>Ga0256404_1005774_pt1 | contig 21415 bp, 12 predicted proteins | sample RumenRJG_01DNA_FD_185990 | JGI IMG/M metagenome (GOLD analysis project Ga0256404, IMG submission 185990) | Bovine rumen microbial communities from Lethbridge, Alberta, Canada - RJG_01 | ecosystem: Host-associated > Mammals > Digestive system > Stomach > Rumen | place: Canada: Alberta | collected...
CTCACTGACACCCTCATCTCCAGGATCGATGCCGCAGGGCGGGAGTTTTCCTGGGAGAACGACAGACGGCGAGCGCCTGCGTGAGCGCATTATATCCTATTTGGGTAATTTGCCAAATGTTTTTTCACTGTGCGCCTGGCTTCATAAGAATTTCTTCTTAAGCCGTCCCCAAAAGCCGTTCAGAAATTCAAGCCTGCTCTTGGCAGTTTCATTGCCCTGTTCTGCGGACTTGCGGTACCATTTTTCAGCCTCAGCGTAATCTTTTTTGACACCATAGCCGTACTCGAGCATACTGCCCAGATTGCTCTGAGCATAAGCATTCCCCTGCTCTGCAGACATCCTGTACCATTTTACAGCAGCTTCGAAGTCCTGACGGACACCACGGCCCTGCTCATACATCCATCCTAACCAGTATTGAGCATCACGATCTCCCTGCTCAGCGGATTTTCGATACCATTTCACTGCCTCTGTATCATCCTGTCTGACTCCCTGACCATTCTGATACTTTAACCCCAAATTGTACTGAGCTGTCGCATTTCCCTGATCTGCGGCTTTCCTGTACCACTTCACTGCCTCAGCATAATCCAGCGCTACACCACGCCCATGCTCATACATCACGCCAAGCCTGTACTGTGCATCAGCATCGCCCTGTTTTGCGGCCTTCTCGTACCACTCCGCAGCGTCTCGGTACGATGGAATTCCATCACTGGTAAGGCCGTTATCGTACATGTACCCGAGATTATACTGAGCTAATGCAAGCCCCTGTTCTGCTGCCATTCTGTACCATTTCACTGCCTCAGCATAATTCCGGCTGACACCAAAACCGTTCTGGTACATACAGCCAAGCCAGTTCTGAGAACCTGCCAAGCCACGCTCTGCGGATTTCTGGAACCACTTCACAGCCTCAGCATAATTCTTTGATACGCCCTGCCCATGAAAATACATACGGCCAATTTTGTTCTGGGCATCGGCCTTGCCTTGCTCTGCGGCTTTGAGATACCATTTCGCCGCTTCAGTGTAATTCTGTTCTACTCCATTGCCTGTATCGTACAGTTTCCCTAAATTATTCTGAGCAATCGCATTGCCCTGTTCAGCTGATTTGCGATACCATTTTGCGGCCTCGGAATAGTTCTGAGCAACGCCTCTTCCTGTCTCATACATAAGACCAAGATTGCACTGGGCATATGCATTTCCCTGAGCTGCAGCCTTTCTATACCAATTCACTGCCTCAAAATCATTTTTGAAGGCACCAAAACCGTTTTGGTACAGGTAGCCAAGCCAGTTCTGTGCGGCTACATGCCCTTGAGCTGCAGCTTTTGTGTGCCATTTGAACGCCTTTGCGTAATTCAGCCGGCCACCTTTCCCTGTTCCATACATAACACCCAAATTATACTGAGCGTTCAAATTTCCCTGTGCTGCAGACTTCAGGTACCACTTTTCCGCCTCTGCATAATTCCGGCTGACGCCCCGTCCCTGGTCATACAACCAGCCTAACAAATTCTGGGCATCAGAGTGTCCCTGTTCTGCTGCTTTCCGAAGCCATTCTGCCGCAAGTGCGGAATCCTGTTCAACGCCCTGACCGTTTTCGTACATCCGCCCAAGATTGTACTGAGCGTCTACATTGCCTTGCTCTGCAGCCTTCCTATACCACCTCGCTGACTCAGCATCTTTTCTGAAGACACCCAAACCGTTTTGGTACATATAGCCAAGCCGATTCTGAGCCTCTGCATTTCCCTGGACAGCGCTATTCCAATACCATCTGACAGCTTCTGCGTAATCTTGCGGGACGCCCTGGCCGCTTTCGTACATTCTCCCAAGATCGCACTGAGCGTCAGCATATCCCTGGTCTCCTGACTTCCGGAACCATTTTGCTGCTTCAGCAAAATCCCGATCAATGCAGACGCCATTCTTATACATTAATCCAAGATAAAACTGGGCTTTGGCGTTTCCATGTTCAGCAGCTTTTCTGTACCACTCAAATGCTCCGGCATAATTCACCAGGTTTGATCCGTACAGTTTTTCAAGCAATCTGCCCAAGTTCTTCCGAGCAAGAGGATTTTCCTGATCTGACGCGCTCTGATACCATTTCACCGCTTCGGCATAATTCTGCTCAACACCTTTGCCGGTCTCATACATAACACCCAAATTATTCTGGGCATACTGTTCGCCTTGCTCTGCAGCTTCACGGTACCATGCCACTGCCTCAGCATAATCTTGAGCTATGCCATGTCCAGTCTCGTACATGTGTCCCAAATTAGTCTGAGCATCTTTGTTCCCTTGCTCAGCAGACATCCGGTACCATTTCACTGCTTCAGCGTCATTCCGCTCGACACCCCTTCCGTACTGATACATGGTACCAAGACAGTTCTGAACATACGGACTTCCCAGGTAAGCAATTTTAGTAAACCACTTATACGCCTCATGGTAGTCTTTCTGAACGCCTAGTCCGTTATAGTACATATTGCCCAATTTGCTTTGGGCCTTGATATTTCCCTGCTCGGCAGCTTCCCGATACCACCAGACAGCCTCTGTATAATCCTGAATTACTCCAAGACCTTTTTCATACATTGAGCCAAGGCTGAACTGTGCTTCATCATTTCCCTGCACCGCAACTTCCCGATATAAGCGCTCTGCCTCCTCATAATCCTTTTCTACACCCAGTCCTTTCTCATACAAATGGCCAAGCCTGTTTTTGGCTTCTGCATTATCATCCCAATCTACTGATTCACCGTACCACCTTGCAGCCTCAGCATAATCCTGATCCACTCCTCTGCCGTGCTCGTATATATCACCAAGCTTATACAGGGCTATCCCATGCGGAGGATTATCAAGCTCATCACTGTCATTATTCACAGCAGAAATGTACCATTTCGCTGCCGCGGCATAATTCTGTTCTGCACCAAGGCCAAGTTCGTACAAATAGCCCAAACGATACTGAGCCTCTGAAATATCTGCATCTGCAGCTTTCTGATACCATTCAATCGCCTCAGCGTAATTCTGCTCTGTCCCTAAGCCGCCCTCGTACATATTGCCAATTCTGCATTGTGCACCTGCAATATCTTGATCTGCCGCTTTTTTATACCATTTAACCGCCTCAGCGTAATTCCGGTTTACTCCCAAGCCGCTCTCGTAAATATTGCCAAGTCTGTATTGTGCATCTGCATTACCCTGTACTGCTGCTTTGCTGTACCATTTGAAAGCCTCAGCGTAATCTTTCCCGACACCCCGTCCGGTTTCATACATGTAGCCTAAATTATTCTGGGCATTTGGGTTACCCTGCTCAGCAGCCTTCAAGTACCATTTCACCGCCTCTGCATAATTCCGCAATACTCCTATATGTCCCAGTCTGTAGATATTTCCCAAACAATTCTGGGCATTGGAATTATTCTGTTCAGCAGCCTTTCTTAACCAGTTCACTGCCTCAACGTAATTACGCTCTACACCGAGGCCTCTTCGGTACATATTGCCAAGGCACAACTGCGCATTGGCATTGCCCTGCTCTGCGGCAAGGCGGTACCATTTCACCGCCTCAGGATAATTCCGCTCGACACCTCTTCCATATTGATACATAGTGCCAAGACAATTCTGAACATACGGGCTTCCCTGGTAGGCAATCAAGGCAAACCACTTGTAGGCCTCCTGATAGTCTTTCTTAACTCCTACCCCGTTATAGTACATGTAGCCAAGCTTGCTCTGGGCCTTGGGATTTCCATGCTCAGCAGCTTTCTGGTACCATCTGGCTGCCTCTGTATCACTCTGAAATACTCCAAGTCCAGTCTCATACATTGAACCAAGACTGAACTGCGCTTCGTCGTATTCCTGCTCGGCAGCTTTCCAGTACCATTTAACAGCTTCAGCATAATTCTGCCGGACACCCTTTCCGTACTGATACATAACGCCAAGCTTGTACTGAGCATATGCCTTGCCCTGCTCAGCATCTTTTAACAGAGAGTCAAAAGGTGAAGGTACAGTATTTGGTTCGTCGGTGTTTAGTTCTTTCTGACGGTCTGGAATTGAATGATTTGGAACTGCCGCCCTGGTCTTATCGCCAGGAGCCTTATCACAGCCGTTATCTTCATTTTCATCATGGGCACCTTTATAATCCAGAAAAGGCAAGAACTGCAGAAAATCCTCTGCTGTTACGTTGGAATTTGCGACAATGTCTGGATTATCCAGAAACCACTCGGCATCAGGCGGCTCTTCGCAGAGCCAGATACCCATGTCTTCAAAAAGCACCCTAATGTCATCGAGATGATCGGAGTCTAAAGATAGCTGCTGCAACGCATCATCAATCTGGCTGTACGTCAGGTATCTCTGCTCACGTCCTGTCTCTATAAGTAAATTGACAGATTCCAGGACCTCTTCTCTGCGATAAATATGCTTATGAGGTTCCTGGTACTGTGGTACAAAGGTAGTTCCAACGGGATCGTGGCCCTGTACTTCAGAGTGACTGCTTGGTTTATTTTCATTCTCGACAGCAGGAGCCTCTTCGCAGACATTGACACCCAATGCCAGAAGGCGTTTGACAATATCATTCACCTGGCCAGGATCTATGAAATCTGGCAGGGCATCGATAATTTGGTCAAATGTCAGGAAGCCCTGTTCATGGCCTTTTTGGGACAGAGAAACAACAAATTCCTGAACTTCCTTCTGTCTGCTGTCGTTTAACATCTAATCGAGGCTTCCCTCCGCACTTTGACCGAGCCAGCGGCAATAAGTTTCAATGGCACAGAGAACGGCTGACGGCACCAACGGATATTGCGCCAGAAGCAAGGAATTATTCCTACCGGCCCTTCAGTTCTGAGTCTCGTCGTTATGCTCATCAGAAAGTTTTTGGCTTTCTGACTCATTTCTCAGCTTATATAGCGTCTCTCCCTTATAGCTGAAGTATTTGGGGCCTGCGTATACCCCTGAATTGTTCTGTTTATCCGCAGGCAGGAACGTGCCGGTAAAGGAAGACAGGCTGTAGAGCCTTCCCTCATATTCCACCCTGTCATCAGAGGCCACCTTTACCTGAATGCCAAGCGGATCAAAGATTACCAAGTCTCCGGCCTTCAGGCCGATCATGTGGAATTTGAACCCGGGTTTCTGCCGCCGTTTCTTTTTCTGAATATCCTGCTTCTTAAGCTCGTGATCATGCTCCCTGCTTTCTGAAACAACAGGCTTGCCATCTACATAGACCGCAATTTCCGCGTCATCGAGCAGCGATGCCGAGTCGCGCATGATCTCAAGCGCGTCAGACGGAGGAATGTTGAAGAACTCCCTGTTCTGGCGAATTCTCAAGTCAGAGAGGCGATCTATCTGCTTATGAATCTGCCGCTCGACCTCGCTGTACTTTGAAGTTTTGAGCGTGGCGTAGATTTCAAAGGGAAGAGGGACTGCCGTATTGTCCAGTTCCTTTGATCTGAGATCAACAGGCCTGGAACTCTTGCCTATTTTGACCCAGTCCTCCCGAAAGGCGGGATTTGTGAGAATGTATACGTAGCCTTTCTTCTGTTCCATCTGTTTAGTTCCAAGGAATGTGTTTCAGTTCTGCAAGGATAGATTCAGAATTTCTTCCTTGTTAATATGCATGTTGAACCGGTTGTTGAAGTCATCAAGAAAGCTCTGCAGCCTGCTTACATAAGCTTTAGGGTCCTTTTCTCCTTCCATCAATTTCTCGTAGAGGACATCAACTCCTCCCCTTACATAGCTGTCGAAACGCTCCTCGTCATCAGGATTTTGCCCCATACACCGGAACGCCTTGTCTATTCTTTTCTCCTCATCAGGCTCATATTCCTCATCAAGCAGCATAATGAGCCAGAAATCAAACTGCAGGTCATGGCTTGATAAAACGACGCGATCTGCCATTATGCTTTGAATATCGTCCTGATTCGTGTTTGGTCTCTTGCTGTTGTCAGGCTCAGCCCTGCGTCCATAGAGAAATCCTACAAGCGGCGCATTGACATAAACATCTACATTGCGCTTAAACAGAGCAGTTCTCCCAAGCTCATCAAAAGCTTTGGTCAGCTCAGCGACGCGAAACGCATGCCTTCCTCTGAATTTATACTGCCTGTCAAACATAGCGCATTCCTTTATGCAAGCACAGTATCAAACTCATTTTGTTTGTAAAGCCAATGACGGCTTCCTATCTTTGCGCCCATATAATCTTCGATAAGCTCTCCGTCATTATCTTTGGTAAAGATAATGATCTGATCTGCTATAGAAGGAATAGTTTCACAGACTCTTCTGATTCTCAGCTTGTCAAATGAGGCAAAAGGATCAGACATAACCAGCGGGTACGTTTCTGAGAAAAGCATTCTGGCATTCGGATCGTCAGAAGCCCTGTTCTCTTTTGCCATTCTGATGATGCTGAGGATAAAGGCAAAAATAGCAGAAATGCTCTGCGCCGTTGATGTTTCTACGACACAGCCGTAATCGTCAGCCTGTACAGTGATATGGTACTTCTCATCAATCGTCAGGTGCAGGCCGCCTTCATAAATTTGCTTGAAAATACTATTTATCGTGTCCTGCAGTCGATTGCGGGTTTCCCACTCTCTTTCTTTGTAAAAGCTCAGCAGCTCATCGTAGATCCTCTGTGCATACGTAAGATAAGCCAGAGTCTGTGTGGTTTCCTTATCCTGAAGGATTACAGTATCGCGTTCCTTGTATGCCCGTTCGTATTCTGCCTCCAGACGCCCCTGCTCATTAATCAGCCGATCATGCTCTGAGCTGCATCTTCTTATTGTACTGTTACAGCTCTGAATCTCTGTCTCTATCTCATTAACCTTTGCACTTACATCTTTTCCGCTCAGTTTCTTTTCAACAGCCCGAAGCTGGTTCTTGAGCTCGCTGATTTCAGTGCTTTCATTTCTTATTCTGACTAGCTTCTCATGCGACTCCTGAACCAAATCGACATATTTGGCAACTCTGTACCGAGATTCAGCATTGAACTCTGAAACATTGCTGATCGACTTTGGCGTGACGAACTCTAGCAGAGAAATATCACCCGTTTTTCTTTGCATAAACTGCGCTAAGTAATGCCTTGAGAGCAAGCTCAATGCTCTGTCAATCAGTGACAGAGAGAAAAACGGGCTCATTGACTTACTGAAATTGCCGCAAATATTCTTGCACTGACTCACCCTATCTGATTCAGCATTTTTTATTCTTCTGAAAAGATCGTCTCTCTCGTCCTGTAGTTTCTTTCCATCAGCGTACTGCTTGAGTTCTTTCTCTTTATCTGCCTTCAATGCCTCTACGGCTTTTTTCTGCTCATCAAACTGTTCGAGCGCGGCCTTTTTTCCGGCAAGCTTTTGATTGCAGTCCTCAATAGTATCAGTAAGAACTTTTATCTTTGCGTTGGCTTTCGAATCAAAACTCCGGTTATACTCACCTATAACGCTGCACTTGCTTTTTGGATTCAAATGGGACAGAGCGCTTAATACTGGATTCAACCCAAGCAGCCCTTTAACTGCGTCAGCAAAATCCCTGGCCTCCTTGCCGGACGCTATGTCCTTGACCAATTTCTCGATTCTCTCGCCGTCAAAGAAAAAATAATGAGAGAGATCTTTTGGCAATATAGCGTTTACCCAAGGCTCCAGCTCATAAGGCTTCGCGTATGAAGTGATTCCTGACTCGTCCTTTTTCGCGATTGAAAACTCGGCGTTATCTTCCTTGAGCCTGCCTGTCATGTCCTTAAAACAGTTCTGCTTTCTCACAAAGGTATATTCAGCGGTGCCATGCCTGAGGCAAAGCGTTACACTGACAGTTCTGTCTTCTCCTAGGTGCATTTCCTTAAAGACCTGCTTGCTCAGGACAGTCTTGTCCTTAAAGTCGGTTTCGCCGTACAAACACCATAAAAAGGACTGTAAAAAAGTTGATTTGCCTGATCCATTTTGCCCGATGATGATTGTTACATTTCTACCATCATCACAACGCGCAAAATTCAGGCTTTCATTGCGGAACTGACGGAAGTTCTCCAGCTTTATTGATCGAATGAGCATCTAACTTCCTTCAAGATTTCTTCTGATTCATTCAGGCAGGCATGAATCAGATTCCATACAAAACTCACCATAAATGAGGGGATACACAAGCATCATGCAAACGCAAAATGGACTACTTGCCCCTCATTTATTTGCTTAAGATATGCAGCTATTGTTTAACAGACATATATAAATCATTGATTTGAGGCAAGTTCCCTCAAAATTTCACCTCTGTCAATTGAACTGTTGAACCTTTCGTTGAACTCACTTAGAAAGTCATAGAGCCTATTTACATAGTCACCTGGTTCCGTGTCTCCCTCCATCAGCTTCTCGTAAAGGACATCAACTCCTCCCCTTACATAGCTGTCAAACCGTTCTTCATCCTTGGGATCCTGTCCCATCTTCTTGAAAGCCTTATCTATCCTTTTATCTTCATCAGGCTCATACTCAGAATCAAGAAGCATAATGAGCCAGAAATTGAACTGCAGATCCTTGCTAGAGTTTATAACTTGTTCCGCAAATACCTTTCGTTCCTCTACCTGACCAGCACCGTTTTTAGTGTAATCAGGATCTGACCTGCGTCCATAAAGAAACCCAACCAGCGGCGCATTTATGTAAACATCGAGAAAACGCTTAAACAGGATAGCATTGCTTACATTGTCAAACGCACTGCAAAGCCTGACGACACGTTCAGCGTGCCTTCCTTTAAATCTGTATTCCCCGTTGAACATCCCTTTCTGCTGATCGTCAAACATAGCACCCCCTAAGCAAGAACGGTCTCGAGCTCATTTTTCTTCACAAAAGAATGGCGGCTGCCGATTTTGCTGCCCATATACTCCTCAGCAATCTCACCGTCAGTATCCTTTATGAAAATGATTACCTGCTCTGCGATTGCCGGAAGTGTTTCGCAGACTGTTTTGATTCTCCGTTTATCAAACGCGGAGAGAGGAGCATCCATGACCAGAGGATAAGGTTCGGAAGAAAGCATTTTGGCATTCGGATCATCGGAATTCCGGTTCTCTTTTGCCATCCGGATAATGCTGGTGATAAAGGCAAAAATGGCAGATATGCTCTGCGCTGTTGATGTTTCTATTTCTCCGTTGTATTCATCAGCCTGAACAGTAATATGGTACTTCTCATCAATTGTCAGGTGCAGGCCGCCCTCATAAATCTGCTTGAAAATATTATTGATCGTGTCCTGCAGGCGATTGCGAGTTTCCTCCTCTCTTTCTTTATAGAAGCTCAGCAACTCATCGTAGATCTTCTGTGCATAAGTAAGATAAGTCAGAGTCTGTGTGTTTTTCTCATCCTGGAGGATTAAAGTATCGCGTTCCTTGTATGCCCGTTCGTATTCTGCCTCCAGACGCCCCTGCTCATTAATCAGCCGATCATGCTCTGAGCTGCATCTTCTTATTGTACTGTTACAGATCTGAATCTCTGTCTCTATCTCATTAACCTTTTCACTTACGTCTTTTCCGCTTAGTTTCTTATTAACATTCACAAGCTGGTTGTTGAGCTCACTGATTTCAGTGCTTTCCTTGCTTATTCTGACTAGCTTGTCCTGTGTCTCCTGAACCAAATCGCCATATTCGCCAACTCTGTGACGAGATTCGGCCTTGAATTCAGACACATAGTTGCTGATCGACTTTGGCGGAACTTTTTCCAAAAGTTTTTCTAGGGCCTCATATGGCTCAGATCCCTTTTCAAGATGGGTATTACAAATGCATTTCTTTCTTCCAATAAGGAATTTTATGGTCTCATCACGAATCCAAGGTACATCTGTTCCAGAGAAATCCTTATTCGAAAGGAGCCTTAGGGCCCTGTCGACTAGTGACAGCGAGAAAAATGGAATCATTGACTTGTTGAAATTGTCGCAAATATCCTTATATTGGCCTGCTCTCTCTGATTCAGCATTTTTTATTCTTCTGTAAAGGTCGTCTCTCTCCTCCTGTAGCCTCTTTCCATCAGCGTACTGCTTAAGTTCTTTCTCTTTATCTGCCTTCATTGCCTCTGCGGCTTCTTTCTGCTCATCAAACTGTTCGAGCGCGGCCTTTTTTCCGGCAAGCTTTTGATTGCAGTCCTCAATAGTATCAGTAAGAACTTTTATCTTTGCGTTGGCTTTCGAATCAAAACTCCGGTTATACTCACCGATAACGCTGTTCCTGCTCTTTGGATTGAAATGCGACAAAGCGCTTAATACCGGATTCAACCCAAGCAGCCCTTTGACTGCATCAGCAAAATCCCTGGCCTTCTTGCCGGACGCGATGTCCTTGCCTAATTTCTCAATCCGCTCACCGTCAAAGAAAAAATAATGAGAGAGATCTTTTGGCAGTATGCTGTTTACCCAAGGCTCCAGCTCATACTTCTGCGCATATGAAGTGTTGCCGGACTCGTCCTTTTTCGCGATTGAAAACTCGGCGTTATCTTCCTTGAGCCTGCCTGACATGTCCTTAAAACAGTTCTGCTTTCTCACAAAAGTATATTCAGCGGTGCCATGACTGAGGCAAAGCGTTACACTGACAGTTCTGTCTTCTCCAAGGTGCATTTCCTTAAAGACCTGCTTGCTAAGAACAGTCTTGTCCCTAAAGTCTGTCTCGCCGTACAAACACCATGAGAAAGCCTGCGCAAAAGTCGTTTTTCCTGTGCCGTTCTCGCCGAGGATGATAGTTACATTTCTGCCATCATCTCCCTGAGCAAACTCCATGCTTTCATTGCGAAACTGACGGAAGTTCTCAAGCTTTATTGATTTGAGCTGCATTTCTTAACTTCCTCCTCAATCTGCTTTTTGATCCACTGAACCATCTGGGCATCCTTCATTTTTTTGGTGCTGAGATTCGTTACTTCATGAATAAGGATAAGATTCTTCAGTTTGTTTACTACTTTTGGATCAACCGGCACTTCAGTGGTTTCATTCAACATCGCTACCCTGCCTCTCAATTTCCCTGTCAGCTATATGATAGACGTCCTCGATCTCCAGCATAAGCTCCCTGGCCTGCATTGAATTCATTGCCAGGCTCCCGAACTCCTTGATTCTCCTCAGCTCTTTTTTTACCAGAGTCTTATCGCGTTCAGCCTGATCAAGTGTCAGGCCTGGAACTGTGTCAAGCGGCCTCGGGAGCGTCACAAAATCATAAATTTCAGCAAACTCCTTGTTCGGAGCTTTTCTTAGCACTCTCCCCCTTCTCTGTATATACTCCTTTGGGTTAGTCGTGCTTGCGAGTATGAAGGCTGTACGGATTCCCGGTATGTTTACGCCCTCATCCAGGCACTTTATCGCGACAATTGCCTGAAGACCATTGCCATCCTGAAAATGCTCCTTGATTGAAGCTCTCTCCTCGGCGCTCTCCTCGGAGGTAAACCTTGCCACACTCATTCCAAGCTCATTGCCCAGAATTTTCGTTACAGCCTCAATCTGACGGATATCGCTTTCATCATCCGAGTCATCATCAGAACCAGCAATCGTTGTCGCGCCGCAATACACCAGGATATTGCTCTCGTTTTTGTACGGCTCTATCTCCCGTTTCAGGGCGGCGAGCTTCTGTATCGCCCCGGCAACAAGCCTGGATCTCTTTATTGCGAGAAGCTCGCCCTGCCTGTTAAGCTTAGGCCGACCCAGCTCATCAAATATCACACACTTTGATATCTCAAATGAGAGATCCTCATATGACATAAGCTCGCTCTCATTCAAATATACCAGGACAGGATAGTACTTGTACGGTGTCAGCTTGTCTTCTTCAATAGCCCTTTCGAGTCCGTACTCAATGCATTTATTCCCGAAGAACTTGTGAAGAAGCTCGGTGCCCTCCTCGTCGCGGAAGCGGTCAAGCGTAGCAGAGAGCGCAAGCCTGTACTTAAACCTGTCATCCAGCAATTTTGCATAAGTTGTGGCTCCGAAATTGTGAGCTTCATCAACTACCAGCAAAATAGGAACTCTTATTTTGTCTATTTGCCCCTGAACAGCCAAATTTGCAAAAGTTGCATTGGTGCAGATCAGGCATAGAAACCTGTGATCGCGATAGATTCTCTCATCCCTTACAGCCTGCGCGAGCCGCTTTTTCCAGTCCTTCTGAGGCGAGCTGCTGAAAGCAATGATAGGCTTCATGTTGAAGCGCTCTATATCCTCAACCCACTGCGCAACCAGGTGCTGATAGGGCACAACTATTATTACCGCAAGATCGTCATCCAGGTCTTTGGAAATCCTTGAAATAGCACCGAGGCCGGTGTAGGTCTTGCCTGTACCGGTCGCCATATCAAAAATACCCCTGTAATCCTCTTTCACCCAGGCGTCTATGGCCTGCTTCTGGTAGTCATGCAGCACAACATCCCTAGGAACCCTTGCGCCTGCCGCATCAGAATCTTCGTCAGCTGCGTCAGAGTCCTTGTCTCCAGAAAGCTCCTTTATGTCAAACTCTTCACGATCAATATCAAAATCAGGTGCCTTTCTTTTATATTTTTCAATCAGTGCGTCAGTTACATTCTGGAACCTGATCACCTTAAGATTGGGCTCGGTGTTGTTCCACATCGAGGAGAACGCATTCTCCTTCAGCGCTACCCTGTCTCCCTCTCCGTTCTTCCAGCTGCAGAACACATCGATGGTCTCATAGTTAATGGACATGCCCGTCAGCGTCTCATTCATAGAGCCAGAGAATGCGACCTTGTTCCCCTCTGCATCCTCTATGATTCCCATCTTTTCGTGATACATGCCGATATTGCGGTTATTGTCCGTATAGGCAATGCGGATATCGAGTATCCCGTCGGCAATAAGGTTCGCAAGAAGGTTGAGCCTTTCCATCGAGGCATAATCGCCCAGCTCATCCGGCATCTGACGGAAGAGCGCCCCTTCAATGATCTTATCCCTGTCCTCATATCCTTCTCTTATCGCCTTGATATCCTCCTCAGAGAGATAAGGAGAGGCGATAATCTCAATCCTGCCGCCTTTTTTCGCCATATTGGCTATGCCTTTGGAAATCTCCACAAGGCATGAGGAGGAGAAGAACCCGACAGCCCTCTTATACACGCATGCATCATAAAGAAGCGGCAGGTAAAAGTCCCTGGCAATATTGTCAATCAGGGATCTGTACTCGCTCTTTACCTGATGATCCTTTAAGCTCATTGAGCCCCCTTATATCTCTGACTCAATATAGTCCAGGGTCTGCTGAAGCTCAGCAAAATCCTGATCCGACGTGAAATAGCCAACACTGAACCTGATGGTACCGGCCGGATACGTGCCCATAAACCTGTGGGCAAGGGGCGCACACTGAAGCCCGGTTCTCACTGCTATGCCGCACCGGTCAAAAAGAGGCCCTGCGCTGTCGCTGCTTATCCCCTCTAGCAGGCAGGAAACAATCCCGACATAGCGGTTATTTTCAAAGTCTCCGATAATCTTCATGCAGGAATAGCGCTTTATCAGCTCCTTGAGCCTAGCGCGGTGCTCAGCCTCTTTCTTAGCAATGGCGCCGACAGTCGTTTCAGCTATCCACTTCAGGGCCGCGTTAAGGCCTGCGATGCCGGCAATGTTAAGTGTGCCCATCTCATATCTCTGAGGAATGTCTGCAGGCATGTCCTGATTGGCTGACTCATAGCCGGTGCCGCCGAACAGGACAGCGGGAAGGCGAATCGCGGGGTTCATGGCAAAACCTGAAATTCCGGTCGGACCGTACAGGGTCTTGTGGCCCGCAAACACGGCAAAGTCAATTGTCGAAAGGCCGACATTGAGATCAACAAGGCCTGCGCTCTGCGACATGTCCACAAGGTTGACAGCGCCATAGCTCTTTGACAGCCTGAAAATATCCTCAACAGGCGCAATGAGACCGAAAACATTGCCTGCATGGCTTACTATCACGAAATCAGGCTTTTCATGATCGAACTGATACCTGATTTTCTCCAGATCAAACACCATCTCCTTTGAGACAGAAAGCTGCCTCACTGTGATTTGGCCTGCTTCCTCGAAGTGATGCAGAGTGCGGGTGACGGCATTATGCTCAAACGGGCTGATGTAGATATTCGTTGCGCCCTTCGCGATCATGCCCTGGATAATGACGTTCAGGGCAATTGTCGCAGTCGGCTCAAACACGATCTGCTTTGCCTCGCAGTGGAGCAGCTCCTGCAGCCGCTTCCTGGTATCCTGAATGAGCGCTCCTGCGCTTTTGGCGAGCTTGTAGCTGCCGCGCCCCGCGCTTGCGCCGCATGTCCGGTAAAAGCTGTCCATGAAATCATATACGCAGCCGGGCTTCGGATAAGTCGTTGCCGCATTGTCAAAATAAGCCAATGTTGTCGCCTCCCTCTAGCACATCTTCCTGAGCACATCCATCAGGATCTGGCGCTTTTCCTGCTCGGAAATCGAAGAGCCCATTGAGTCGATCTCAGACATAATGGATCGGTAAAGAAGCTTGCCCCTGCTGCTGGTCTCAACCCTGTCAAAACGCTTGATTTCCGCAGGGCCGTTCGCAGAGCCAAAATGAATCTCATAGGAGCTCGTATCCCCTGTTGTCTCCGAAGCGACGTCCTGCGTGAATGACTCAGCAGTTGCCTTATAGGCCTTCAGCATCTCTGAATACCGACCTATAGTAGAGTCGTCCCAGTCTTCAACCCTGAGGTCAGTCGCGAGTTTCGCAAGCCTTGAGACAAAAGTATCGGCGTCATTCGTAACATTCCTGCAGAGCTCAAGGAACTTGTCGGTTCCGTCAGCAAACAGCTGCTCGAACGCATGCTGATTCAGCTTCTCGCACCAGTCCTTTATGACTGATGACAGGGATGCCCTCTTATGAATTGCGCTGTCCGCTGATCCAGAGAAGATGTCCTTGGTTATGCGGCCAAGCTCTTTTTTCAGCCCAGGAATTTCAGAGTCAAAGAACTCCTTCGCCTTTTCAATATTCTCCGCTGCTCCCTTGCTGAACTCACTGTACTTAAAAGCCTTGGGGAGCCTTTCAAACAGCAGCTCATTGTCATTGACGTTCTGCCTGAGGAGCTTCAGGAAGCTTGCATATCTGGGATCAACAGGACGCCCGGGAAGGCCTTTTGACTCCTTGGCGAACCTTGGCAGCGACATGTACCAGCGCTTCATCGCTGATGCGACATACTCGTATGAGCTTACATTCTGCTCGGCCTTGCTGACGAACTGCTCAAAGGTCCCGGCCAGCTGCCTGACAAACTCCTGCTTCTCCGGATTCCAGTCCAGGTACACCATGTAATAATCGGACGGCTTTGAGTTAATCTGCTCGAGAGTGTCAGCCGTAAGCGGAAGCTGCCCGATGTCATTCTGTAAAATAATATCCTCGCGGTATTCATGGAAAACCGCCGCAATATATATGGGAATGACGCCGCCTCTCAGCCCGATATGATGCTCCGGGGAGACAAGACGCTCATAGAGGCGCCCAAAAGATACTTTCCCTTCTTTCCGGGCATCCATGACGAACGAGGCAACAGCATCAATAACTCCCTTCATCTTTGGATCAGAAGGCTGCAGGCTGATGCGCGTCCCGCTATCATCATCTATAAGCACCTCCTTCCTTATGAGAGTGCTCCGCATGATGGAGACTTCCTGCCCGCTCCCCGAGAGCCCCAGCCCAGGCTCAAGCGTATTTCTGAGGAGAGCGGAGATGATTTTCCTCCTGCTGCTTGCGGCAATGGACGTAATGTCATCCTTGTTGATTGCCTCGTTATTGATGACAGGAGTCTCTGAATAGAGATCAAAGCAGATCTGCGAGGCAAGGTCAGTCAGGGCAGCCCGGCGGGAGATCTGCTTCTCCTCGCCTTTGTAGATATACGAGCACCTGTACTCCTCAGGATGGGTATATCCCCTGATAAAGGAATTAATCACATCCTGGAGATCCTCGTAGATCAGCTCATACTCATCAAAGAGCACCGTGTCCTCATCAGCCTTCTCCTTCAGCAGGCTTACCGCCTCATATTTCTGCAGGACGCTCCTTATATCAGCTGCCTTCTTCGGCACAATGAAGATGAAGCGCCCGCAGTCTTTGCTGGAGCTCAGTACCTTCTCCCTGATGCTCTGAATTGACTCTGCTGTCTCAGGAACAACCGCGTAAACCACTCCGTCGGCATGTATGCCCTGGCTTTTCCGCAGCCAGTCGGTATCCCCGTCGAGCTCATGCTCCTCAATAAACTCAAACTGGAAATACCTGGTCATTTCCTTCTCGTCGTTGTACCTCGACGGATAAAGGTAACTGTCGATATTCGAGGAGTTCAGGGCCTTTTTAAGTGAAAAGGCGGAAGACAGCCTGGCGACAGTGTCAGAGATTTCCTGCTCGACATTGACGCCGGAGCTCTGCTTTAATTTCAGGTAGCCATTGCTGCGCTTCAGGTAGATTACGTACTCGTTTTCAATCAGGCGCTCAAGTGCTTTCTCAATTTCAGCAGGATCGTAGTCCATGCTGAATATCCCGACGATTTCCTCCTTCACAGGCTTGAGCCTGTCAAACTGGCCAAGCAGGTAGATGAGGGAAATTGCCTTTACTATCTTGCTTTCAAGCTCATGTCCCCTGATCTTGTCTAATATCTCGCGGGTCAGCACATAGTTCTGGTGCAGCTCCCCTGACAGGGGCTCCTTCTGGAACACCGGATCAAAGTAGTCAAAAATAATGTCAGGAGTAATTACCCTGAACTCATCAGCGCTGTTCCTGTCGATAAAGGAAGGCAGCGTTGATGCGCCGTCAGCGGACAGGAAGGTAAACAGCGTGCGCTCATTCTGCGCAACACGCTCGGAGAGCCTCGGGAGGATGAACGTGGATACGGGGTGCAGCGGATAGCATCCGTACACGGCCGTCTCGAACTCCTTCTCGCTGTTCTCGCTGAATATGGGATGGCTCTGGTACCTCGCGGTCAGCTTCTCAAACCTTGCCTCATTCGCCTTTCTGAACTCAGCCCAGCGCTTTTTGTCCTTGATAATGACTGTGGAGATAATCTCATAGGTCTGGGTAAAGTTGTTGTTGAGATGGATATGCCTGAACCTGTCAGAAACCCCGCGCCAGCCATCGACTTTTGACTTTGGAAGCCTGTCGATATAGTTGGAGATCTCCTTGTGGGAGATGAGCAGTAGGTGAAGCTCATCACCACCGCTGCGGTTGCATTTCTCCGCGAAGTCCTGTAGCATTTTGGTGTCGCTTACAGAGGCATCGGTAATATTTGATTCAAGGAACTTGCTGAATTCATCGTATACAACGTAAATTCCAAGGTAGCCCCTAGCCTTCAGGCTCTTTACGACACTCTCATAAAGCTCAACGACATCAAATCCGACAAATGGGTTGAACGTACTCCCAGACGTCAGCTCAGGGTAGACTGACTCAAACTCGCTGTAGACCGCCGGGTTGTAATTGGTCAGCTCATTCACGAATGCCTCAATCGGCATGCTGACTTTCTGCCTGAGCTTTGCGAATGTCTTGGGGTACTCGCTCTTCCACTTCTCAATGGTCCTGACCGCTGCCTTATAGTTTGTGTCAGGCATGATCTCGAGATTGTTCTCGTCCAGAGTCCTCTGCAGGGCTAGGAGGAAAGCCTGCGGCAGGCTGGTGCTTGCCCCGCTGATGATTACAGGAAGAATTCTGTTGTTCTTTCCTGAATAGTAATTCCTCGCCAGCTGCCTGAGCTCCGGATCAGACTTAATCTTAGGAAGCAGGTGCCTGAAGAGATCCAGATTCTTCTGCATCAGGATTGAGAGTATGGTGAGGACAATATGTGATTTTCCCTTGCCGTATGCCCCTACCAGGACCCTTGCCCTTTCGGTCGACTCAGGCGACATGCTCTGCAGGATTTCCTTCAGAAGCTTAAGGGAGGAGTTTGTCGGTATGAAATTCCTGAGCTTGTCCTCGTTATTGAGGTCATAAGCTATGTTTACAGAGTACTGAAACCCTGTTGCGACAGATATCATCCCGTTCATGAATTTGCTCCCTCTATATCGGAATAATACTGCCCGACACACTCAATAAAAGTGCGCTTCTGCAATATTCTTATGACATCAAGTCCTGCAGTGCGGATAAGCTTGATTTCACCTAGCTTCTCTGCCTCATGCAGGACCTCAAGCATGCAGATTGAGTCAAGGTTGAACACCTTGCCGATATTCTTTTCCGCAGTAAGCAGCTCATTGAGGCTGATCTCATCCCGTCCTTCGGCCTGATCTGAGATAACAGCAAGGATAACCCATGGATTGAAGCTGCCAGCTGCCGGTATGGATTTCTTATAAGTGTAATTCCCGTGCTCCCTGCTTATTATGTCGACAAGGCCAAGCTCTCCAAGCGGGCAGCTGATGTTGTTCTCTGGAGAGAGCCTGCTGGGATCGCTTTTATATCTGGGGACATACGTGTTCGCAATGCAGGCGAAATCATCAGTCAGAGAGCGGATAGCCACGGCTGTATCCTGCATTTTGAGCTCATTCTGTATCTGCAGGAGGAAGTCATCCTTGGTGAATTCCCTGAGGGAGAATTTATTGAAAAAATAATACCAGGCAGGTGCCATGTCGGGATCCGACGCAAGCTTGTACTGAAGGAGGTACAGCGTGCCGAGCTCTTCCGTGTATGGATCATGCTCGAAAACCATAGCGCCAAAGTCCGTGAGGTGCTGATCCCGCCTTCCCCCGCTGTTCTCCTGCGTCAGGCCGACAGCCTGCAGCCAGTAGCGGAGGGACTTGACCATGTTCGAGCCTATGCCAAGGACATCGATCGGGTTGTCATTCTTATCTGTAAAGACATTGGGCTTCCTAGAGACATACCTCATGCCTTTGCTGAGCCAGCCCTTTCTGATATAGAACGTTTCGTGAGCCCGAAACTTCGTAGACATCCCTTACTCCTCCTGGTCCTTGGTGCGAAGGTACTTGTCCATCATGCAACCGCCACGAAGGTATTTCGCGCTCACGCACATCTTGCAGTGGACACATTTCTTGGGGTCAATGTGGTAGCCGTCGGCCGTAATGGAAATCGCACCCGCCCTGCAGAGCGACTCGCATTTAAGGCATTTCCTGCAGGCATTGAACTTCCTGACCTGGTAGCCGACCATGCGCTGAAGCCCATCATGATCCCGGACATTCATCGTCTTGATTTTTACCGCATGCTCGAAGCCGGCCTGCTCAAATGGCTGAACAGACAGAATGGGCACCTTGGTAGCAGGATCAAGCACCAGAACCTCATGCAGAAGCTTCTGACCGAGTTCGGGAGCAACTCTTCCAAACGGAGTGAGCATGTTCAGGAACTCATCGTCCATCGGCCTTAAAAGGCGGTAAATCTTCGCGTGGTCCTCAACGGTGCAGTTGGTGAACCTAATCTTGATGTCTCCTGCGGCGGCAAGGCCATTTCCGCCCTGCCTTGCCTTCCACGCGCCTGAATCAACATACTCCTCAGCATCTGGCTTGCCGATCTTCCTCGCGAACGAAATGAGGAAATCGCGCCAGGCCTTGGACTGCTCCGGCATGTAAATCCTTGAGAGGAACTGCGCCCTCTGGTTGTTGTTCGGGCAGCACCAGCAGCCGACACGCTCGTAGCCAAGGCGATAGGCATCATTGAAGTCAATCTTTTCTGAGAGGATATAGAGCCAGATATCCATGTCCTTCCAGAAGAAAATCGGTGACGCGACGGTCTGCTGCTGAATCTTCACCGACTCGGCATTGTCCTCTATCCTGTTGTACTTGCTGCGGCTGACAGACTCAGACTTCCTGACTCCATAGAATGTCAGAATCCTATGGCTGCCATAAAGCGAGCTGATTACCCGTGTAATGGGCCCTGTCTTGAACATAGAGCAGCACCACCGCATCATCCTGGCGGGAGGCCCGATATCCTCGCATACCTTCTGAAAGACCTGCTCACGGTTCTCCGCGACCTTGAAGATAGCCTGAGGATGGTTCTTTCTGTAGCGTTTGGCATATTCAACCGTCAGGGGAAACTCGAGAGTGGTATTCCCAAAGATATGAACGAGAGAGGGGTTGCCAAGGGCCTTTATCGCCAGATCGGCCGCTACAGTCGAGTCCTTTCCCCCAGAGAAGGAAAGCACGATGTTCTCTTCAGGATACTTTGCGGCAGTTTTCTGAATGAAGTTATGCGCCTCGTCAATCAGATAATTCAGGCGCTCGTGGTTCGCCTGAACAAAGGCCTCTATATAAGACTCAAACGCTCCTTTGGGATTGCCATCCCGGTACTTATTGAGCTGCTCAATATACCCGTCGGCTGAGGCGTCCTTGAATAATTTGGTCGGCAGGGCATGTGGCTTGCCGTCTACGTAGTAACGGCTGTTGGAAGCCCAGACAGAGGCATCTGCCCACTGATACGGCTTTTTCTTCAGCAGGATCTCAATAAGGAGACGCTCTTCCGGGAAAACAGGCCTGATATCGGCGCAGAGGTACCTCATGGGCTTGCCGCATCTGGGGCAAATGCCTTTGTCAGCCTGATTGACAATCTGCATGACCGGCACTTTGCAGCTGTCACACCAGAAAACCTCGGTCGGTATGTCCTCGACGGTTTTCTCTCCGCAGATCGGGCAGTATTCTTCGTTTGTCTCAATGTTACAGCTCTTGCACCACACGAATAGCCCCCATCTGCCGAATGTCATTACAGCGAAGATATTTTACTGCTTTCGGATAACTCTCAGCCCCAAAAATCATCTCTCCAATGACATAAGAGGCCCTTTGAGCATAAAATATCATATAAACAGCCAAAATTATTCTGCCGAACCAAGGCCGTGACTCTATCACGAAGTTTCACGGCTGTCCTCGACAGTCCTTACATATTTTTAACAAAGTGGGGAATGAGCCTCAATAGCGAAGGTAAAGACAAAGAAGCAGAGCTTGAAAGGCAGAACTGGATTCTCATGGCCAAAAGTCAGAATGCCAGGCCATGATGCCATAATAACAGTTCAGCAGATAACAGAACTGACGACCGACACGAACCTGCTGAAATCAACGTCCTCATCCCCGCTCCAGGAGAGCCTTATGGCCTCAGACTTCCTTTTCCCGCTGAGCCCCATCGCGTCAAGCACATAGCTCAGCTTATGCGATGACGCGTTGCACGCGGATCCGTTCGAGAACGCGTACTCGTCCCGGAGGCAAAGAAACGCCGCCTCAGCGTCAAGCCCGTCGATGCTGACATTGATGGAGGATGGGAGGCAGTATTTCTGGTCACCGTTTACATCATACCGGAAGCAGAAGATCGCCTCCAGGAACTTCCTCTTAATCCGCGCGCACCTTCTGGCACGCGCCTCATGCTCCCTCTCCGAGATCTCCGCGGCCTTCGCGAAGCCCGCCGCGAGCGCGACCGGTACCGTGCCCGGCCGGAAGCCCCTCTCCTGCCCGCCTCCGTACATGAGCTGCGCCACAGGAGGGTTCTCAAAGTCACTGTTTCTCCTCCTTACAAGCGCCCCGATGCCCTGCGGCCCGCCAATCTTGTGCGCCGAGATGCTCATCAGATCGTAATGAAGATGCCTGATTTCATCATTGAGCTTCCCGAAGGCCTGCGTCGCGT
>Ga0256404_1005775_pt1 | contig 21406 bp, 16 predicted proteins | sample RumenRJG_01DNA_FD_185990 | JGI IMG/M metagenome (GOLD analysis project Ga0256404, IMG submission 185990) | Bovine rumen microbial communities from Lethbridge, Alberta, Canada - RJG_01 | ecosystem: Host-associated > Mammals > Digestive system > Stomach > Rumen | place: Canada: Alberta | collected...
ATGCGCTTATTTCGGATTGCAAATCCTTATACTCAAATGCGGTCGGATTACAAATCCGACCGAACGGGGGCTGCGCCTCAGCACAGTGCGAACAAGTTCTCACAATGCGGTCGGCTTGCACCATTGGTCCTAGCTTAGGAGGGGAACTGATTACATGCTCTGACACTCAACCCCTCCCCTCACCCCTCCCCTCCCAGGGGAGGGGGAAAGAGGAATCGCTGAACAGTTACCATATTTCAGCATTGGCACTGCCGAAAGTGGGTTGTCTTAGAAGGGGAGCTTCTACGCAAGGCGCAGGTAATGGCTTTACTACTCTACTACTTTACTACCCTACTACCCAAAATTACTCTACTACTAAAAGCTCCTTAACTAAACACATCAATCAGTTGCCGAGCCACCGACGCGCATGACAGTTGTGGGGCGTATGCACGGCAACGCTCGGCATAAGCGGGGTCGGTGGCAACTTGAGCCATGTCGGAGGCATCCCAGTCGTCACGAACAATGCCCAGTCCATGTTGCTCGATGACAACACTGTCGTTGGGCTCATGGTTGGTGATCACAGGTGTGCCGCAGGCCACCGACTCGGTGATAATCATCATGTTCAGCTCCTTGCTTCCGGCAGCCAGGCTGGCAACGGACTGCGACAGGTGCTGCGCGAGGGTCGAGTGGCTCACTTTGCCCAAGAAGTGGACGTGCTGGCTGATGCCCAGACGATCGCACAGCGACTCCAGCTCCTGCTTGAGCGGTCCTTGACCGGCAATGAGCAGCTGATAGTCGTCGTGATGAGGCATTGAATGGAACTCGGCGAATCGGTTGATGATGATGTCGAGGTGCTTGTCCTCAATCAATTGGCCTATGCTGATGAACTGTCGCCGTTTGGGGCCGGCAACAACATGTCGCCCAATCTCGGTGCCCAGCGGCACGTCTATCGGCGCAACACGGCTGCTGTATTGCTCGATGAACTGCCGCGCACGCGACGAACACGGCACAATCGAACGCACACGGCCAAATGCTAGCGGCACGACGCAGCGGTGCCAGAATTTTGAGGGCAGGCGGTGCCACTTGCGCTGGTGCAGCGAGAGTTCTTGCCTGATGATGGTCTTTTCGGGAGCGGTCAGCGTGGCGAACAATGTGGCAAACGAGAACACCTCATGGCACACAATCAGGTCAAACCGGTCGCTCTCGCGCCGCAGATAGCCGTAGAGCGACCACGGAAAAGGCAGCGGCAATGGCATGAAACTGAAGGTGTTGTCAAACCAGCGCACCTCGAATGGATAAGCCTCGTCATTGGTGGGACGATAGTCGCTCACCGAGGCTAGCGTGACCTCATGGCCGAGTTGGACAAACCCGCTGCACAGGCCATAGCTCAGTGTGTCGACAATCGACGGTACCTGATAGATGGGACGGGTCCTGCAGGTGTATAAGATGGGATTGATGACCAGAACTTTCATGCTCAAGAGTAAAAAGGCTTGCAAATATAGGTATTTATTTCTAATTTTGCCATCCTAAACTATCAAAAACATGCCCACACCAGTCATTTCGGTCATCATCACCGTCTATAACACCGCCTTGACACTGCCCAGGTGTGTCGACAGCGTGCTGGCGCAGACCTTTGCCGACTATGAGATTGTGCTGGTCGACGACGGGTCGACCGACGGCGCCGGCGACATCGTCGACCGCTATGCACGCCAGCACAGATGTGTCATAGCGCTGCATCAGGCCAATGCCGGGCAGGCCGAGGCGCGCCGGGCAGGGGTCGGCGCTGCCACCGGTCAATTTGTGGTGCACCTTGACAGCGACGACACCTTGCCGCCTGATGCCCTGCGCACGCTCTATGACCGGGTTGCCGCTCATGGGCTGGACATGGCATTCGGGTGCTATGAGCGCATCGTCGGCGACAGACATTTTGTCGTTGAGCATCACGAGACGGGCTTCTATGACGCCGACGGCCTGTTGTTGCACATGCTCGATCGTCGCAATATCTGCACTTCTGGGGCTAACATCAGCCGGCGCAGTTTGTGGGCCGAGGACATCTATCCGCCCGGCGGCATGCGACTGCCTGCCGAAGACACGCTCATGTTGCTCATGTTGTCGCAGCATGTGGGGCGGGCAGGGTTGTTCAATGATGTGGTATACAACTATTATTATACGCCGGGCTCTTCATCGGTGGGCGGCGCATTGCATCTGCAGCACTTGTGGTTGCAGTTCTTTGAGCTGTTGCGGCACCACCTGCGTGAGCGTCATGTGCTCGAGAGCACCGAGCAGCTGGTGCGCATCATGGAGGTCGAACGCCTCGCGTTCAGCACCCGCGACCAGGACCGTCAGGGCCAGTGGTACCGGCAGGTGATGGCTTATCGGTGGCGCGACTTCCCCGCTCGGCAGCGGCTGTTGCTGACTCTGCTGCGCTGGCCGCCGCTGCTGCGGGCAGCCATTGCAATGCGGCGCTCATTCAGGCGTTGGATGCATTGACCGATGTGGACCAAGCGGGCTGCAATTTTCCAAAAAATGATAGGCGGGGTGAAATTTTTTGCTGTTTTTGTTAGCTTTGTCAGGGAAAAAGTGTAATTTTGCCACACTAACGATTCTAATCTTATTAATAACGTTATGGCAACAACTAAAAAAACTAAACCGGAAGCTAAAACAGCAAAGAGAACCCAAACTGAGAGCAAGCGTCTGATGGCACTCGAGAACCGTTATGGCGCACACAACTATCACCCGCTGCCCGTCGTGCTGCACCGCGGCGAGGGCATCTATGTGTGGGATGTCGAGGGCAAAAAGTACTTTGACTTCCTGTCGTCCTACTCGGCAGTCAACCAGGGACACTGCCACCCCCGCATCGTCAAGGCACTCAAGGACCAGGCCGACACGCTGTGTCTGACCTCGCGCGCGTTCTACAACGACGCCTTCTGCGAGTATGAGAAGTTTATCCACCAGTACTTCGGCTACGACAAGGTGCTGCCCATGAACACCGGTGCCGAGGCCGTCGAGACCGCACTCAAGCTGGCTCGTCGCTGGGGAACGGTCAAGAAGGGCATCGACAACGACAAGGTCAAGATCATCTGCTGCGAGGGCAACTTCCACGGCCGCACCGTCACTGTGATCACCATGAGCAACGACCCCAGCTCTTACGCCGACTACGGACCGCTCACCCCGGGTTTCATCCGCATCCCCTATAACGATCCCAAAGCACTCGAGGAAGCACTCGACAAGTATGGCGACGAGGTGGCTGCCTTCATCGCCGAGCCCATCCAAGGCGAGGCTGGCGTGTTTGTGCCCGATGACGGCTATCTCAAGAAGTGCTTCGACCTGTGCCACAAGCACAATGTGCTGTTCATCGCCGACGAGGTGCAGACTGGCATCGCACGCACCGGCAAGATGCTGTGCAGCGAGCACGACGGCATTCGTCCCGACATCGTCATCCTGGGCAAGGCCCTGGGAGGTGGCGTGCTGCCTGTGTCGGCCTGCCTTGCCGACGACGACATCATGCTCAACATCAAGCCCGGCGAGCATGGCTCGACCTTCGGCGGATTCCCGCTGGCTGCACGCGTGGCCGTCGAGGCACTGAAGGTGGTCAAGGAAGAGCGTCTGGTGCAGAACGCCGAGAAGATGGGTAAGATCTTCCGCGATGAGATCAAGAAGCTCCACTCGCCCTTCATCGTCGAGGTGCGCGGACGCGGCCTGCTCAACGCCATCGTGACCAAGCCCATCGGCAAGAAGACCGCTTGGGACATCTGCCTGAAGATGATGGAGAACGGTCTGCTGGCTAAGCCCACCCACGACGACATCATCCGCTTCGCGCCGCCGTTGTGCATCAAGAAGAAGGAGCTCATGGAGGCTATCGCCATCATCAAGCGTTCGTTTGAAGAGATGGCAAAATAAGCCGATTGGTTTTTCATAGCCAGAGATAAAGGGGGCGGACCCTACTGTGCCGGTTTGGCTGGCACAGGAGTGGCCGGCCCCTTTTTTCAATTCATAATGTAGATATCCGGCAGGTCGCTTCTACGCAAGGCGCAGGTAACGGCTTTACTACTCTACTACCAAAATTCTTTAACTCCTTTAACTCCTTTAACTCCTAGTTCTATGGGCTATCGCGTTGTGTTTGAATACGAGACTGATACATCGGCCATGAGCGATGTGTATAACTGCGCTGACCAGCAGGCCGCACTGCAGATGTTCAACGACCTGCGTCAGCAGCTGATGCTGGCCATCGACCCCACGCAGTGCGAGGTGGTCGACGAGCCTGACCTCTTTGGCATGACCAACCGCCAAGAAGGCTGCTATGGCTTTGTGCGCATCGATCATGACTGACAGCTAGCTGAAAGTGTGATGAAAAGACCAACCATCATCCTGCTGGTGATTTGGCTTGCCGCTGCTGCTAGCGCGCAGGGCATTATGGACTTTGTTGAGCGGCAGATGGCGGCTTATCCTCAGAGCCGGCTGCTCGACATCTACAAGTCGTGCTTTCAAGATTGCATGGGGGCCGAACACCTGGTAGCCGACACTCTGAGCGCGCGCCGATATCTGGAACAAGAACTGGCCGCGGCAGCCACCGACCCCCGCCCCGTTGCCTACTTTGAGCCGTGTGGCACACAAGGACGGCATGTGCGTGTCAACTTGTGTGCCGTGACCGACGGTCTGATCAGCAGCGAGGCACTGCTCGATGCCTTTGTGCGCAGTGCCAACGCCGCCAGCCGTCCCACTGTTGGGCTGTGGAGCCAGCAGTGGCACCAGATGCTCGACACCATTGTCGAGATGCAGGTGCGGTTGCCGCACTTCGAGCGCGACCGCCGCGCCATCGACAGTGTGCTCATCGTCGGCCACTATGCCATCAGTCATTCGCCCGACTACCGCGAGGCCTATCACCCTCACTACCGCATCGTCGAGCGCACAATCTTCGATAGCCAACTTCGACCACTGCTCACCCGTCAGCCATCAGCGCATCATTGGGGACAGTTCTTTTTGATGCATTTTTCTCAATTATGCAACATTAGGGACGGTTCTTTTTGATGCATTTTTCTCAATTATGCATCATTGGGGACGGTTCTTTTTGATGCATTTTTGCCTCAGGGCTGTTGTCTGCCGCCCTTTCAGGGCTTGGAGGCAGGGCGGTCATCTGCACCGGGGTTGCGCTATCGCTCCACCCCGTCCTGTGGTCTGCCAGCCCTTCGGGCTTGCTGTCGGACGGTAATTATGAATTGAGATGGCAGTGTTGCGGGCACCCTCCTCTGGCTCCCCTCCCCTTTCGCAAAGGGGAGGGGGTTAATACAGTTCGACCCCCGTCGGGGGGCGCGCTGGTCTTCGACCAGCATTCAGCACAGTCGGTAATGCAACATTAGGGACGGTTCTTTTTGATGCATTTTTCTCAATTATGCAACAAAAAGAACCGTCCCCTTTGTTGCACAACGCCTCCCCTGCTAGGGGAGGCATAAAGAGGAATCGCAGAATTGATCCACTCACGTTGCTTCAATTCTGAATTTCGATAATTCGTGATGATGCCGAACACTCGAGGCGTGAGTGCCCGAGTGTTCGGCACTGTTTGGTTGAGGTCAGTCCACGCCCAGGTCGTGCAGTGTGCGCGGTGCCGGGGTCTTGGGCAGCGGTTTGCGGTCTTTGAGTTGGTCGAGGATGACCTCGATGGCCTTGTCCAGCTGCTGGTCGATGCCGCGGTACTCAAGCAACGGGTCGTTGTCGATGACGATGTCGGGGTCGACACCATGGTTCTCGACAATCCAGTTGCCGCGCGTGTCATAGTTGGTGAAGAAGGGCACGCGGATGTCGGTGCCGTCCATATAGGGCAGCGAGCCACTGATGCCGATGATGCCGCCCCACGAGCGGGTGCCGATGAGGGTGCCGATCTTGTTCTCTTTGAAACTCCATGGGAAAAGGTCGCCATCGCTGGCCGAGTATTTGTTGACCAGCAGCACCTTGGGGCCGTTGAGTGTGGCCTCGGGGATGAGGCCGTTGTGGTTGCTGCCACGATACATGGTCATGCGGTAGGGCTTGCGCAGCAGGCGCTCGATGATCATGGGCGAGATGTTGCCACCGCCATTGCCGCGGTCGTCGACGATGAGGGCCTCCTTGTCGAGCTGCGCAAAGAAGTAGCGGGCAAACTCTTTGAGTCCCTCGGGACCCATGTCGGGGATGTAGACATAGCCCACGCGGCCGCCGGTTTTCTCATTGACGTATGCGATGTTTTTCTGCACCCACTCATAGTGATAGAGTGGATACTCGTCCTGCAGGGGCTTGACCACCACCTTGCGCGCGCCGGCACCATCGGCACTGGAGGCAACGGTAAGTTCGGTCATCACATCGGCCTTGCCGCGAAGCAAGGTGTAGATGTTGTCCACGCCGTCGGTCTTCACACCGTCCACGGCCACGATATAGTCGCCCTCTTTGACGTTCATGCCAGGCTCAAGCAGGGGCGAGCGCAGCTCGCTGCGTTCGGGCGCGCCCTTGAGGATGTGCTTGATGCGATAGGCCTTGCCGTCGCGCTCGAGCTGCGCGCCCAGCATGCCTATGCGCTGCTGGTCGGGGGTGATGTGGTCGCCGCCATCCACATAGGCGTGGCCACAAGCCAGCTCACCAATCATACCGCCGATGACGTAGGTCAGATCCAGACGATTCTTGACCCAGGGCAGCAGAGCGGCATACTTGTCGTGGATGGCGTTCCAGTCCACACCATGCATGTTTTTGAGGTAGAAGCCGTCGCGGTAGGCCCGCCACGCCTCGTTGAAGATCTGCCGCCATTCCTGCTCATAGTCGACATCGGCCATCATGTCGTCAAGGTTGACCGCCTCGGTAAGTTCGGCCTTGCGTGGACTCAGGTCGGTGACATAGACCTCATCGCCCTTGAACCACACGGCCCGCTTCATGTCGGCCGAGGGTTGCATCATCGCCCCGGCTGCGATGAGTTCGTCTTTCTGCTCCTTGAGGTCATAGACGTGTGTGCCTCCCGAGCCATAGTACCACACATGCTGCCCGTCGCTGGCAAAGGCACCATAGTTGCCTCCGCTCAGCGGCAGCTTGACCAGGCGGTCGCCGATGCCGTCCAGGTCGACGCGCATTGTGGGTGCCGCGTCGGCCTTCTTGCCCTTGCCTTTCTTGCTGTCGGCGGGTTTGTCGGTCGGCTGTTCGTCTTGCTTGCCTGTGGTCACCTGGTCGTCGGTGGGCAGGAAGGGCGATGTGGTGTCGCTGGCCAGCATCATCAGGTAGATGCCCTCCATATTGCGGTAGGCAAAGTTCCACTCGACACTGCTGTAGATGGGGTTGAAGTCGCGTCCTGAGGCAAAGATCAGATACTTGCCGTCGCTGCTGAACGCAGGCGAGTTGCTGTCATACCACTTGTCGGTCACCTGGTGGGCCTTGCGGGCCGCAATGTCATAGAGGTAGATCACGCTCAGCTCGTTGGCCGTGCGCTGGCTGTAGGCCAGCCACCGGCCGTCGGGCGAGAACGATGGGGTGGGGAACTCGCCAATCGAGTCCTGCACCAGCGTGACTCGACTTTTGGCGGCCACGTTGACCAGAACGATGCGGTTCTCACGGTCGGTATAGACGATGCTCTCGCCCTGCGGGCTCCATGCAAAGTCGCGGATATAGGTGTCGTTGTCACGCGTGAGCTGAATGGCATCGCCACCCTCGGCCGGGCGCATCCACAGCTCGGTCTCGCCGGTGAGGTCGCTGATATAGGCTATCCACTTGCCGTCAGGACTCCACTTGGCGGCACGCTCGTGCGCACCGGGGGTGTGCGTCAGGTTGCGTGTCACGCCCTTCTTGACCGGCAGGTCGAACACCTCGCCGCGTGCCGTCACCACCATGCGGTTGCCATCGGGAGCCAGCTGGGCCTCGGTGACGAAGTCTTTGACCTGACGCAGTGCGGTGCGTGCCCAGCCGCCCTCGTCGTTGAGGGTGACATTGATCTGACTCACCTGCTTGGTCGCGGGGTCCAGGCGATAGAGGTAGCCCCCTTTCTCAAACACGATCACTCCGCCGCCACAGCTGGGAAACTTCACGTCATAGTCGGTGTAGTGGGTTACCTTGGTCGTGGTGCCGGTCGTGGTGTTGTAGACAAAGATGTTCATCGTCTTGTCGCGGTCGCTGATGTAGTAGATCTCGTCACCCACCCACATCGGGATGATGTCCTGCCCCACAGTGTTGGTCACATTGGTCACCCGCTGGGCTTGCGTGTCCCAAATCCAGATGTCGTCGGCCATGCCACCGCGGTAGTACTTCCATGTGCGGAACTCGCGCATCACGCGGTTGTAGGCCAGTTTCTGGCCGTCGGGGCTGTAGCTGCAGAATCCGCCCTCGGGCAGCGGCAGCTGCTGCGCCATGCCGCCGTCCACTGGGGCGCACCACAGCTGGCCGTCGAAGCTGTCGCTGATGCGGTTGCGATAGATGATGCCACGGCCGTCGGGGGTCCACGTCATGGTGATGTTGTTCGGCCCCATGCGGTCGCCCCAGTCATCGCGCGGGTTGCTGGCCGTGTAGGTCACTCGGCGTGGCGTGCCGCCCTCGCTGGGCATCACATATACCTCGGTGTTGCCGTCATACTGCCCGGTGAACGCCAGTTGCCGTCCGTCAGGGCTGTAACGCGCAAAGGCCTCATAGCCGTCATGCGACGTCAGTCGCTGGGCCACGCCGCCATGGATTGACACTCGGTAGAGGTCACCGGCATAGCTGAAGGTTACCTCGCTGCCATTGGTGGCCGGAAAGCGCATCAGGCGCGCCTCGCCGGCCTGGCTGTTGACTGCCGCGGTGGCCATCAGGCCCGCCAGCAGCATGGTTGCAAATTGTTTTCTCATGTTGTTTGCTTATGGATTATTCTTCATTTATGTCGAGTTGGTCAGTTGGCAAGCATTTCTTTTGTCGGGCGTGTGAGTTGGTCGGTGTCGATGGTTTCGAGTAGCACTGTCTCGGGGGTCAAATCGAGCAGAAACTGCATGTAGTTAGGCAGCGTGAGCAAGTCGCCATTGCGCCCGACGTTGAATTGTCTTTCCATTTACTCAAAGTGTCTGATATTCTCCTTTTTAGTATCAAACCGAATAATGTTTCTGTCTGCAAAGATACTTTTTTCTAACGATAAAACAATAACTTGCCGTTATTTTTCTAGGCACTTGTTTACTACTTGTGTTTTTTCCAAACGATAAATTGATGCATTGCTGCTGTTTTTCCAACGAAAATTCTCCTGCTCGCTGTTTTTTCTAGCGCTTGCTGCCTCCCCATCACAGCCTCTCTCGTTCGACTGCCATGCGACAAAAAGAACCGTCCCCAATGTCGCACGCGGAGCAGTGCGAACAGATGCAGGCCAAGATAGTATCGCTACAGCAAATTATCATCATTTAATTGGGGATATTCCGTCAGGGAGGGGTGAGGGTGAGTGGCCACGTCCCTGTATTGTGTGCATTGAAAAAGGGGGGAGTGGGGCAGAGCAGTTAGATTGACCGACAGATATGGCGCAAAAATGTTAAAAATCGAAATGTTAAAACGTGATTTTGTTAACATTTTATCGCCGTTTGGGGCTGATGGCTGTGCTGCTGGCAATTGCTTTTGAGAATCAACCTTCTGCAATGCCTAGCCGATGTCCCGTCCTGACAGTTATTGCCGAAAGCCGTGAATTTATTAAAAATTAGAAAACTGTATAAAAGGTTAAAATCAACGAAAAATTTGTACATAATTTTTGGTTTGTATAACTTTGCGATGCTTTATCACAGAAAATTGTAAGCGATGAGCCCCGGTTTTGAAATGATGTGGAAGCCTAAATGTAGCCGAGCTATTGAGCATGCCAAGCGGTTATAGAATAGTGGTGAATGCGGGCCCACAACAATGTGATAGGAGACATATTAAATTAAGGTAATAAAGTTATTTTTCAATTAATAATTTTAAATGCGAGAGTTTATGATTAAGAAATTAACCTTGTTTCTAGCGTGTCTGTTCCTCTCAATAGGAATAGCAAACGCTCAGACGACGGTCACCGGTACCGTGGTTGACGAGGCCGACGGTTATCCCATCACGGGAGCCACCGTGCAGGTCATCGGCAGCCAGGTGGGCACCGCGACCGACATCGACGGAAAGTTCACCCTGAACGTTCCGAGTGGAAAGAACATGCTTCGTGTCTCGTACATCGGTATGGTGACCCAAGAGGTGGCCATCTCGCCGAACATGAACATCGTTCTGAAGAGTAGCGAGACCACCCTCGACGAGGTGGTGGTCACCGCAATGGGCATCAAGCGTGAGGCCAAGGCCCTGGGTGTGAGTGCCACGCCCATCAAGGGCGATGTCATCGCGCAGGCCCGCACCAACGACATCATGTCGAGCCTTGCTGGTAAGGTGGCCGGTGTGCAGATTGGCGAGACTTCTTCGGATCCCGGTTCGTCCAAGTCGGTCATCATCCGTGGCGTGAGCTCGCTCTCGGGCAACAACCAGCCGCTCTATGTGGTGGACGGTGTGCCTCTGAACAACTCGGCCAGCTACAGCAGCGATGGTCTGAACAGCGGCTACGACTTCGGTAACGGCGCCAGCGCCGTCAACCCCAACGACGTCGAGTCGATGACCATCCTCAAGGGTGCCGCTGCAACAGCACTGTATGGTAGCCGTGCCGGTGCCGGTGTCATCCTGATCACCACCAAGAAGGGTACCAAGCAGAAACGTGGCGTGGGCATCGAGTATAACGGTGGCCTGCAGTGGGAGACCCTGCTGCGCCTGCCGCAGATGCAGAACGACTTCGGTATGGGCTGGTATGGCGACCACACCGAGATTGAGAACGGTTCGTGGGGTCCCCGTTTCGACGGTTCGCAGCAGCTGTGGGGCTGGACCTACAACTACAGCCAGGGCCTGAAGTCTTACTTGCCCATCAAGAGCAACGTCAAGGACTTCTTCAGCACCGGTTTCCGTTACAGCAACAGCATCTCGTTCAACGGTGCGACAGACAAGAGCACCTACTTTGTGTCGCTGTCGCAAATCAACGATGACGGTATCATCCCGCGCAAGTCTGACACCTATACCAAGTACACCGTGTCGGGCCGCGGCAGCCACCGCGAGGGTCCTGTCACGTTCAGCACCTCGCTGAACTACGCCTTCCAGCGCAACCACTTTGTGACCACTGGCCAGAAGACGGGCTCGATGTACAACAGCATCATGCAGACACCGCGCGACATCGCCATCGTCGAGATGGAAGACCTGGACAACCCGTTCAGCTCGCCGGGCTACTACTACACCCCCTACGGTGTGACCAACCCCTATTACATCATCGAGAACTACCAGAACGAGTATGAGCAGGAGCGCTTCTATGGCAACCTGCAGCTTGACTACGACTTCTTGAAATACTTCAAGGCAACCTATCGCTTCGGTCTGGATACCAACACGGGCCACCACAACTTCGGTTCGCCCAACATGGCTGCGCTCTTCATGAACACGCCCAACCATGCTGATGCCCTCAAGGATCTCACTGGCGAGGTTTCACAGACCATCACCCGCCGTCGCGAGATCGACCAGAACTTTATGATCACCTACGACCAGCAGGTGCTCGAAGACCTCCACATCAACGCGCAGCTCGGTTTCAACGGCAACGAGCGTTCTTACAAGTCGCTTGCATCGTCGGTAACCAACTTGACCATCCCCATGTGGTATAACCTGGCCAACAGTGCCGGTATTCCCACCACGTCAGAGTATCAGTGGAAGCGCCGCTACCTGGCCGTGTTCGGCAGTGCCGAGTTTGCCTACAAGAATATGCTCTACCTCACATTGCAAGGCCGCAACGACTGGTCGTCGACCCTGCCCAAGAGCAACCGTTCGTACTTCTATCCCGGCGTGAGCTTGAGCTTCCTGTTCAGCGAGCTGCTCAGCCCGGAGACCCGCAACAACATCCTCAACTTCGGCAAGTTCCGTCTGGCATGGGGACGCACCGGTAACGATGCCGGCGTCTACATGACCAACTCGGTGTTTGCCCAGGCAGCAGCCGCTTCCAGCGGATTCGGCAACGGCAGCTCGTTCCCCTTCACCAAGGGTGATGGCATCAACGCCTACTCGCTGGGCAACGTGCTCGGCAGCCAGAACCTGAGCCCCGAGATGACTACTGAGTTTGAGGTGGGTCTGAACATGGCCTTCCTGCAGAACCGCTTGAGTTTTGACGCGGCCTACTACAACCGCAACACCGACAAGCAGATCTTCTCGTTGAACATGGATCCCGCCACCGGCTACACTGCCCAGAACATGAACCTCGGTAAGATTCGCAACCGAGGCATCGAGTTCCTGGTCAATGTCACTCCCGTCAAGGTGGGCGACTTCCAGTGGGACATCAACTGGAACTACACCAAGAACTGGAGCAAGGTCATCAAGCTGCCCGAGGAGCTGGGAGGCATCGCCACCATCTATGGTCTGAGCGGCGGCACGAGCATGTATGCCATCGAGGGAGAGCCTCTGGGTGTGTTCAAGGCCTACGTTCCCCAGATGACCGAGGACGGCAAGATCATCTGCAACAGCGAGGGTCAGCCCATTCCCAACCCTGAGCAGCAGATTGTGGGCAGCATGAACTATAAGTATCAGATGGGCTTCGGCACCACACTGACCTACAAGGGACTGAGCCTGACGGCCAACCTCGACATCCGTCGCGGCGGTCTGCTCTACTCGCGCACCAAGGACATCACCTACTTCACCGGTAATGCCATCCAGACGGCCTACAACAGCCGCAACCCGTTCATCGTTCCCAACTCGGTGCAGCAGGTGGGTACCGACGCCGATGACAACCCCATCTATGCTGAGAACGAGACTCCGCTCGACGAGACGGGTATCTTCACCTACTGGGATGCCGGTGGCTCTGAACTGGACCGCGCGTTCCTGGTCGACAAGAGCTATGTCAAGCTGCGCTCGGTGGTGCTGAGCTGGAGCTTGCCCAGCAAGTGGCTGGCCAAAACCTTCCTCACCGGAGTGACACTGTCGGCATTTGGCAACAACCTCTTCTTGTGGACTCCGAAGAGCAACACCTTCATCGATCCTGAGACCACGAGCTTCGGTAACGACCTCGAGGGTAACTATGGTGAGTACTCGGCCAACCCGAGCTCACGCAAGTTTGGTTTCAATGTGCAGGTTAAATTCTAAAAAGCGAAACAGACATGAAAAAGATATCATTATTCCTGACCGTTGCGGCTGCGTTGTGCCTGTCATCGTGCAACCTTGACATCAACGACGACCCCAACTCTCCGTCGAGCAGCGACGTCACACCCGACCTGGTGTTCCCCGCTGCCGAGAATGCGATTGCCACGGCCGTGGGCGACCAGATGTTCAACTACTCCGGCTTCTTTGCCCAGTACTTTGATCAGCGCCCCGAGGCCAACCAGTATAACGATGAGGCCGAGCTGAACATCGACGAGTCGACCAACCTGTTTGACCGTTGCTACCGCACGCTCTATGCCGGTGCGCTGGCCGACCTGAAGAACATCATGGATCGCATCGACAACAAGAGCGACCTGTTTGCATGCACTGTGTTGCGTGCCTACTCCTTCCAGGTGCTGGTCGACAACCTCGACCAGGTGCCATACACCGAGGCCCTGCAGGGCAGCGCCAACACCACTCCCGCTTGGGACAAGGGCGAGGACGTCTACAAGGGCGTGCTGGCCGAGATGGACGAGGCCGAGGGTGCCCTTGAGGGTGAACTGATGTCGCTTAAGGACCCCATGCTCAATAATAGTGTGAGCCAGTGGCGCGGCTTTGCCAACGCCCTGCGTCTGCGCATGTATCTGCGCCTGATCGATGCTGGCATCAACGCCAGCGAGTATCAGAGCAAGGCCGTCGCACTGGTCAACGCCGGCAACTTCTTCACCGGCGATGTCAAGTGGGATGTCTACAGCCCCACCGAGGGACAGTACAACCCCTGGTATGATGTGACACGCGCACTGGGTACCAAGAATCATGTGGCCGCCTATCCCATCGTGAGCTACTATCTGGCCACCGACGACCCGCGCATCAGCTATGCCATCATGCCGAACGACAATGGTGCATACGTCGGCCAGATTCCCGGCGCCAAGACCGTCTACAAGAGCTGGGGCGTGGACTGGAAGAACAAGGACGTGAGCGCTATCGACTATACCAACGCCATGGATGCTCCCATCTACCTGTTCACACAGAGCGAGCTGCAGTTCCTCATCGCCGAGACACAACTGCGCTGGGGCGACAAGGCAGCCGCCAAGACCGCCTACGAGGCTGCTGTGCAGGCCGACTTCGCATCGCGCGGCATCGCCATGGGTGCGTTCCTCAACGGTTCTATGGTCAAGTGGGAAGCTCAGGCTTCGGACGCAGCACGGCTTAACCTGATCTACATGCAGAAGTGGGTGGCTCTGTTCTATCGCAACCACATGGAGGCATGGAGCGAGGTGCGCCGCACCGATGTGCCCGTCACCACCACCATGACCGGTAAGGAGGTCTTTGAGAATCCGGATGCTTACGCAGCAGGCAGCATGATTGTGCCGTCACGCAACTACATCGTCGCCGGTGGTCTGTGCAAGCGCGTGCCCTATCCCAGCAATGCTCGACAGCTCAACAAGAACACCCCCGCCGAGAAGCTGCTCAGCGACCGCGTGTTCTGGGATGCCAAGTAATGTGAGACACGAGAATTTAAGAACTAACTTAAAATTTGATCAATTATGAAGAAAATATATTTGTTGGGTCTCTTGACGCTCGGTATGCTCACGCTGGCATCGTGCAGCGATAGCAACGACGAGCTGACCGACTCGCGTCTGACCTATTATGCCGAGCTCACGATGGAGGGCGATGAATTCATGATTGTCCCCGTCGGCACCGAGTTTGTCGATCCGGGCTGCAAGGCACAACTCTACGACAAGGCCTCGGGCGAAGTCAAGGACATCACCAGCCAAATCGTTGTCTCGGGTGCCGACGAAGTGGACCCGAACACCATGGGCTTCTACTATGTGACCTATTCAGCTCCGGGCAGTGACGGCTACGTGTCGTCGGTCACCCGCACGGTCTGCGTGTGCGACCCCACTGTCACACTCGACATGGCGGGCACCTACGAAACCGACATGAACGCTTCGCTCTATGGCGCCGCCAAGAACCCGTTCGCAGCCTACGCGGCCAACTACGGCTACACCAGCCAGTGTGTGGGCATCACGTTCAAGCGGCTGGCTCCGGGCTTCTTCCAGGTCAACGACCTGTTGGGAGGCTGGTATGAGCAGATTCGCGGCTTCGGTGCGCAATATGGTGCCGGCATGGGCATGATGACGGGATATGTCAGCCTCGACAACGATGGCAACATCTCGCTCATTAGCAGCAACATCCGTGCTTGGGGCGATGGACTGGATTATATCGAGAACGGTGTCTACAATGCCGAGACCGGAACCATCTCTTATAGCCTGAGCTACTCGAGCCAGGTCTTCATGGACATTGTGCTGCACAAGGTACAGTAACGTTGAAACATTAAATAATGACTAAGATTATGAAAAAATATATTTCATTCTTTGTGACGGCACTCGTGCTGACTCTGGGGCTTGCCTCGTGCAGCACCGAGACCAACGAGCCGGCCGGCGGAACCGCTGTCGAGGACATGTGCGGACACTGGGTGGTCACCTGCGATGTGGTCGTTGATGGTGAGAACATGGGCGATTACTATGGCATGGGTGAATGGGACATGCTCACCTATAACACGGCCAACAACGACGCAGATGTGATGTGGATTACCGACCAGGGGAACTTCTGGAACTATACCGGCAAGATGCAGGTTGACTACAATGCCAAGACGTTCTCGTGCAAGGATGTCTACATCTACACCTACGATGTCAAGGACGAGAACAAAAATGTCATTGGCCAGGAAGATGCCTTCATGACCATCACCAACGGTAAGGTCATCAAGAACGGCGGTGTCAATGTCAACGGCAAGCCCACCGACGCCATCGAGTATGACATCCAGTTCAGCGACGACGATCCCAGCGTTGTCTACCATATCCATGGTGTCCGCTACGCCGGATTCTGATGACCTGAAACAACTCATCTCATAAGCACATTTTGAATGTGGGGCGTGCACGACTGGTGGCACGCCCCACATCTTGTCTGTTGCTATGTTCGACCGGATCTGTAGCCACGTTGTGCTCCTGTTCGGTCGTGAGCGCAGTGTGGTGTGGAGACAATAAAAAACAGTAGGCGCGGGTCATTGGACAGCGCATGACACACTCCTCCCTTACTCAATTCATTATTCATTCAAGTTTCGCAAGTTCGGTAATGTGCTTACAGCTAGTAGCAAAAAGTGTATTTAGCTCCCCTCTGTCGCAAGCGGCACTTCCCATCGGGCAGGGGAGGGGAAACAATGGGAGGTGACCAAGTCCCTCTCCCCTGATAGGGGAGAGGTTAGGTGAGGGGTCATTACCTCACGCATGCATTCATAATGCATGGTGCGTGCCACCCCACCCCTTCAAGGTGAGGGGATAAGTGGCCCACCCCCGTGACACACTCCATAACCTGGCTTTAGTTTTTAGTTGTCACAACTAAAGTCTAACAACTAATCTGGGTGGGTGGTCTGCCGCCCTTTCAGGGCTTGGATGGCGGGCGGTGACATCTGTACCGGGGTTGCGCTATCGCTCCACCCCGGCCTGTGGTCTGCCAGCCCTTCGGGCTTGCTGTTTGATGCGCTGTCCCCCAACTAAAGTCTAAAAGATAGCTAGCGTCTAACATCTAAGCACCACTCCTCGCTGCCCGATGCGAAGTGCCGCTTGCGGCGGAGGAGAGAGGGCTCTAGGAGGGGGCTGGTTTGGTCCCGCCTGGAGCTGCCTAGCAATGCGAGATAAATTGCAGAAATAAAGTCAGGAAATGCGGCCGTACTTGCTGTAGAAGTGCAGCAGGCCGCGGATGTGCTTGATGCCCAACCACGAGAAGGGGTTGCGACGCGTGCGACGGTAATAGGTGTGGATGATGCTGTATTGCGGCAGGTACTTGACTTTCCAGCCTGCCTGGCGCAGGCGGTGGCAGAAGTCGGCATCCTCGGGGCCATAGAAGATGGCTTCGTCGAGTTGTCCCACCTGCTCGAAGGCCTCGCGCCGTATCATCTGACATGCCCCGATGACATAGTAGGGCTCGATGGCACCCTCGTCGTCGGCGCGAAATTTCTCGGCCGCCAGGCGCAGCCCCAGCACACTCAACACTTTGCCCTTGAGGCCCGGGAAGGGGCGGAAACTGCGCTGCACGTTACCCTCGGTGTCGGTCATGCGGCACGCGCACAGTCCCACATCGGGGTGCGACTGCAGGTATTGGATCATGCCCCTGACGGCGCGCTCGTTGACGATGGTGTCGTTGTCGATGATAAACAGTGTGTCGGCCCGGGCCTGTGCAAATCCCTGGTTACGGGCCGCCGCCACGCCGCGGTTGGTGTCGTTGACGGTGAGGCGTATTTCGGGATAGTGCTGGGCGATGAACTGCGGGGTGCCATCGGTCGACGCATTGTCGATGACGATGACCTCGGTTTCACCCTGCTCCATGATGGGGTGCAGCGACTCGAGGCAGCGCCGTGTGTCGTCGAGATGGTCGTAGGTCAATATGATGATTGAGAGTTGAGGCATAGTGTTTAAGGTTAACCGAACAACTTGATGCGCAGGGCGCGGCAGGCCTGTGTGAACTGGCTCCAACTGTTGAACTGTCTCACCTGTCGCGAGACAAATCGCCACGACATGAAGTAGCGGATGTTGTTACGGAACAGCGCGCGCTCCATCTGCCGTGCCGACAGATGCGGCAAGTTGAGGATGGAGTGCCGCTGCACATCGCTGGGCACATAGTCGCCCGTGGCTATCCAGCCATTGTCGCGGCACGTCTGGTAGTACTCGGTGCCGGGGAACGGCGACACGATGTTAAACATCACTTGGTCGACATCCAGACGCTGCGCCTCGCGCAGCGTCTGGCGCACGGTCTGCGGTGTCTCGAGCGGGCTGCACCCGATCAGGATGTTGAGCTTGACGGGCACGCCATATTGCTTGAGCAGGTCGATGGCGCGATAGATTTGCTCGCTGGTGATGCCTTTCTTGATATAGGCCAGGATCTGGTCATCGAACGACTCGACACCCAGGTCGACATATCGGCAGCCGCTCTGGCCCAGTGCCTGGGCGATGGGCTGGGTGATGGCGTCGACCCGTGCCTGGCAGCCCCACAGCAGCCCGTGGCGGCGCATGACCTCGCACAGTTGCAAGGTGCGCTGTTCGTTCCAGATGAAGTTGTCGTCCATAAATCCCACCGCTCTGTACCCCATCTGGCGCAGCTGCTGCATCTCGCGGTCGACACTCTCGACCGACCGCATGGCGATGGGCGGCTTGCGCCCGTACTGCCGCCGGTGCTCAATCTCGCGGGCAAAGGTGAGCGAGCTGGGCACGCAGTAGATGCAGTGATAGGGGCAGTTGCGCGAGGTGACAGCCGTGGTGTAGGGGGCGCACTTGAGCTTGGGGTTGTAGTAGCTGCGCTGTGCGATGTGATGCCGGGCCGGCAGCGGCAGCTGGTCGAGATCGGTGATGAGCGGTCGGCTCGGATTGTCGACCACCTGGCCGTCGCGCAACCACGAGATGCCCTGCAGCACTGTCCAGTCGCCGCCGTCGTGCAGTGTGTCGACTAGCTGGCGCACCGTCAGCTCAGGCTCGCCGCGCACCACGATGACGCGCTGGTCGGGCAGGCAACGGCGGGTGTAGTGCGTCGGTCCGGGCCCCATGAGCACCACGCGGCAGTCAGGCCGATGCTCGAGCATCAGGGCGATGGTCTCGAGATCGTTGTCAATCGACAGGTTGACGGTCCACATCAGGTAGATGTCGCTGTCGTCGTGCTGCAGCCACCGCACAAAGTCGGCGCGGCGCTGCTTGTCGTAGACAAAGTCGCGGCATCGCACACGATGTTTACCGTCCTGCTCGACCATCGCCACCACGGTCAGCTCGTAGGTGTTGGGGGCGAGATAGACGACATGGGTGCAGCCGGCGGTCCGTTCGGTGGGCCGCTTGCCGACGAGCACTGGCGGTGTGACAAAGGTGAGACGCAACCTGATGGCAGATTAAGGGTTAATAGACTAATTGAATGCCTAGAGCATCCGGAATGAGCATCGAGATGGTCTAGGGGGTGACGATGGTGCCGATGGGGTCGCCGGCGATGACCTTGCGCAGGTTGCCCACGACATCCATGTTGAACACATGGATCGGCAGGCCATTCTCCTTGCACAGGATGGTGGCAGTCATGTCCATCACCTTGAGGTTGCGGCTGTAGATCTCGTCGTAGGTGATGCGGTCAAACTTGGTGGCGGTGGGGTCCTTCTCGGGGTCGGCGGTGTAGATGCCGTCGACGCGTGTGCCCTTGAGCATGACATCGGCCTCACCTCGATGCCGCGCAGTGCCGACCCGGTGTCGGTGGTGAAGTAGGGGCTGCCGGTGCCACACGACATGATCACCACCTTGCCCTGCTCCAAGGCCTGGAGGGCGCGCCACTTGCTGTAATGCTCGCCGATGGGCACCATGCTGATGGCTGTGAGCACCTGTGCCGGCTGGCCGATGGACTCGAGCGCGCTGCACAGTGCCAGCGAGTTGATGACGGTGGCGAGCATGCCCATCTGGTCGCCGCGCACACGCTCAAAGCCCTGTGCGGCTCCCTTGAGCCCGCGGAAGATGTTGCCGCCACCGATGACGATGGCCACCTGGACACCCGACTGGACGATTTCCTTGATTTGGTGTGCATACTCGACGGTGCGCTCAAAGTTGATGCCCGTCCCCTGCTCGACGGCCAGCGACTCGCCGCTGAGCTTGAGCAGGACGCGATGATAGATTGGTTTCATGAATGACATTTTTGGAATAATCCGCAAAGTTACAAAATAATTCGTATCTTTGCGCCGAAAACAGTCGGAAATGAACCTAAAGTTTACAATAAGTCCTGATTTTTCGGCCCAGGTGACCCTGCCGGTGAGCAAGAGCATCGCCAATCGCGAACTGATGCTCAATGCGCTGGCGGGCGACTTGGGCGACTCGGGCGACTCAGAAAACTGGGATATCGATGCGATGCGGCGCGGACTGGCGGCACGCTGTGGTGACACCATCGATGTGGACGGTGCCGGTACGGCACTGCGATTTCTCACCGCCTACTGGGCCACACGCGTGGGCTGCCATGTCACGCTCACAGGCAACGCGCGCCTGCAAGAGCGGCCCATCGCACCACTGGTCGACGCGCTGCGGCAGCTGGGGGCCGACATCACCTATTGCGACACCGACCGCCATGCTCCGTTGCGCATCGTGGGCAGGCAGTTGCGCGGCGGACGGCTGGCGGTGCCGGCTGGCGTGAGTTCGCAATTTGTGTCGGCGCTGCTGATGATTGCTCCTGTCGTGGGGGGGCTGCAACTGGAGCTGACGGGCGACATCGTGTCGCGGCCCTACATCGACATGACGCTTGCCCTGATGGAGCGGCATGGCGTGACGGCGCAGTGGCACGACCGTGCCATCGACGTGCCGGCCGACACCTATCTGGCTGCACCGCCCTATGACGAGGGCGACTGGAGCGCTGCGGCGTTCTGGCTGGCCCTGCAGGCATTGTTGCCCAAGGCACACATCGTGCTGCAGGGTCTGCGGCGCGACAGTGTGCAGGGCGACCGCCGCATCGTCACCTTCATGCAGCAGATGGGCATGGAGTTTCAGTGGCACGACGACGGTTCGCTCAGCGCCACCATGAGCCGTGCCGCCTGTTGCTGTTGCTCGACGTTTGCCGACCTGACCGGCACTCCTGACCTGGCCCCAGTGCTGGTGGCGCTGCTGTGCCTGATGGGGCGCCCATTCAGGCTGACGGGGCTGCGCACGCTGCGGCACAAAGAGAGCGACCGGCTGGAGGCACTGCGGCAGGAGTTGGGCAAACTGGGCTATGCCATCACCCTAGAGGGTGACGACGCGGTGAGTTGGCATTTCGCCACCTGTCCGGCACAGCAGTGTCCTGTCATCGACACGCACGGTGACCACCGCATCGCCATGGCTCTGGCGCTGGCGGCGGTGCGACACCCCGGACTGGTCATCGCCGATGCCGAGGTCGTCGCCAAGAGCTATCCCACCCTGTGGCAGCAGCTGGCTGTCACGGTCTGATTCTGTCGTGATTAGATCACGATTCTGTCCCGAACTCAGCGCAATTATTTCGCGTTTCTTTCAGACATAAGAACAAAAGGACAATAGTTTTGTGGTTGATTCTTTCAGACATAAGAACAAAAGGACAATAGTTTTGTGGTTGATTCTTTCAGACATAAGAACATAAGGACAAAAGACTTTCGCGTGATTCGCGGTTTATTACTTTTTTGTGTTCGGCGGGATTTGCAACCACGAAGTGCTCGCGACCGAACGGGAGCCCGAAGGGCAAGCGAAGCGCAGCAATCCCGCCGCGAATAAGTATAAGGATTTGTAATCCGAGAAACGCTTTGCGGATT
>Ga0256404_1005778_pt1 | contig 21393 bp, 20 predicted proteins | sample RumenRJG_01DNA_FD_185990 | JGI IMG/M metagenome (GOLD analysis project Ga0256404, IMG submission 185990) | Bovine rumen microbial communities from Lethbridge, Alberta, Canada - RJG_01 | ecosystem: Host-associated > Mammals > Digestive system > Stomach > Rumen | place: Canada: Alberta | collected...
GGATTTGCACCGCCATTCTCCATTTTCCATTCTCCCTTCTCCATTCCTCACATCTCTCCCTCAAACACCCTCTCCGCGGGGCCGGTCATGGTGATGGGGCCGTCGTCGGCCCAGCGGATGTGGAGGACGCCGCCGGGGAGGTGGACGTCGGTCTCGCGGGGGGAGAGGCCCTGGCTGGCGGCGGCGGCCACCACGGCGCAGGCTCCGGTGCCGCAGGCGAGGGTCTCGCCGTCGCCCCGCTCCCAGACGCGCACGTCGATGCCGCCGTCCGCCCGCAGCCGGCAGAACTCCACATTGGCCCGGCGGGGGAGGCGGGGGTCGTGCTCCATCCGGGGGCCGAAGCGGTAAAAGGCGTCGTCCTCGGGATAGCAGTCGAAGGTCACCGCGTGGGGATTGCCCATCGACACGCAGCAGAAGCGGACCGCCTGCCCGTCCAGGTCGGCGGTGATGAAGTTGTCCGGGCTCGATACGGGGATTTCCTCCGGGGCGAAGCGGGGGCGGCCCATGTCCACGGTCACCGCCCGGACCTCGCCGTCTGCAACGTCCAGCCACAGCGTCAGCACCCCAGCCAGGGTCTCCACGGTCATGGGGTTTTTCCGAACCAGCTCCTTGTCCCACAGGAACCGGCCCAGGCAGCGGATGCCGTTGCCGCACATCTCCGGCTCGCCGCCGTCGGCGTTGAAGATGCGCATGCGGGCGTCGGCCACCCGGGACGGCAGCGCCAGGATCACACCGTCCGCGCCGATGCCAAAATGGCGGTCGCACCACTTTGTCATCAAATCGGACCACTCTAAGTCTTGATTAATTGCGTCAATTAAGATAAAATCGTTACCGATACCATGCATCTTTGTGAACCGCACGTCCATCGCCTCCTGTGAGACGATTATACCAGACGGCGGGCGGATTGGCAAGGACGCATGAATATACAAGGAGGAATACACATGAAGAAGCTGATTGCGCTGATGCTGGCTCTGCTGATGACCCTGGGCATGCTGGCCGTGGCCGAGACCGCCGACCCCGCCCAGACCGCGCTGATCGCCGGTCTGTCCGACGTCGTCATCGCCATGACTGATGCCGAGGGCAAGACCCAGTCCGTGGATCTCAAGGATGTGGTGGCCACCGTGGTGGTGGACACCGAGGACAGCATCCGCCTGGTGGGCCAGGTGGACAAGGGCGATGAGAACCTGACTTACGCCGTGGGCGAGCTCAGGGACGGCAAGTTCGTCTACACCATGCTGGGCGCCGAGCGCGCCTTTGAGATGGAGATCCCCGAGCAGGCCGCCGCGATGGTCGAACCCGAGCAGATCCGCGCCATGCTGCCCGCCATGATGAACGCCCAGCTGCCCCAGCTGCCCGCCATCACCCTGCCCAAGCTGGACCTGGCGAGCCTGACCGCCATGATCGGCGGTCAGACCACCGAGGCCGACGGCGTGGCCACCACCACCTTCTCCGTGCCCGCCGAGATCGTCAGCATGCTGCTGAGCCAGGTCAATGAGGTCGTCAAGAGCACCGCCAGCAGCATCCCCCAGGGCGATCAGGTGGCCCAGGTGCTCGACCAGCTGGTGCAGAGCGGCCTGAGCTTCGCGCTTGAGGGCACCCTGTCCGACAACGGCGCCGAGCAGTCCGGCAGCATCGAGGTCTACATGGCCCAGGACGGCCAGACCGCCAGCGACCCCACCCTGTTCCTGAACACCTACAGCGCCGAGAACAACTTCACCCTGGGTGTGGACCTGCCCTCCGAGGACGGCACCTACACCGTGGGCCAGCTGACCGCCGTCACCGACCCCGCCGCCTCCACCATGGATCTGGGCCTGGACATCGGCGGCATGATCCAGATGGCGCTGGCCTTCTCCAAGGAGGACGACCTGCAGGACGTGCTGTTCACCTTCGACGCCATGGGAACCAACATGACCCTCGAGGCGAAGTACGGCAACAAGGACGGCCAGGACTACAATGAGTTCTCCCTCGTCGCGGCCGACCAGCTGAACTTCAACAGCGTCGTCACCGGCGCGGTGGATGACACCGGGCTGTACAACGGCGACATCCAGGTCAACGCCACCCAGGCCGGTCAGGGCTCCTTCGAGCTCACGGCGAGCTTATATCAGTATCTGGCCGACTTCGACGCCACCGGCTACGAGCTGCCCGACGAGGTCGTGCCCGCCGATCAGATGACCGAGGAAGAGAAGAACGCCGCCATCGAGCCCCTCAACGCCTACTTCGCCTCCATCAACCCGCAGGCTGCGGCGTAAGGTGCCAACAAAAGCCCCCCGAACTTCGGTTCGGGGGTTTTTGAATGGAAAAATGCCGGGCGGAGCCCGGCTTTTTTCAAACCAGCGCCGGTTCCCTCAGATACGCCTTCTGGCGTTCAATGATGTCGTTCTGGTCCACGATGAAGCGGCTGGCGAGCCCGGCGGCGTCGGGGGCGGCGTCGGGGCAGGTGTTGCGGGCCTTGGTCATCTCGATGATGCCCATGGTGGCCCCCTGTATGACCATCTCGGCGATGTGGGCGTTGGAGCGGTCCGTCAGGGTGTTCATCTGGGTGCCCATCCACATTCCCGCCTTCTGCATCGCCCCCACCGGCTCGGGCACCGCGCCCGCCCGCTCCAGGGCGCTCTCCGCCTGTTGTGCCGCCAGGCGGTACTGCCGCAGCTCCCGGTCCAGCTCGCCCCGCATCTCCGGGCTCTCCACCTTCTCCAAAAGCTGCCCCAGCGCTTCCTCCCCGGTCCGCGCGTTCTTCGCCACGTCCTTCAAAAGCTGAATCGTCTCGTCCATGACCATTCCTCCCGCCTGCATTTTCACGGCCGCGGCATTAGTATGACCGGGAATGAGCCGGACAAGCGTGGGTATTTTAGGGAGTAGGGAGTAGGCAGTAGGGAGTAGGGGAGTTACGGCAAGCGCTTGATTTCTTTTGCAAGCATTGCGTTTTTCTGGGGTAATCCGGGGATGTTTGAAGTTCTTCATTCCTTCTTTCCGCCGAACATTTGCCGTCCTCCCCCTACTCCCTACTGCCTACTCCCTACTCCCTAAATTGTAAAAAATGCAAAAACCCCTGCCAAAAACTGCAAAAAACGCCGGTTCGGACTTGATTTTCGCCGTTTATCGCGTTATCATAGAGAGGCGCAGATGCAGATTGGCATCGAATTCAACAAAGATCGGAGCGATACACATGCTGAACATTCGCGTTGAGCGGACCACTGCGCCGAAGGCAAAGCCGGTCCCGGGTCAGAAGCTGGGCTTCGGCCACATCTTCACCGACCACATGTTTGTGATGAACTATACCGAGGGCCAGGGCTGGCATGACGCCCGCATCGTGCCCTACCAGAATATTTCGCTGGCGCCCTCCGCCATGGTGTTCCACTATGGCCAGGAGATGTTCGAGGGCCTGAAGGCCTATCGCGGCGAAAACGGCGAGGCGTACCTGTTCCGCCCGGACATGAACGCCAAGCGCGCCAACGCCTCCAACGACCGCCTGTGCATCCCGGAGATCCCCGAGGAGGACTTCGTGCAGGCCATCAAGGAGGTCGTGGCCATCGACAAGGACTGGATCCCCACCGAGCCCGGCACCTCCCTCTACATCCGCCCCTTCGTGATCGCCACGGACGAGTTCCTGGGCGTGGCCCCCTCCAAGACCTACCTGTTCATCATTATTCTGTCCCCCTCCGGGGCTTATTATGAGTCCGGCCTCGCGCCGGTGGGCATCTGGATCGAGGACGAGTACGTCCGCGCGGTCCGCGGCGGCATCGGCTTTGCCAAGACCGGCGGCAACTACGCCGCGTCCCTGATCGCCCAGGTCAAGGCGCACGACGGCGGCTACAGCCAGGTGCTGTGGCTGGACGGCGTGGAGCGCAAGTACATCGAAGAGGTCGGCGCGATGAACATCGCCTTCAAGATCGACGGCAAGATCGTCACCCCCGCCCTCAACGGCTCCATACTGCCCGGCATCACCCGCAACTCCGTGCTGTTCCTGTGCCGCCAGTGGGGCATGGAGGTCGAGGAGCGCAAGGTCTCCGTGGACGAGCTGATCGAGGCCCAGAAGAACGGCAAGCTCGAGGAGGTCTTCGGCACCGGCACCGCCGCCGTCATCTCCCCCGTGGGTAAGCTGCGCTATATGGACGAGGTCATGACCATCGGCGACGGCAACATCGGCCCCGTGACCCAGAAGCTCTACGATACCATCACCGGCATCCAGACCGGCAGGATCGAGGACAAGTACGGCTGGCGCGTCCGCGCGGACTGACGCTGAACTTAAGGATCTGTGCAGAAATTATTCATACATTATGCTTGTCTGAATCCGCCATTGCGGCGTTGTCGTCGGTCAACGTGCCCCGGCACGCCTCCCTCCTCCGCCTTGCACTGACGAATTCATCCTTCGCATTCTGTATGAATAATTTCTGCACGGCTCCTAAGAGAGAGCGGAGCGGTATGCTCCGCTCTCTCCGCTTTTTATTCTATGAAGCTCTACACAGATTACATCTGGGATTTTGACGGGACGCTCTTTGACAGCTATCCCCATTCCGCGCGTGCGCTATGCGCGGCGGCGCGGCATTTCGGCGTGACGCTGGACGATCAGGCGGTGTATGCCGCCATGCGCGTGAGCTTTGCCAACGCCTACGCGCTGGCGGGACTGGACGAAACGCAGCTTCAGCTGTTTCATCAGCTTCGGGGCGACGACGCCTTCCCGCCGCCCATCGCGCCCTTTCCCCACGCGGAGGCGGCGCTTCGAGCCCTGTCCGAACGGGGAGCGCGGCACTTCCTCTACACCCACTCGAACCGCAGGATGTCCTTGCGATTCATCGAGCGCTATGGGCTGGCGGACTATTTCACCGGCTATGTCACCGCCGATTCGGAGGGCTTTGCCCGAAAGCCGTCCCCCGACGCCGTCCGCTATATCCTGGAGCGCTGGCGGATCGACCCGCGGCGCGCCGTGATGGTGGGGGACCGGGCCCTGGATATGGCGTGCGCCCGGGCCGCGGGCATCGACGGCATACTCGTCGATCCCGACCGCCTCGTCCCGGACGCCCCCGTCGCCCGCCGCGCGGACGACTTGCTTGACATTGTCCCATAAAATCATTATAATATAGTTAACCACTAAAGTCGTCAGGGGGATCGGATATGGGCGTCATCAGCATTTTACTGGGCATCATCACCTTTATCGGAATGACCGGTGGAGGCGCGGTGCTGGGCAACATGGTGGTCAACTGGAAAAACAATGCGGGCGAGCACCTGCTCTTTCTCAACAGCTTCTCCAACAACAACATCATGATCGGCTTCATCGCCGTATTCGGCGTCATCGGCCTGCTGATCATGGTCAGCCTGGTCATGCAGGGCATCACCTACAACAAGGTGGTCAAGATCCAGAAGCGCGTGCGCCGGCTGTGAAGCCCATCCCGGGGAGACTGGCAAGGTCTCCCCGGGGCGGTTTTGGAGCCTTGAAATCCATCGTGAGATTTGATAAAATGAAGACACGGAAAGGGGTTGAACCGCATGGAAAAGCCGGTATTCACGCCTTCGGACGATAAAAACCTCAGCGATCCCTTTCGCCCTCTGACCAAGGAGGAATGGGAGGAGAGGCTCGCCCGGGCCGAGGCGGACTTCAAGACGGGCCGCGTCCGCAACGGCTTTGAGGTGTACGCGCGTATGAAGGAAAAATACGGCCTATGAGATTATACCTGCCCATTGTCGGCCAGAGTGTGGAGGATACCCTCGACGACACCCTGGCCTATATCATTGCCAACGGCTATGCCGAATACGCCGCGGCGTTTCTGGAGGATTACGCGCAAACCCTTCGTCGGCTCCAGCGGATCGCCGGTGCGCTGCCGCTTCACCGCATCCCGATGCTCGCTGAACGCGGCTATCGCGAGATTCGCTTCTCGAACCACGACTGGTATTTTTTATATGTTCTGGAAGGCAATACGGCCCAGGTCAGGATTCTTGCCAATGACAAGCAGGACATCGAAGCCCTGGCGCGAAGGGATAGCTAAGGATCTGTGCAGAAATTATTCATACATTATGCTTGTCTGAATCCGCCATTGCGGCGTTGTCGTCGGTCAACGTGCCTAAGACGCGAAGCGTGACTGAGGGAGTGGCACGCTATACCCCCTCCCCTCAATATTCATCAAATCGTCCCAAAAACATCTCGCAACCCCTGGACATCTGTGCTATAATGATAGGGTATACACCCATACACAGGAGGACCCAAGGCCTTGAAATATATCCTGTTCAAACCCCGGGAGCACGACAGGAACTTCGTGTTCTCGGTGATACTGATGACGGTGAAGATGCTCTTCTTCGTCATACTGCTGATCGGCCTGTCGGGCGTGGGCCTGGTGACGGGCATCGCCAAGGGGTATGTGGACACGTCCCCCAGCCTGGACCTGGCGGCCATCGGCGCGCAGGCGCAGACCTCGTTCATCTACGACAGCTCGGGCAACCTCATCATGGAGTTCAAGGGCTCCGAGAACCGCATCTACGTGGAGATCGGGGACATCCCGCAGCAGCTGATCAACGCGGTGATCTCCGTCGAGGACGCCCGCTTCTACGAGCACCACGGCGTGGACCTGAAGCGCATCGTCGGCTCCCTGGTGAACAACCTGCTGGGCGGCTCCACCCAGGGCGCGTCCACCATCACCTGCCAGCTGGTGAAGCTGACGCTGTTAAACAGCGAGCAGACCTACAAGCGCAAGATGCAGGAGGCCTACCTGGCGCTGGAGCTGGAGAAGCGGCTGAGCAAGGAGCAGATCCTGGAGGCGTACCTGAACGTCATCTACATGGGCGGCTCCTCCTACGGCGTGAAGATCGCGGCGCAGGACTACTTCGGCAAGGACTTGAGCCAGCTCTCCCTGCGGGAGTGCGCGGCCCTGGCCCGCGTCATCCGCAATCCCGCCCGCTACAATCCCCGCTCCAACTACTACCGCCGCCACACCCCCGAGGTCATCGAGGACAACACCAACTACGTGCTTGAGCAGATGCTGGAGCAGCGCCTGATCACCCAGGAGGAGTACGACGAGGCCGTGTCCCAGCGCCTGAACGTGGTGGAGAAGTCCACCGCCGCCAGCGACGCCATGTACGACAACGCCTACTACGTGGAGTACTCCATCTACGACGTGGTGACCAAGATGCTGCGCGTGGAGGGCCTGGAGGACAACTCCTTCAACCGCTCCGCCATGGAGACAAAGCTGCGCAACGGCGGCTACAAGGTGTTCACCTCCCTCAACGCCCAGGTCCAGTCCGCGGTGCAGGACACCATCACCAACTGGAGCCAGTATCCCGGCATGCGCTACTCCAACGACAGCTCCACCCAGGCGTCCCTGGGCGGCGGCGAGTATCTGACGGTGGTGCAGCCCCAGTGCGCCGCGGCGGTGATGAACTGGCACACCGGCGAGCTGCTGGCCATCGTGGGCGGCAGGAGCACCCCCGTCCAGCGCAAGCAGCTGAACCGCGCCTACCAGAACGACATGCCCGTGGGTTCGGCGCTGAAGCCCCTGGCCGTGTACGGCCCGGCCTTCGACATGGGCTTCTCCCCCGGCACGCCGGTATTGAACATGCCCATCGCCATCAAGGGCTGGGTGGGCGGCGACGGCTTCCCCACCAACTTCTCCGGGGGCAGCTACAACGGCATCGAGTCCATGCGCCACGCCATCAACCAGTCCCACAACACCTCCACCGCCCACGCGCTGATGGACTACGTGGGCATCCAGAACGCCGTCACCTATCTGCTCAAGCTGGGCGTGGACCCGGACCACATCTGGGCCACCGGCTCGGGCCTGGCGCTGGGATCCTCGGGACTGACGGTGATCGAGCTGGCCGCCGCCTTCGGCGCCATCTCCAACGAGGGCGTTTACCGCGAGCCCTACGCCTTCACCCAGATCCTCAACGCCGACGGCACCGTGTACATCGACGTCAACGAGGTGCAGGAGACCTGGCAGGCCTTCAAGCCCTCCACCGCCTACATGCTGGTGGACGTGCTCAAGGGCTGCGTGGGCGATCAGGGCACCGGCTCCCGCGCCAACTTCGGCGGGCTCACCATCGCGGGCAAGACCGGCACCAATACCAACAACATCGGCGTCACCTTCGCGGGCATGTCGGGCTACTATTCCGGCGCGGTCTGGGTGGGCTCCGACAACTACAAGCCCCTCAATTCCGACGCCACCGGCGGCGCCTACGCCGCGCCCCTGTGGGCCGCCATCATGGAGCAGGTGCACGCGCTCACCGGCTGCACCGCTGACAGGCCCATCATGACCGGCAGTCCCGCCGACTACGGGCTCACGGTGTGCACCGTCTGCGCCGTGTCCGGCATGCTGCCCACCCAGGCCTGTCTGCGCGACGTGAACCAGTACGGCACCAATACCGACTACTACCTCGAGGGCACCCAGCCCATGCAGGCCTGCAACATGCACCGCACCGTCAAGGTCTGCATGACCAGCCGAAAGATTGCCAATTCCCGTTGCCGCAATACCCGGCAGGTGGGCATGATCTACATCCCCGAGGGCCATCCCCTCCGCAACGCCGAGACCCTGGAGCAGGTCACCGAATACTTCATTGGCGCCTCCGCCACCGAGGACGGCTCGAGCCTCGGGGTGTGTACGGAGCATTGAGATGAGGCGTTGACGGCAGGTTTGGGCACCGTATTCCCGTCCTCTGCATAACCCTCCATCCCCCCGTCCATAATCAGGGCGGGGGGATGGTTATGTTTGGAAGAATGGTGGACGCGGCGGCGCTGACGGTGCTGGGGACGGGGGCGCTGTATCTGTTTTATCTGAACGCGGGGTTCGGCGTGTGGGCGAGCGCGGGACTGGCCTTCGTCGGCATGGCGCTGCTGCGGGCGGCGTGGGTCCGCCGACCCTGGCGGGGACGGGTCACCCGGGGACAGGGGGAGGCGGCGGTGGACGCCATCGCCCGGATGCCGGAGGACGCGGCGCGGGCGGCCGTCGAGCGCCTCACGGGGGCGGGGGACGCGGCGCTCGTGCTGAAGCCTGCCAGCGCCCGGCTCTCCCCGGCGGAGCTGTTTGCCCTCTGGCGGGCGCACATGGGGAAGGCGACGCTGACCGTCGCCGCCACCTGTCCCGCTGACCCGGACGCCCTCGCGCTGCTGGACACCCTCGCCATGCCCCGCGTGACCCTCCTGGACCGGGCCGCCCTGGCCGAAGCCGCTCGCAGGGCTGATCTCCGCATCCCCGATACGCCGCCGAAGCCCGACAAGCGCCGCGTCCCCGTCCCCCGCGCCGCCGCCCTCCACGCCCTCCCCCTGCTGGCACTGTACCGTTTGAACCGCAATCCGCTGGGACTGGCTGCGGCGGTGCTCATAGTGGCCGAGACTGTTTGGAAGGGGGAGAGGGGCAGGGGAGCGGGGCGTTAAATTGCCGGGGACGACTCCCTCAGTCATCCTGCGGCTGACAGCTCCCTCAACTCCTTCAGTCAGCCTGCGGCTGACAGCTCCCTCAACTCCTTCAGTCAGCCTGCGGCTGACAGCTCCCTCGGAGAGGGAGCCTGGACGGGAGCCTGGACGGGAGCCCAAAAGCCTCCCTCTCTGAGGGAGGTGGGCCGCGAAGCGGCTCGGAAGGAGTCCGCGTCAGCCGCCATTTAACGCCCCGCTTCTTACCTGCTTCTCACCCCTCCAATTCAGTATTGTGATACGTTTGCAATAGAAATTTGACATTATTTTGATTTTTTGAGGTTGCAAATGCGTTGCTTATCGTCTATAATATGACAATGTATAATTGTCCGTTAAAGCGCGTATGGAACGCCAAAACGGAGCATTGGAGGCTTGTGGGATGAGACCGACGGTCATGCGGATCGACACGGAGGCCGTGGCGCACAACGCGCGGCTGTTTCGCGGGGCGATACCTTCCCGGGTGAAGATGATGTGCGTGATCAAGGCGGACGCCTACGGGCACGGCGCAGTCAGAACGGCCAAACGCCTGCTGGACGCGGGCGCGGACGCCTTCGCGGTGGCCATCGTGGAGGAGGCCGAGGAACTGCGCGCGGCGGGCATCGCCTGCCCGATACTGATCCTCGGCGGGGCGGGGGAGGACTCCCTGCGCCAGGCGGTGCGCTGCGGCGCGTCCCAGGCGGTCTACACCCCCCGGATGCTGGACGTGATGCAGGACGAGGCGTCCCGGCTGGGCGTGACGGCGAAGGCCCACCTCAAGCTGGACACCGGCATGAGCCGCATCGGGGTCCGGGATGAGGACGACCTGCGGGCCATGCTGGCCTATTGGCGGCGCTGCCCGGACGTTGAGCTGGAGGGCGTGTTCACCCACTTCTGCGTGGCGGACACAGACCCCGCCTTTACGCAGGTCCAGAAGGCGCGCTTCGACGCGGGCCTCGCGCTGATCCACGAGGCGGGCTATCGCCCCATCGCCCACGCGGCGGCCACCTCGGCGATGCTCGTGCCCGAGCTGCAATACGACATGGTGCGCCCCGGCATCGGCCTGTACGGCACCGGGGTCCCGGAAATGGCGGATCAGCTGCGCTACGGCCAGACGCTGGTCACCCGCCCCATACGCCTCCAGCGCATCGCGGCGGGGGACACGGTGGGCTACGGCCGCACCTTCACCGCGGCGCGGGACAGCGTCATCATGACCCTGCCGATCGGCTACGGCGACGGCTATCCCCGCCTGCTCTCCAACCGAGCCGACGTGCTGGTGTGCGGCAGGCGCGCGCCGCTGGTGGGCCGGGTGTGCATGGACATGATCATGGCCGACGTCACCGACATCCCCGAGGCCTCGCTGGAGGACGAGGTGGTGCTGATGGGCGCCCAGGGCGGCGAGCGCATCACCCCCGACGCGCTGGCCGAGCTGACCGGCACCATCCCCTATGAGATCATGCTGGGGTTCGGGCCGCGGGTGGCACGGGCGTATATCAATTAAAGGAAGGTTCGTTGCATGGGTGTACGGGCCCTTTGGCAGACCAGCGCCACCGCGCTGGTGATACTGATCGTTCTGAACCTGCTCTACGCGGGGCTGAATCCGCTGGCGTGGCAGGTGCTGGGCATACTTTCGCTGCTGGGCATGCTGGTGTTCTGCTTCTTCCAGGGCCAGCGGGTGGGCCACGTGGCCTGCGGCGTCTCCTCCACGGTGGACGCGGCCCGCGCGGCGGGGGAGAAGGTCTACGGCCAGCTGGACAAAAAATACCTCTCCCAGGCCTGGAGCCGGACCAACGGCGTCAAGGGCGTGCTGGCCGGGGCGCTGATCCCCTACGCCGTCGGCGGCGTCTACATCATACTGTCCCTGCTCTGGCGGCTGCATCCCGGGCTGGAGATGGCGGCCACCGTGGCCCGCATCCCGGCGTGGCTGCTGTCGCTGCCCTATTGGCCCCTCATCATGCGGTTTCATGAGTCCTTCGTCCAGCTCACCCCGGACATCGCGGCGATGCTGCTGATCAGCCCCTTCGTGCTGCCGCTGTGCGTCTACTTCGGCTACCTGCGGGGGCCGAAGCTGTGGGCGCGGACCGAGGACGCCATGCGTCAGGGCCGCCGCAGGGCCAAGGCCAGGGCCAGGGTGGGCAAAAAGATCGCGCCAAGGACACAAAAACCGGAAATTTGATATTTTTTTGAAAAACCCTTTGCAAATGCATCGGAATTATGATATAATCAAGAAAGTATCATAGGTGTAGCTATGCGCATCATATCGGGAGAGGCCGGGGGACGCACGCTGTTTGCGCCGTCGGGCCTGGATACGCGCCCCACGTCGGACAAGATCCGCGGGTCGATGTTCAATATCATCGGCGCGAGGGTCGTGGACGCGCGGGTGCTGGACCTGTTCGGCGGCACCGGCGCGCTGGCGCTGGAGGCGCTGAGCCGGGGCGCGGAGGCCGCGGTGATCGCGGACAACGCCCGCCAGGCCATGCAGGTCATCGAGCGCAACGCCCGCAATGTGGCCGGGCAGGACTTCGACCGTCATGTGCGGCTCATCCGCGCGGACTATCGCGCCGCCATCGAACGGGCCGGCATCGGGTTCGACCTGGTTTTTCTCGACCCGCCCTATCGCATGACGGAGGCCTACGGGGACGCGCTCAAGCGGCTTGATGACCGCAGGGCGCTGAGGGCGGACTGCCTGATCGTGATGGAGCGCAGGGCGGACAGCGAGGTTAAGCTGCCCGAGGGCTTTGAGGCGTTCGACACCCGCCGCTACGGCGAGACCGCCGTCGATTTTGTGAGGACAATTCCCGCGCTGTGAGACAGGCGCTTATTACGGAAGCATGAATGCCGGTCATACCGGCCAGACTAAGCTGCATACGGCCGCCGTCGGATGCGGAAAGGAAGGACACAACGTATGGATCGCGATCAGGATAGGTTCTACGAGGACGAGGAACTCGATTCCCGGGAAGACCTTCAGCAGACGCAGCACGAGGACGATATCGATGATATGCGCTATTTCCTGGAGCTGCTCAAGCACATCCGCGCGGCGATCAGCTCAGGTCCCAGCGTGCCGCTGACGGGAAAAAAGCTCATCGACGCCGACAAGTGCCTGATGATCATCGACGATATGGAAAAGAACCTGCCTGACGCGGTGCAGTACGGCCTGCAAATGTACTCCGAGCGCGATCGCATCATGAACGAGGCCGAGACCCGCGCCATGAACCGCGTCTCCTCCGCCGAGATGCGCGTCAACGCCGCCCTGGAGAAGGCCCGCGAGGACGCCGAGCAGCGGGTGCTGGAGGCCGAAAACGAGGCCCGCGCCATCCTCGAGGACGCCCAGGAGCGCGCCGATCACATGATCGATGAATCCGAAATCATGCGCCAGGCCCGCGAGGAGGCCCGCATCATCAAAAACGACGCTCGCGTGGAGGCCAGCGAAATGCGCCTCAAGGCCCAGCACGACGCCTACCAGCTGCTGGCCGGGGTCGAGGACCAGCTCACAGAAGCCTGTAAAAACATCCGCCGCAAACGTACCGACCTCGGAGACGAGGCCGAATGACCGACACCGCGCCGGGGAGAACCTCCCCGGCGCGGATCGTTTTTGGTAATCTCCAATCCGCCCCCACCTTTACGAACGCGGCTGGATTGTGGTATAATGTTTACATATTAAAAAAACCGCTCTGCCGAGCAGGAGGACAATCCATGCAGAATCAGAAGACCCGGGTCACGGTGCGGATCGCGGGAAAGGACTACACCATCGCCAGCTACGACCCGCCGGCCTATGTCAACCGCGTGGCGGCCTATGTGGACCGCAAGATGAACGAGCTGAGCCTGGCCACGCGCCTGCCCGCGGGGCAGCTGGCCGTGCTGACGGCGGTGAACGCCACCGACGACATGATGAAATCCCGGGACGAGATCGACCGCCTGCGCCGGGAGGCCGAGGCCCTGCGGGAGCAGCTGGAGCAGGCCAGGACCGAGCTGGAGGCGCGGGACAAGGAGCTGGAGCGCCTGACCATGGCCCTGGAGGCGAAGCGGGACGATGTCTGACGCGCGGATGGAGCTGCTGGCTCCCGCCGGGGACATGGACGCCCTCCGCGCGGCGGTGCAGAACGGCGCGGACGCGGTGTACCTGGGCACCGGGACCTTCAACGCCCGGCGGCACGCGGGCAATTTCGACGGCGACGGGCTGAATGAGGCCGTCGCGTATTGCCATGCCCGCGGGGTGAAGGTCCACGTCACGGTGAATACCCTGGTGCGCCAGGACGAGCTGGAGGCGCTGTTCGACACCATACGGCAGGTGAATATGTCCGGCGCGGACGCGGTGATCGTGCAGGACTTCGGCGCGGCCCGTGCCATACGGACCATCGCCCCGGATGTGGCCCTCCACGCCTCCACCCAGATGGCCGCCCACAACGTCCAGGCGGCGCGCTTTTTGCGGGCGCAGGGCTTCGACCGGGTGGTGCTGGCACGGGAGGCCACCTTCGACGACATGGGCGCCTGCGCCGCCGCGGGCATCGAGACCGAGGTGTTCGTCCACGGGGCGCTGTGCGTGGCCTGCTCGGGGCAGTGCCTGATGTCGTCCCTGGTGGGCGGGCGCAGCGGCAATCGGGGCCTGTGCGCCCAGCCCTGCCGCCTGCCCTGGCGGCTGGACGGGCGGGAGGGCTATCTGCTCTCCACCCGCGACCTGTGCGCGCTGGACGACCTGCCCCGGCTGCGGCGGGCCGGGATAGCCAGCCTCAAGATCGAGGGGCGGCTGAAGCGGGCGGAGTACGTGGCCGTCACCGTGGCCGCCTACCGCCGCGCCCTGGACGCCCTCTACGCCGGGGAGACCCTGGACACCGACGCCCTGCGGGAGGATCTCAGGCAGATGTTCAACCGCGGCGGCTTCACCCGCGGCTACGGCCCCGGCATGGAGGAGCGCACCCTGATGTACCCCCAGCGCCCCAACCACATCGGCGTGCCGGTGGGTCGGGCGACGCGCCGGGGCGAGGTCGCGCTGGACGTGTCCGTGGACCCTGCCGACGCGCTGGTGCTGCGCCGCGGCGACGAGGACGTGCCCGTCCGGCTCTCCGGCGGGGCGGGGGAGCGCGCGGCCTGTCCCAAGGCGAGGCCGGGGGACGCCCTCGTCCGCCTGGTGTCCGAGGCACAGATGAAGCGCGCCCGGGACAGCTTCGACGGCGAGCGCCGCGCGCGGCCCGTGACCATGCAGGCCGCGCTGAAGGTGGGGGAGCCCGCGCGGCTGACCGTCACCGACGGCGTCCATACCGCCGAGGCGCGCGGCGACGTCCTCCAGCCCGCCACCGGCAGGCCCTTCGACCCGGACCGCGCGCGGCAGCAGCTGCAAAAGACCGGCGGCACCCCCTGGCGGGCGGAGCGCGTCGGGCTGGACGTCGAAGGCAGTCCCTTCGTCCCCGCGTCCCTGCTCAACGCCCTGCGCCGGGATGCCCTGGCCGCGCTGGAGGCAAACTATACCCGGGTGCGGCGGGAAAACCGTCCCATTGAACTGCCGGTTCTCCCCAGGGAACAGTCGGACAGGCCCCTGCTGTACGCCCAGTCCGCCGACCCGGAGGTCCTCCAAAGGGCTCTCGCCTGCGGCGCGGACGTGGCGGTGTACTGCCCCAACGACCTCCGCCCTCAGGGTCCCCTCTTTGAAGAGAATCGCCTTCCCGAGCGCTTTGTGCTGTGCGTCCCCGCCGTGCTGACCGCTGAGGCGCTGGACAGCCTCAACGCCTGGGCCAACGCCAACGCCGGGCGCGTCGCGGGGACCATCCTGGAGAACGTGGGCCATCTGGGCCTGCGCTGGCCGGGCGCGCGCATCGGCGGCTACATGCTCAACGCCGCCAACGACCTGACCGTGGCCCAGCTCAACGCCTGGGGCATGGAAGCGGTCACCCCCTCGGTGGAGCTGACCGCCGCCCAGATCGCGGCCATGGGCGGGCGCAGGCACCTGATCATGTGGGGCCGCGTCCCCCTGATGCGCCTCAGGCACTGCCCCCTCCGGGCGGCGAAGGGCATGCGAGGCAGGCACGCCGACTGTCGCCACTGCGACGTATGCGCCCCGGAGGACCGGCTGGAGGGCCGCGCCCTGGTGGACCGCAAAAACGCCGCCTTCCCGCTGCGCCGGGTCGCCATGCCCGGCGGCTGCGTGATCCAGGTGATGAACAGCGTCCCCCTGATGCCCCTGAAAAGGCTGGACCGCCTCCCCGCGGCCTCCGGCTGGCGCCTCCTGCTGGACCCCGCCGACCCCGTGGAGGCCGTGGTGAAGACCTGCCGCGCCGCTATAGACGGCCGGGACTTCAAGGCCCTTCCCGAGTGGAGGATCCTGGAGGCCCTGGACACCACCGCCGGCCACTACTTCCGGGGCGTGGAGTGAAACACCCGCATCGATCAAAAACACGGAGTGATGACAATGAACGAACGCAACCTGCGCGTACTGGAATTCAACAAGATCATGGACATGCTTGCGGCGCTGTGCTCCACGGAGCCGGGGCAGGAGGCGGCGCGGGCGCTCAAGCCCTCTGGGGACGCGGCCACGGTACTGCTGTGGCAGGCCCAGACGGAGGAGGCCACGGCGGTGTTTGCCTACAACGGCGGCAACCCCATGGCCCACTTCACCGACGTGCGCCCGTTTTTGAAGATCGCGAAGGCGGGCGGCACGCTGTCGCCCAAGGCCCTGTTGCAGGTGGCGGACGCGCTGAAGGCGGCGCGGATCGTGCGCAACGCGCTGGTGACGGACCGGGAGGACACCCCGAACCTGACGGAGCTGGGCTCCCGCCTGGCTACCAACCGCTCCCTCGAGGAGGAGATCTTCGACGCCATCATCTCCGAGGACGAGATCAGCGACCACGCAAGTCCCGAGCTTGCCAACATCCGCCGCCAGATGCGCGTGCTGAACGAGCGGGTGCGGGACAAGCTCAACGCCATCATCCGCTCCTCCACGATGCAGAAGTACCTGATGGACGCCATCGTCACCATGCGCAACGGGCGCTACGTGGTACCTGTGAAGGCGGAGTGCCGCGGCAGCGTGCCGGGCATCGTCCACGACCAGTCGGGCACCGGCTCCACGCTGTTCGTCGAGCCGATGGCGGTGGTGGAGGCGGGCAATGAACTGAAGCAGTGGACCGTCAAGGAGCACAACGAGATCGAGCGCATCCTGGGCGAATTCTCGGACCGGGTCGCGCCGGATGCCGAGCTGATCGCCCACAACCACGACCTGCTCTCCCAGCTGGACGTGATATTTGCCAAGGCGGCGCTGTCCCGGCAGATGAACGCCGTGCCGCCGAAGCTCAACGAGCGGGGCCACGTGCGCCTCATCCAGGCCCGCCACCCGCTGATCGACCCCCGGAAGGTGGTGCCCTCCACCCTCTGGCTGGGGGAGGACTTCACCACGCTGGTCATCACCGGCCCCAACACCGGCGGCAAGACGGTGACGCTGAAGACCGTGGGCCTGTTGAGCCTCATGGCCCAGGCGGGTTTGCAGATCCCCGCGGCCTACGGGTCGGAGCTGGCCATCTTCGACGAGGTATTCGCGGACATCGGCGACGAGCAGTCCATCGAGCAGTCCCTGTCCACCTTCTCCTCCCATATGACCAACATCGTGGACATCCTGAAGAACGTGACGCCGAGATCCCTGGCGCTGTTCGACGAGCTGGGCGCGGGCACCGACCCCACCGAGGGCGCGGCGCTGGCCATGTCCATACTGAACCACCTGCTGGAGATGAAGGTCACCACCATGGCAACCACCCACTACAGCGAGCTGAAGGCCTTCGCCCTGTCCACGCCGGGGGTGGAGAACGCCTCGGTGGAGTTCAACGTGGAGACCCTGCGGCCCACCTACCGGCTGTCCATCGGCGTGCCCGGCAAGTCCAACGCCTTCGAGATCTCCCGCAAGCTGGGCCTGCCCGAGTTTTTGATCGACGACGCCTCCAAGCGGCTGAGCAAGGACGCCGTGCGGTTCGAGGACGTCATCGCCAACGCCGAGTACCACCGCCAGATCGCCGAGAAGGAGCGCGAGCTGGCCGAGCAGGCCCACCGGGAGACCACCCGCCTGCGCGACGAGGCCGAGAAGCTGCAAAGGGAGCTGGCCGCGAAGCGCGAAAGCGAGCTTCGCAAGGCCAAGGACGAGGCGCGCAAGGTGCTCCAGAAGGCCCAGCGCGAGTCCGAGCAGATCATCGCCGACCTCAAGAAGCAGCGCAACACCGGCGTCAAGGAGCACGAGCTGCACGCGATGCGCTCCAGGCTCCAGGACGCCATCGACGACACCGCCGAGAAGCTCCAGGCCGGGGAGGAGGGCGGCGCGATCACGTCCCTCAAGCCGGGGGACACCGTGCTGCTTGTGAACCTCAACGCCAAGGCCACCGTGCTCACCGCGCCCGATGCCAAGGGCGAATGCACCGTCCAGGCCGGGGCGCTGAAGCTCAAGGCCAACATCGCCGACATGCGCGCCGCCAAGCCCGACAAGCCCGAGAAGAAGGGCCGCCAGCCCGCCGGGAAGAACAGCGGCTCCAGCCACATCAACGTCTCCGCCCGCGCCGTGGAGACCGAGTGCGACGTCCGCGGCATGACCCTGGACGAGGCTCTCCTGGCCGTGGACATGTTCCTGGACGGGGCCATACTCAATAAGCTGCGCCAGGTCTACATCATCCACGGCAAGGGCACCGGCACCCTCCGCGCCGGCATACAGTCCGCCCTCAAAAAGAACCCCGCCGTCAAGGAGTTCCGCCTCGGCAAATACGGCGAGGGCGAGGACGGCGTGACGGTGGTGACGATGAAGTAAGGATCTGTGCAGAAATTATTCATAGATTATGCTTGTCTGAATCCGCCATTGCGGCGTTGTCGTCGGTCAACGTGCCCCGGCACGCCTCCCTCCTCCGCCTTGCACTGACGAATTCATCCTTCGCATTCTGTATGAATAATTTCTGCACGGTTCCTAAGAGCGGTCGTTCCCAAGTCCTTTTCTGAAAGAAAAATGCAGCAAAACAGTCATGCGCGGCAGCCTTGGCTCCCCTTTCAGGGGAGCTGTCAGCCGTCAGGCTGACTGAGAGGTCGTTACCCGGAGGCTTGCACATGAACAAGGAAACCTACGATACGCGCCTTACTCATGCAAGACAGCTGCGCCGTGAATTGACCCCATGGGAGCGCAAGCTGTGGTATACCTTTTTGAAGGACTATCCGCTCCATTTCTACAGACAGCGTCCTGTGGGTCCTTTCATTCTGGATTTTTACTGTCCCGTCGCGAAGCTGGCGATCGAGCTGGACGGGTCGCAGCATTACGGGGACGCGGGGCAGGCGTATGACGCAGCGCGGGATGCCTACCTGCTCAAGAAGGGGATATATGTGCTGCGAGTAGCGAACATCGACGTGGATCGGCGGTTCAAGGAGGTTTGCGCGTATATTGACAGGGAGATCGCGAAGCGGAAGGGGTGACGACCTCTCAGTCAGCGCCTGCAGCGCTGACAGCTCCCCTGAAAGGGGAGCCAAGGCTGCCGCGCGTGATCTCTCTTGGCTCCCCTTCCAGGGGAGCTGTCAGCCGCCAGGCTGACTGAGAGGTCGTTCCCTGCCCCATTTTTTTCTTACACTCCATTCACACCCCATTCACACCCTTGTGCTATCATCATACCCGAAACGGGGGGAATATGACCATGATGAAAACGAAGATACTGCTGGTGGACGACGATCCGAACATACGGCAGCTGGTGAACCTGTATCTGGAGAAGGAGGGCTTCGAGGTCTCTATGGCGGATCGGGGGGACGCGGCGCTGAAGGCGTTTCGCCAGTCGCCGCCGGACCTGATGCTCTTGGACCTGATGCTGCCGGGGATGGACGGCTGGGAGGTGTGCCGCGAGGTGCGCAAGACCTCGAACCTGCCCATCATCATGCTCACGGCGAAGGACGAGACCTTCGACAAGGTGCTGGGGCTGGAGCTGGGCGCGGACGACTACATCGTCAAGCCCTTCGACATGAAGGAGCTGGTGGCCCGCATCAAGGCGGTGCTCAGGCGCTACCAGCAGCCCGAGCCCTCCGCGGAGAACAAGGCGCTGACCTTCCAGGGCCTGACCGTGAACATCGCCCAGTACACCGTCAGCTTCATGGGGCGGGAGATCGAGATGCCGCCCAAGGAGCTGGAGCTTCTCCACTTCCTGGCCAGCCACCCCAACCAGGTGTTCACCCGGGAGCAGCTGCTGGAGCAGGTGTGGGGCTACGACTACTTCGGCGATTCCCGCACCGTGGACGTGCACGTGAAGCGCCTGCGCGAGAAGCTGGAGGGCGGCGAGGCCCTGGGCTGGCAGATCAAGACCGTGTGGGGCGTGGGCTACAAATTTGAAGTGAAGTGATGGGCAAATGAAGGGCGGACTGTTCTGGCGCACCTATTCGGTCATCGTGGCGGCGCTGCTGATCACCATACTGATATTCTCAGGGGTGCTGGTGGCGGCGCGGCAGCAGGTACAGCAGGAGTCCTACGAGCAGGAGGTGCGCCTCCAGGCCCGCGAGGTGGCGGACTACATGGCGAACCTCAACAAGCTCAGCTACGTGCAGCGCAACGTCACCATGAAGCCCATCATCCTCAACAAGATCCGGGACATCTACCAGCGCTACAACGCCGACATCTGGATCGTGTCCTACGATTCGGGCATCGTGCAGTACCTGGATTCCAGCTGGAACACCTCCGAGTCCATCGCCTCGGAGGCGGTGAAGGCGCAGCTGTCCGTCATCCAGACCGGCGAGGAGATCCGCGTCACCGGCCTGTTTCCCGAGCTGGGCGACCAGATCGTCACCATCGGCGTGCCCTGGTGGTACAGCGACGACGTGGTGGTGGGCGCGGTGCTGTTGCACATCCCCATGAAGTCGTTAAAGATCAGCGTCATGGCGGTGGCGCGGCAGATCCTGCCCGAGGCGCTGCTGTCGCTGCTGGTGGGCGCGGTGCTGGCATTCTTCCTGGCCCGCAGCCAGACCCGGCCCCTTCGGGAGATCCAGTCCGCGGTGCAGGAGTTTACCAAGGGCGACCTGACCCGGCGCGTGACGCTGAACTGCGGCGGCGAGCTGGAGGAGCTGGGCGACGCCATCAACCGCATGGCGGCGGAGCTCAACCGCATGGAGGACTCCCGCCGCAGCTTCGTGGCCAACGTGTCCCACGAGCTGCGCAGCCCGCTGACCTCCATGCGCGGCTACGTGCAGGCCATGCTGGACGGCACCATCCCCCCGGAGGACAGCCAGAAGTACCTGGGCGTGGTCATGGACGAAACCACCCGGCTGACGGATCTGGTGCGGGATCTGCTGGATCTGTCCCGGCTGGAGTCGGGCAAGTTCCCCTTGAACGTCGCTCCCTTTGACCTGAACGAGCTCATCCGCCGCACCCTCATCAGCTTCGAGGGCCGCATCGACCAGAAGCGCATCGAGGTCGAGGTGGAGCTGGCCGACGACCCGCTGACCGTCATGGGCGACACCAGCCGCATCGCGCAGGTGGTCACCAACATCGTGGACAACGCCGTGAAGTTCATGCCCGACGACGGCACCGGCCGGCTGGGCATCACCACCGCCCGGGAGGGCCGGGGCGTGCGCACCGTCATCCGCAACAACGGCCCGGCGATCGCCGAGAACGACCTGCCCTACATCTTCGAGCGCTTCTACAAGGCCGACAAGGCCCACACCTCCGGCGGCGGCACCGGCCTCGGCCTCTCCATCTGCCAGCGCATCATGCACCAGCACGGCTCCGAGATCACCGTGACCAGCGTTCCCGGCGACACCGCGTTCGCGTTCGTGCTGGAGGAGGGAAAGAATAGCGAGAAAATGGATAATGGATAATGGAAAATGGAGAATGGTGGTACAAATCCTGCGGATTTGTTTGATTAGATATGATAAGCAGCGCAGGTACGCTAATGTACGGTCGTTTTGATAAAAGAAATCCGGTAACTGTTCAGTCCTGCGACAAACAGAGATTTGGCAGGCTGCGGGGGACGACCTCTCAGTCAGCCTAACGGCTGACAGCTCCCCTGGAAGGGGAGCCAAGGCTGACGCTCTGTCTTCCTCTTGGCTCC
>Ga0256404_1005779_pt1 | contig 21391 bp, 20 predicted proteins | sample RumenRJG_01DNA_FD_185990 | JGI IMG/M metagenome (GOLD analysis project Ga0256404, IMG submission 185990) | Bovine rumen microbial communities from Lethbridge, Alberta, Canada - RJG_01 | ecosystem: Host-associated > Mammals > Digestive system > Stomach > Rumen | place: Canada: Alberta | collected...
GATTCACGACTTTAGATGATACGAGCTCCCGGCGAACCATTAGCCTGTTGGTAACCAATCCACGTATAACAGAGTGGCCAATGCCGAGAATCTGTATAAATCTGGTCTCTGACACGTGCCAAGAACAATTGAATACTGCAGGTGATCCGGGAGTCTATTTCACTGGGAATTGCTCTTGACATAGGGTCACTTCATAACAGTCATGTGAGGCTTCACAATGGGCATGATTTCTAATAACATGGAAGTGTTAGAAAAGGAGAATTGCCATGTTTCGCGAAATCGTAAAAAAGAAAAAAATCATATCCAGGGAAGAATGCCTCAAGATCCTGAACGAACAGGTCCGCGGAGTCATCGCCGTCCAGGGAGATGACGGATATCCCTACGCCTCCCCGATCAATTTCTATTATGATCCCGATGAAAACATGCTGTACTTCCACAGCGCGAAGTTCGGCCATCGTGTGGACGCTATGAAACGCTGCGACAAGGTGTCCTTCTGCGTCTACGACCAGGGATACAAGGAAGAGGGCGACTGGGCATGGATCATCAAGAGCGTCGTGATCTTCGGCCGAGCGGAACCGGTGACTGATACCGCAGTGGCTGAGTGGGCATGCCGGAAACTCAGCGCGAAGTTCCCTGTCAGCAAGGAAGAGACCGATGAGGAGATCGCAAGATCTTTCGTTGCCACCTATGTCTTCCGTGTCGTACCGGAGCACATGTCCGGCAAATGGGTGCGCGAGGCCTGAGACCGAAATATGATGTCAAAGTGACCGAAAGCAGCGGAAACCGAACCCGTTCATTTCGGTCATTTTTACAATTTATCCGTTTATCGCATTAAATCGTTTGACATAACGTAATATGCGTGATAGTATCTGTAAAAATTGAATCGCTTCGATAGAGGCGCGGATTCCAAGAGTACGGTCCCGCAAGGGCTGGCACCCGCTGTACCGGAAAGGGGCATCCGCCGAAGTGAAGGAATTCTGCCAGAAGTTCCCTCGCTGGTTCGTCAGATAAGATCTGCCGGACTGTCACAATAGTTTTTGTGGAGCGCTATCATGGCCAGCGAGACTTCTTTTCGTTGTTTCGTCAACCCTTGGACCGCTTTGCAAAGCGGTCCAATTTTGATGAACAAAAGAAAAGGAGTTTTTTATTATGAACCGAATCATCTCTATTTTTATGCTGCTCATTGCGGCATTCTCCCTTGTCTCCTGTGGTGGAGGCTCTTCCCCTGATGCGAACTGGACCGGCGTGGAGGACGGTGTTCTCACCGTCGCCATGGAGTGCGCCTACGAACCCTACAACTGGCTTCAGAGCACAGACGACAACGGTGCTGTCCCTGTTTCCAACGTGGAAGGCGCCTATGCCAACGGCTACGACGTCATGATCGCGAAAAAGATCTGCGAAGCCAACGGATGGGACCTGGAGATCATCCAGTCCGACTGGGATTCCCTGGTTCCCGGCGTCCAGTCCAGGACTTTTGACTGCGTCATCGCGGGACAGTCCATGACGGCTGAGCGCGCAAAGCAGGTGGACTTCGTCGGGCCTTACTTCTACGCCACCATCGTATGTCTTACCACAGAGAACAGTCCCTATGCGAACGCAACCGGGATCTCCGACCTTTCGGGCGGCAAATGCACCGCACAGCTCGGCTCGATCTGGTATGACGTATGCCTGCCTCAGATCGACGGTGCGGATATCCAGACCGCGACAGAGACCGCGCCAGCCATGCTGATGGCGCTGGAATCCGGAGTCGTCGACTTCGTATGCACCGATATGCCCACAGCACAGGCTGCCCTGATCGCGTATCCCGATATGGTCATTCTGGACTTCAGCGGCACCGACGGCGACTTCACCTTCACCGAGGAAGAACGTGCAGAAAACGTGAACATCGGCGTATCCATCCTGAAAGGCAATACGGTCCTGGGCGACGCGATCTCCTCCGTTCTGGATCAGATGACAGCGGAGGATTTCAACGATCTGATGCAGTACGCGATCTCCGTCCAGCCGCTGCAGGAAGGCTGATGCCATGGACAAACTGTCTCAACTGTTTCAGGATGTATTCCGGCTGTGCTCGGATTACCTTCCCATGTACCTGGCGGGAATGAAGAACACGATCATTCTCGCTTTCATCGGCACCCTGCTCGGGTGCGTGATCGGATTCGTCTGCGGCATTCTGAACACTATCCCAATCGATCCTAGGGATCCCGGGTGGAAGAGAGCGCTCATCCGCTGTGTGCGGTTCCTCGTGCGCGTATACGTGGAGCTCTTCCGCGGCACCCCCATGGTCCTCCAGGCCGTGTTCATCTATTACGCCCTCCCCTATTTCACCGACGGAGCCGCCAGATTCACCAGTGTCTGGGCTGCATCCATCCTGGTCGTATCGGTCAATACCGGCGCTTATATGACCGAATCGGTGCGGGGCGGCATCATCTCGGTGGATCCGGGGCAGGTCGAAGGAGCCATGGCCATCGGACTGACCCATGTGCAGGCGATGACATCGGTCATCCTCCCCCAGGCGATACGGAACATCCTTCCCCAGATCGGGAACAATTTCATCATCAACCTCAAGGATACCTCCGTCATGTTCATGATCAGTTTCAGCGACTTTTTTGCCGTCCACAGAGGTGTTGTAGGAGCCACCTACTCCTACTTCCCCTCCGCGGTGATCGAGATGGCGGGCTACCTCACCATGACGCTGATCTCCTCTTTCCTGCTGCGGCTTCTTGAAAGGAAACTTCAGGGAGAAAGCAGTTTCGAACTGGTCGCGTCGGATTCCCTCACACTCACTTCCGGAACATACCGTTACCCTGCGTCCCGTGAGCTGTTTGAGGAACAGAACCGCGAATACCGGGGAAAGGAGTGACTATGGAACGGGAAACAATTCTGGAAGTAAATCATCTGTCGAAAACATTCGGCACGAACCCTGTTCTTAAGGACATCGACTTTCGCGTATGCTCCGGCGACGTGATCTCGGTGATCGGACCGTCCGGATCCGGGAAAAGCACGCTTCTGAGATGCATCAATCTGCTGGAGCGTCCCACGTCCGGCTCCATCATCTATCGCGGACAGGACATGACGTCGAAGGGAACGGACGTGCACTCCTACCGTGCGAAAGTCGGGATGGTGTTTCAGTCCTTCAATCTCTTTGACAACCTTTCGGTCATGGACAACTGCACCCTCGGTCAGAAAAAGGTGCTCCATCTTTCAAAAGAGGAAGCGGAGAAAAACGCCCTTCATTATCTCTCCCGCGTGGGGATGGCACCGTACATCAACGCCAAACCCCGCCAGCTGTCCGGAGGGCAGAAACAGCGCGTTGCCATCGCGCGGGCGCTTGCCCTGTCCCCTGATATCATCCTCTTTGATGAACCGACTTCCGCCCTGGATCCGGAGATGGTATCCGAGGTCCTGGACGTAATGCGCACACTCGCCGAGGAAGGAACAACGATGCTCATCGTCACCCATGAGATGCTGTTTGCACGTTCGGTGAGCATAAAGGTCATTTTCATGAACCACGGCATCATCCAGGAGGAAGGTTCGCCGGAAGAGATCTTCGGATCTCCCAAAAAGGCGGAGACCGCCGCTTTCGTGCGCTCCTTCTCCTACAAGTCCTGAATACGTGCGACAGACACGCATTCCCCAAAACAGAATACAAATAAGCGCAAAACAGCAGGATCGGGATAAAACCCTCTCCTGCCGTTCTGCTTTTATAAGGGAGTATTGCCTCTAGAAAACACCTTGTTCGACCATGGCCTCCGCCACCTTTTCAAATCCCGCAAGATTCGCTCCGGAGACGAGATCGTAACCGAGCCCGTATTTCTCCGCAGCCTCAACGCTGACCTGATAGATGTGATCCATGATCCCTTTGAGTCTCTCATCCACTTCCTTCTCCGTCCAGCTCAGTCTTTCACTGTTCTGGGACATCTCCAGAGCAGAGGTGGCGACACCGCCGGCGTTCACCGCTTTGGAAGGAGCGACCACCGCATTCTTGCGCAGATAAGCCTGTGCATCCGCGCGTGTGGACATGTTGGAGACCTCGATATAATATTTCGTTCCGTTTTCGACGATCTTCTTTGCCTCTTCCATGCCGACCTCATTCTGTGTGGCACAGGGCATCACGATATCGCCCTTGACGCCCCATGGCTTCTCGCCCGGGAAGAACGGAACATTGAACTTCTCTGCGTAATCCCTGATGGAGCCCCTGGTCGAAGCTCTCATCTCCAGCAGATAGTTGATCTTTTCATCGGTGACGACGCCTTCTTCATCGTATACGTAACCGTCACGGCCGGAGATGGTGACCACCTTCGCACCGAGCTGTGCTGCCTTCTTGCAGACGCCCCAGGTCACGTTGCCGTATCCGGACGCAACGATGGTCTTTCCCTTGAAGGTATCTCCGAAATGATCGAGGACATTGAGCAGATAATAGACCGCGCCGTATCCGGTCGCTTCCGGTCGGATCAGGCTGCCGCCATAGGACAGGCCCTTGCCGGTGAGGACGCCGTTCTCAAATACGCCTTTGAGGCGGCGGTATTCACCGAAGAGATATCCGATCTCCCTTCCGCCTACGCCCATATCTCCTGCAGGAACATCGGTATCCGGTCCGATATAGCGGTACAGAGCCTGCATAAAGCTCTGGCAGAAACGCATGATCTCCGCATCGGATTTTCCCTGAGGATCAAAATCACTTCCGCCTTTCCCGCCTCCGATGGGGAGACCGGTCAGGCTGTTCTTGAAGATCTGTTCAAAACCCAGGAACTTGATGATTCCGGGATAGACATTCTTCTGGAAACGGAGACCGCCCTTGTAGGGACCGATCGCTCCGTTGAACTGGAAGCGGTAACCGATGTTGGTGTGATATTTCCCGTTGTCGTCCATCCAGACCACACGGAAGGTAAACATACGCTCCGGCTCCACGATGCGGCTCAGAAGGTCATATTTCTCATATTCGGGATGCGCCTCCACAAGAGGTTCCACCGAATAAAGGACCTCCTCCACAGCCTGGATATATTCCGGCTCGTGCTCGTATTTCTTTTTTACTCCTTCAACAACACGTTCTATATAGCTATTCATTGTTTATTCCTCTATTTATCCTCATTATTGCTCTTAAAACATTTAAAATCCGAAAAACAGATCCCCATAGACCGGGAACGGCCAGCGATCCGCTGCCGTCTGCTCCTCAGCCTCGTCCGCATCTTTTCGCAGACGATCCATGAGATCAATGACGTTATCCCTCAGGAAGAAGGAAAGTTCCTCCCCGGATCCGATCCGCGAAGCCCTGTCAAGGGCTTTTTCCAGCTCCTTCACGCCGGAATCGATCTTCTCCATGCTTTGGGCAAGCAAGCGCACAAGCCGCTCCTCATATGAATTGGAGGCCTCCGGCAACAGCGATCTCCTCGCGTTCGCACCGGACGCCACCTCTCCTTCAAATCTCGCCAGTGCGGGAAGGATCTGCCTCTTCGCCATGGCCACCATGGTCCTGGCTTCGATCAGGATCGTCTTGCAGTAGATATCCAGCAGGATATCGTGCCGTGAGATCAGCTCCGCTTCGGAATACACCTTATTGCGGATGAGCATCTCCATATTGCCCGGTTCGATCAGCGCGGGCAGGCAGTCCGGAGTCGTCCGGTCATTGGACAATCCCCTCTTTTCCGCTTCCTGCACCCAGCTCTGTTCGTATCCGTTTCCGTTAAATACGATCCGTTTGTGATCGTGATAGGTCTCGCGTATCAGGTCATACACCGTGCGGTGGATATCTTCTTCTTTCTCAAGTCTGTCCGCGTAATAGCAGAGGGTATCCGCCACCGAAGCGTTCACCATGGCGTTCATGCACCCCAGGGAATCGGAGGAACCCGGCATACGGAACTCAAAACGGTTTCCCGTAAAGGCCACCGGCGATGTCCGGTTGCGGTCCGTCGCGTCCTTGGCGAATCTCGGAAGGGTGTGTACCCCCAGCCTCATCTCGGTCTTCTCTGTCCCCTCATAAGGGCTGTCCTTTTCAATGGACTCCAGGATCGACGTGAGTTCATCTCCCAGAAAGATCGACATGATCGCGGGAGGCGCCTCATTTGCTCCGAGCCTGTGGTCGTTTCCTGCAGAGGCCACGCTCATGCGGATCAGATCCCCGTAGAGATCCACGGCACGTATGACTGCACAGAGAAACAGGAGAAACTGCTCGTTCTCGTGGGGCGTATCCCCGGGTGACAGGAGATTGCGGCCGGAATCGGTGGTAATGGACCAGTTGTTGTGTTTACCGGAACCGTTTACCCCCGCGAAAGGCTTCTCATGAAGGAGACATACAAGACCGTTCTTATCCGCGATCTTTTTCATCATCTCCATGGTGAGCTGGTTCTGATCCACCGCCACGTTCGCCGTCGTGTAGATCATAGCCATCTCGTACTGGGCAGGAGCGACCTCATTGTGCTCTGTCTTGGCGTAGACGCCAAGATCCCAGAGAGCCTCATCCAGCTCGGTCATGAACGAGGAGACTTTGTCCCGGAACGCACCGAAGTAATGATCGTCCAGTTCCTGCTCTTTCGGCGCTCTCGCACCAAACAGGGTGCGTCCCGCGTAGATCAGGTCCCTTCGCTTGCGGTACAGTTCCTTATCGATGAGAAAATACTCCTGCTCGACACCTACGGACGGTGTCACTCTCGTCGTCTCCTCATCGCCGAATCTTCTCAGTATGCGCACCGCCTGCCTGCTCAGGGCCTCCATCGACCGCAGCAGAGGCGTTTTTTTATCCAGAGCATGACCGCTGTAGGTGCAGAAAGCTGTGGGGATACAAAGGGTGTTGTCCTTGATAAAGGCGTACGAAGTGGGATCCCATGTGGTGTATCCCCTGGCCTCAAAAGTGGCTCTCAGTCCCCCCGAAGGAAAACTGGAAGCGTCCGGCTCCCCTTTTATGAGCTCGCTTCCGGAAAACTCCAGGATCGGCCTTCCGCTGCCGTCCACCGAGAGGAAGCTGTCGTGTTTTTCCGCAGTCACTCCCGTCAGAGGCTGAAACCAGTGTGTATAGTGGGTAGCGCCGTGACCGATCGCCCACTCTTTCATAGCAGTGGCGACCGCGTCAGCGATGGTCGGGTCCAGAGATCTGCCCTGCTTTATGGTCCGCTGCAGAGACTGGTACACATCCTGCGGAAGCGCATTCCGCATCGCTTTATCGTTAAATGACATGCATCCGAACCGTTCTGTGTTGATCACTGCAGCATCCCCCTTTTTTATTTTTTAATACAAAAAAGGCACTGAGCAATGGGGTCCACGACACCCAATGCCAGTGCCCTATCAGGGAAAATTATAATTTAGCAGTTTAAAGCTGTCAATCAGCGAATCATCACATTTTTAACGCTGATTTTCCGCAGATTTCAGTTATTTTTCCAATCCTTCGGGAACTCTTTTTTTGTCTCCTGAACGATGACCGGAGACAGCGCAAGAAGCGCGATAATGTTCGGGATCGCCATCAAACCGTTGAGCGTATCTGAGATACGATACGCAAGTCCCAGCGGAATCGTGGCGCCGTATGCGCAGATCACGATGAACAAAACACGGTACCATACCGAGTATTTCTGCGTCCCCGTTAGATACTCAAAGCAGCGCACGCCGTAGAGAGACCAGGAGACCATGGTGGTAAACGCGAACAGAACGAGGGATACAGCTACGGTCACGCTGCCCAGCTTATCCCCGAACACCTCCGAGAACGCAATGATCGGTAGGACATTTTTGTCCCCTGTCACATATTCAATCCCGGCTCCGCTCATAAGAACGGCAAGACAGGTGATGGTGCAGATGACGATGGTGTCGAAAAAGACCTCAAACACACCGGCAAGTCCCTGCCTGGCGGGGATCTTTTCGTCTGTGCCCGCGTGGGCGATCGGTGCGGAACCCTGACCTGCTTCGTTGGAGAAGAGGCCTCTTCCGATGCCGCTGCTCATTGCCTGCTTCATGGTGATCCCTACTGCAGCCCCAAGCACGGCCTGCGGTTTGAAGGCACCGGCAAAAATGCTTTTCAGCACCGTTCCGATGGATCCGATGTTGGAGAAAATGACCACAAGTGCAAGCACGAGATAGATGATGCTCATGAAGGGAGAGACATTGGCTGCGAACTTGCCGATGCGCTTCAGTCCCCCGATGATGACAAGGGCAAGAATGGCTGCGGCGCCGATCCCCACGGTAAGGGCGATGGTTCTTTCACCGGATTCGGAGAGCGGAACGAAAGCGTTGACCGACATCTGGATCGCGCTCACGACCGAGCTGATCTGGGACAGACAGCCGATTCCGAAAGCCGCGCAGGTGCCCGCAAAGGCAAAGAAGACCGCGAGCCATTTCCATTTCTTACCGAGGCCCTCTTCGATATAGAACATGGGGCCTCCGACACGGTCTCCGTTCTCATTTCTTTTGCGGTATCTCACCGCAAGCAGCACCTCGCTGTACTTGGTCGCCATACCGAACAGACCGGATACCCAGAGCCAGAACACCGCTCCGGGACCGCCCGCTATGATGGCGCCGCTGCATCCGACGATGTTTCCCGTTCCCACTGTTCCGGCCAGAGCAGTGGCAAAAGCCTGAAAGGGAGTCACCTCCCCTTTGCCCGCGTCGTCGACACGTTTTCCTATCGTGCTTCTGATGCTCTCACCGAGATGGCGGAATTGGATCCCTTTCAGTCGGAGCGTGAGAAAGATCCCCGTTCCTACAAGAAGGATCATGGTGGGCCATCCCCAAACCACTGAGTTCACCGCATTGTTGATACGATCAAGCCATTCCATGTTTTGCCTCTCATTCTCCGGCTGACTCCAGCCGTTCTCTCAGGTTGTCCAGCAATTCCTCTTTGGTAAAGACAGGCACATGTCCTGTCAGACAATACTCAAAATCGATCTGTTCCAGTTCCCGTATCAGACCCGCAAGAGGTTCTCTGTGGTCGATCCACTGAGTTCCCACGCATTCCTCACTGTTTCCGTCCCCGAGGAACAGCACCTTCGCCTTTTCCGCAAGGAGGTAGTAACAGTCATCCGTGTGTCCGGAGGTGATATGCCTCATAACGGCCGTCTCCCCTCCCAGTTCGATGCGGAGCTCCTTCTCGAACTCGATCGCAGCTGTATGGATACAGATCCCCCTTAGTCCGGGATACTCCAGATGGATGTGAGGCTTGCAGAAGAGCGGGATGCGGTTATCCGCACAGTATTCGTCCAGATGCTCCGCATCCCAGATATAATTCTGCTGCTCCCTGAGTATTTCGTTTGTCCTCACCCCAGCGATGGAGATCATCCTGTCATCCACGGAAGGCAGACCGAAGGTGTGATCCCAGTGGTGGTGAGTCAGGAAGACGTATTTGGGCTCCGGAAGTCCTGCTTTTTTCACCGCGTTCAGATATTCCTTCACCTGAGCAGGCGAATTCCCGCTGTCCACCATGACCGCGGCATCGGTACCTTTTACATACCCCAGGTTCGGACGGTCCGTCTCCGGGGAGCATTCGGTGAACCAGATATTTTCCTTTATCTTGTGAAGCATACTTCCTCTCCGATCTCAGCCGACGACTTTTTTCCCGTTCAGGAAGACCGCCTCGACCTTTGTATTACTGAGCATGGGATCGCCGTCCGCGATGACCACGTCTCCGTCCTTGCCCTTTTCGAGAGAACCTACACGGTCCTCGATCCCCAGGTGCTTTGCGGGGTTGATGGTGATGGCTTTCAGTGCGTCAAACGGATCCATTCCCGCTTTCACGGCAAGACCTGCGCACATGGGCAGATACTGCTGAGGGATCACGGGAGCGTCAGTGATGATGCTTACCTGAAGTCCCGCTTTCGCCAGGATCCCGGGAGTATCGAAGGTCTTGTTGACCAGTTCGATCTTGCTCGCGTTTGTGAGTGTGGGACCCACAGCCAGCGGGACGTTCGCTCTCTTGAGTTCCTCTACGATGAGGTGGCCTTCGGTCACGTGCTCGAGAGTGAGCTTCACGCCGAACTCCTTCGCGATGCGGATCGCGGTGCAGATGTCATCCGCGCGGTGGGCGTGTGCTTTCAGAGGCAGTTCCCCTTTCAGCACCGGGATGAGCGCTTCCATCTTCATATCGTATTTGGGGCGCGCCTTCACATCGTCTCCTGCCGCTTCCTTGCGCTCCATGTAATCCTTTGCGGCGAAGAGCATCTCGCGCAGCTTGGCCGCGGTGGTCATTCTGGCGGAATCTCCCTTGTCCTTGTAGCATCGCTTCGGGTTCTCACCGAAAGCGCATTTCATAGCCACAGGATCCTTCACGATCATATCGTCCACACAGTTTCCATATGTCTTGACAGCAAAGAATGTGCCTCCCAGGACATTGGCGCTTCCCGGTCCCACGCCCGCTGTGGTGACACCGCCCGCAAGAGCCATGGGGATAGCCTTATCCTGAGGATTGAAGCTGTCGATGCCCCTGAGCTGGCAGGCGACCATGTCACCCATCTCGTTATAGTCGTGACCTTCAAATCCCATTCCGTAGTTGTCCAAGCCGAGGTGGCTGTGGGCATCCACGAATCCGGGATACACCTGCTTTCCGGCAGCGTCGAACACTTCTTCGGCATCCGCAGGCTGCAAATTCTTTCCGATCTCCGCGATCTTTCCGTCACAAAGTCTGATATCTCCTTCATATGCGTCACGATTGACCGCATCATGGATCATTCCGTTTTTGATCAGCATCTTTTGTCTCCTTTTCAGTCGTGGTAATCCGCATTTTTCTCAAACATCACAAATGGAAGCGGGCAGATCTCATCCATGGGATGGGTGTAGATCACACCGGAAGGACCGCTCACATAGACCGGAGTCTTCCAGTCCGCGCAGAACTCTGTCATGACCTGACGGCAGGCAAGACACGGAGCGCTATCTCCGTCACCGCCGCCTACGACGGCAAGAGCGGTAAACTTGCGGCATCCTTCAGAAACCATCTTGAAGATCGCGGTGCGCTCGGCACAGACAGTCATTCCATAGCTGGCATTCTCGATGTTGCATCCGGTGTAGACTTTTCCGTCCTCACCCAGAACGGCAGCACCGACCATAAACTGTGAATAGGGGCAATAGGCTTTCTCTCTGGCTTCCCACGCTTTAGCGATCAACTCTTCTTTATCCATCTGTTTTCTCCCTTTTAATTTTATACGGTTCAAGTATATCACTACCTATCATTCGAAAACAGAAGAAATCATCGCACTGTAATGTGATGCATCGAAAAAGCGAAGGCCATTCCTGACCTTCGCTTCCGGAGACTATGTTGACTCACGCTTTCTTTTTACCGATCTCCCATGGAAGGAACATCAAGACCCACACCACTAAGACCAGGACCAGCAAACCTACCTGATAAAGGTTTCCGCATACGTTGGCGATCAGGTTCAGCATGGGATTGTTGTCCGTTCTGGCGAGGAAGAGGAAGTTGGTTCCCCACATCGCGTTAAGTCCCAGTGCCAACAGCGCTACAGCTGCAAGGAAGAGTGCCACTTTGGGGAGGTCCCGGATATCCGGGCGGAATCCGTCCACGAGAAGAAGGATCGGATATAACAAAAGCATAATATGCACAGTTGCCGAGTGCAGATGCATAAAGTTGAGAAGCGGCAGGGGCATCCATGCCGGCGTAAGCAGAGCGATCAGCGCTCCGGGAAGGCTCATGGCATACAGGATCGACTTTGCGACCTTGTTGGGTTTTAACGTATTCCACAGACAGACGAACAGGTTCACGCTGCACAGGTGGAACGGCAGGAACTGCCACTCAAACTGCCCCGTCGCCACCGTGATGATGTATTTCAGGACTTCGTCGATCAACATGAGCACCGTAAGAGTCACGTATACTTTTCTCTTGACCTTCTTGTCCTGTTTTTTGAACCAGGTGAAAGCCAGGATCACACATATCAGTGTAAGTCCGAGCCAGAACAGGTGCGTAGGAGAAAACAATTCAAAAGAGCGGAACGTCTCGCCTTTCAGTTTTCTCATCGTCTGACTTGTATACCAAAACTCGTTCATTATCTGTACTCCTCATTTTCGGTCATGATTCGCATTGTTAACTATTAATTACACTTAATCCATGACCGCAACAATCTACTTCAGTCGAATATTTTCTTAATTTTCGACAGCAGACCTTTCTTTTCGCCCGGTACTTCAAGTCCTCTCTTTTTCAGTTCTTTTTTCATGGCTTTCTCCAGTTCGAACTGTTTGGGAGCGACCAGATAGAAATCCGGTGTGCCGGTGTACGTGGCATAGATCTCCTGAAGATCCTCATCCGTAAGAAGCGGCACGAAAGGATAGCAGCTGTAGTCATCCGCCATAAGAACGACAGACAGATGCCGTTTCAGATTGTCATCTCCCGGAAGGATCAGTTTCTTCATGAGGAGACCTGCCAGATGCTTACCGACCTCTCCCGCTTCCGGATCCGCGACAAGCACAGCCAGTTCCTTCGCGCGCTGATCGATTCGGTTCATATAGTGGGAGTGCAGGGGGTTCTCCGCGTAGGCATCCGTGCCCGTTGCAAATTTGCGGAAGGCGTTGGAGATCGCCTTTTGCTGCTCTTTTTCGAACAGTTCCTGCGCGTCCCGGATGTAATTCCTGTACAGGATCATAGCTTGGGCAAACACGCGGTACACAGAGGACAGAACATCATCTTTTCCCGCAGTGATGCCTACGATCTGGTCATATCCTTCCGTTTCCACGAACTCCGCTGCTTTCAGCAGAAAATCACCTGCCGTATCCTGCTCCTCGATAAGCGGGATCTCCGCTTTGCAGTACGGACATGTGACGGCAGCGGGCTCATCCAGCGTCACTGCTTTGCCGCAGTTCGGGCATATTGCTCTGTACATGTTGATTCACCTCTCTGTTGATCCTGAAATTCATTTTATTCTTTCAGTGGCGCAACGTCAAAACCTTGTTAAAACAGAAGCAGACCCCGCCTGAAATCAGAGCGGGGATCTGCTTCTGCATGTATTGTACGAAAACAAAGTATCATTCTTTGCCGAACAGTTTCTTGAGTCTGTCTGCAAATGATTTCTTCTTGTCGTAGTTTTTATCCACATTCAGACTGTCATCAAACTGTTTCAGGAGATTCTTCTGCTCTCTGTTGAGTTTCTTCGGGATCTCGATCTTCACATTGACGAACTGATCACCGCGCCCTCCCCTTCTGGGATTCGGAATACCCTTATCCTTCAGGCGGAAGACCGCGTCGTTCTGCGTACCCTCCGGGATCGTGAACTTGATCTTTCCGTCCACGGTGGGAACGACCACCTCGGCGCCAAGGACAGCGTCCGCGTAGCTGATAGGCAATTCGACCAGGACGTTGTATCCCTCGCGGACGAACATCGGATCATCCAGAACATTGATGTTGATGATCGCGTCTCCCGCTGCTCCGCCGTTGACACCCGCGTTTCCGTAACCGCGAAGCGGAATGGCGTCACCGGTATTGATACCGGCGGGGATATCCACCTTCACCTTCTTGGTGGCAGTGGTCTGACCTGTTCCGTTGCATTTGCGGCAGGGCTTTTCAATGGTCTTTCCTGTTCCGCGGCATTCAGGGCAGACGGCAGTCTGTCTCATGACGGATCCCATCATGCCCCTGCGCTCCAGGGTAACATAACCGCTTCCGTGGCATCTGGTACAGGTCTTCGGGGACGTACCGTCCGCTGCGCCGGAGCCGTGGCATTCGCTGCATGTCTCAGCCGCCTTGACGGATACCGTCTTGGAGCATCCCTTGGCTGCCTCCATAAAGGTCAGGTTCAGATTGATATAGACATCGGAACCCTTTCTCGGAGCGTTCGGATCCGCACGTCTGGAACTTCTTCCGCCGCCGAATCCGGTAAAATCACTGAAAGCATTTGCGCCGAAAAACTGTTCAAAGATACCGCCGAGATCCAGATCCTGGAAACCCGCGCCGTTGAAACCGCCATATCCTGCACCTGCCCCGTAGTTCGGATCCACACCGGCATGGCCGAACTGGTCATACTTCTGCTTCTTATCCGGATCGGAGAGGACCTGATAAGCTTCGTTGATCTCCTTGAACTTTTCTTCTGCTGTCGGGTCGTCATGGTTCAGGTCCGGGTGGTACTTCTTACTGAGCTTGCGGAACGCGGACTTGATCTCATCCGCGGAAGCGTTCCGGTTGATCCCCAATACCTCGTAGTAATCGCGTTTATCTGCCATTCTCAATTCCGTTTAGGAACATGCGGACGGTATTGCCGTCCGCTGTCCCCTACCTTATTTCGTTTGATTATCTCTCGTCGTCAGGAACTTCTGTGTAGGAAGCATCCGTGTAACCGGTGTTGTTGCTGCTGCCGTTATCGGGCTGCGCGTTGTATTCCGGCTGTCCCTGCGCCTGCTGAGCCTGCTGTGCCTGCTGAGCTGCGGAGTAGACCTTGCTGCTGATCTCATAGACCTTCTGCTCAAGAGCTTCGCGTTTCTGCTTCATGGCATCCTGATCGCCTGCTTCGATGGCAGCGCGGAGGTCTTTGACCTTGGACTCGACTTCTGCCTTATCGGATTCGTTGACCTTGTCACCGAGATCCTTGAGCATCTTCTCTGCCTGGTACGCTACGCTGTCCGCAGCGTTCTTGTTCTCGACTTCCTCTTTGCGCTTCTTGTCGCTCTCGGCATACTGCTCAGCATCCTTGACTGCCTTGTCGATCTCGTCCTTGCTCATGTTGGAGGAGGACTGGATGGTGATGTTGGTCTCCTTGCCGGTGCCAAGATCCTTGGCGCTTACATGGACGATGCCGTTGGCGTCGATGTTGAATGTGACTTCGATCTGGGGGATTCCGCGAGGTGCAGGTGCGATGCCGTCAAGACGGAAGAGACCCAGTGTCTTGTTGTCGCGTGCGAACTCTCTCTCGCCCTGGAGGACATGGATCTCAACAGAGGTCTGTCCGTCTGCAGCTGTGGAGAAGATCTGGCTCTTCTTGGTAGGAATCGTGGTGTTTCTCTCGATGATCCTGGTGTTGATACCGCCTTCTGTCTCGATACCGAGTGACAGAGGTGTGACATCCAGCAGGAGCAGGTCTTTGTATTCTCCGCCGAGAACACCGCCCTGGATCGCAGCACCGACTGCTACGCACTCATCAGGGTTGATGCCCTTGAAGGGCTCTTTGCCCATGATCTTCTTGACTGCTTCCTGAACAGCGGGCATACGGGTGGATCCGCCGACGAGGAGGACCTTGTCCAGATCACCGGGCTGCAGGTTCGCATCGTGGAGAGCCTGACGTACAGGACCGGTGCATGCATCGATCAGGTCGGAGGTCATCTCTTCGAACTTTGCTCTTGTAAGTGTCATATCCAGGTGCTTCGGGCCTGTCGCGTCTGCGGTGATGAAGGGGAGGTTGATCTGTGTCTGGGTCATTCCGGACAACTCGATCTTCGCCTTCTCCGCTGCCTCTTTCAGTCTCTGAAGCGCCATCTTGTCGTTGCGGAGGTCAACGCCGTTCTCACTCTTGAATGCGTCTGCCATCCAGTCGATGATCCTCTGGTCGAAGTCATCGCCGCCGAGACGGTTGTTACCTGCTGTGGCAAGAACTTCCTGGATGCCGTCGCCCATATCGATGATGGAAACATCGAATGTGCCGCCGCCGAGGTCGAATACCATGACCTTCTGGCTCTGCTCTTTGTCAACGCCGTATGCAAGTGCAGCTGCTGTCGGCTCGTTGATGATCCTGCGGACATTCAGTCCGGCGATCTTTCCGGCATCCTTCGTTGCCTGACGCTGAGCATCGTTGAAGTATGCAGGTACGGTGATGACCGCGTCGGTCACGGTCTCGCCGAGGTATGCTTCCGCATCACCTTTCAGTTTGGAAAGGATCATTGCGGAGATCTGCTGAGGAGTATAGTCCTTGCCGTCTACCGTAAATTTGTAGTTGGAGCCCATCTCACGTTTGATGGAACGGACCGTGCGGTCAGGGTTGGTGATCGCCTGACGTTTTGCTACCTGTCCGACGATACGCTCGCCTTCCTTTGAGAAAGCGACGACGGACGGAGTGGTTCTGCTGCCTTCCGCATTGGGGATGACAACGGGTTCACCGTTCTCAAGAACAGCGACACAAGAGTTAGTTGTACCAAGGTCAATACCAATAATCTTTGCCATATCTATTTATCTCCTTATCATGAATTCACTTAGTTTATTCTGAAACGGCGACCATTGCGCAGCGGAGCACTTTATCTCCCTGCATGTAGCCGTTCTGAAGTACTTTCGTAACGGTTCCGGATTCCACGCCTTCCTGTGCCGGTTCGGTCATGACGGCGTTATGGAACACGGGGTCAAAGGGTTTTCCCAGACAATCCATCTGGGTCACACCGAGTTTTTCCAATGCGCTGCGGAACATCTGATGGGTAAGTTCCACACCTTTTTTGTATTTTTCATCGGAACACTCCGCGCTCATCGCGAGCCCCAGCGAATCAAATACTGGAAGGATCCCTTCCAGGGCGGACGCCTTACCGAGGGAGACGCTTTCGAGTTTTTCCTTCTCGGTGCGCTTGCGGTAATTGTCGAACTCCGCCACTTTCCTGAGGAGTCTGTCGGACAGTTCCGCTTTCTCCTGTTCCAGTTTCTCGATCTTCTCTTCCGCTTTCTTTTTCTTTTCCTTCTTGGAGCAATCCTTGGATTTCTCTTCAGTTTCCGGTGCAGGAACTTCTTCAGTAACCGGAGTTTCCTCTTTCAGTTCCTTATCTTTCTCTTCCGACAAATCTGTAATCTCCTTCCTGTTTTAGTTATTCCCTCTACCTCGCTGCCAGTGCCTCGCTCATGGCGTTGCTGTAGGCGTTCAGCCTCGGGATAATATTTTCATAATCCATCCGGACAGGCCCTATGATGGCGAGTCCGCCGTGGCCGCCTCCGGCCACTCTGTATCTGCTGATGACCATGCTCAGATTCTCAAAGCCTTCTCCGAGCTCGCCGCCGACATAGCATTCGTTCCCGCCTTCCCTGGAAAGCAGTTTCGCCAGTCCCGGCTTGTCCTCGAACAACTGGACGACCTCATCGATATGATCCGCCAGTTCCGGGAATCTCAACAGATTTCCCTGTCCTGCCCGGAACACCTGGACCTCACCCGCTCTGGCAAGCAGTTCAAATGCTGCCTGTAGCACCGGCATGTAGTCCTTCTTCCTGTCTCCGCAGCTCATGAGGATCATCTCGCGGATATCCTCGGAAACATCCGACGCGGAGATGAAGCGGAGGGCACCGTTGAGTATCTTCCGGATCACGGCCAGATCCTCTTCGGAAAGTTCGGTCTCCGTCCTGCAGATCCTGGTCTTCAGGGCACCGATATTGGTGATCCCAAGCACCGCGATGTTGAATCTGCCGACCTTCACCAGCTCGTAGTAACTGATCTGTGTCTCTGTGGTGATCGGGGTCGTGGTGATCGCACCGAGTCCGGAGAAATCCGCGAGAGAAGCAGCAGCGAATTCCGCAGCCTTGTTCGGATCGGAGTCCATCTTTCCGACTTCCTCCAGGATCGCCTTCTTCTCTTCCTTTGCCAGCGGCTTCGCCACCATGAGGTGGTTGAGGAAGTACCGGTATCCCAGTTCCGTAGGAACACGTCCCGCGGAGGTGTGAGGCCGTTCCAGCAGTCCCATCGTGGTCAGCTGTGCCATCTCATTGCGCAGCGTCGCGGTGGACACCGTGAAGTCATGCAGGAACTCCTGCAGGAGCCTCGATCCGATCGGATCGCCCGAATCGGTGTGGAGCGCAACGATCTCAGCTAGAATCATTTGTTTTCTGTGACTGATATCCATCTTCGCACTCCCTTCCGTTCTCGTTAGCACTCTTCGTTCCTGAGTGCTAAAATAATAATACTCTTTTTTCAGACATTGTCAACTGTGTTCACAAAAAATTCTCATTTCCCCGGCGCAGATCCGAAGCCTTCTGCGGCATGGCAAAAACCCTTCCGCCTTTCCGGATCCCCTTGAGTATCGATCCGTATAATATGGTATAATTCTAGGCATGAATACATGATTTATTAATTTACGGAGGATCCCACTATGGATTTTGTAAGACAGTACGCGGAAAACTCGATCAAGGTCCTGAAGCAGATCTGGGATAATGAGTTCGAAAGGATCGACCTTGCCGGAACTTATATCGCTGACACCCTGGAGAAGAACGGCCTGCTCTATGCGTTCGGATGCGGCCATTCCCACATGATCGAGGAAGAACTGTTCTACCGCGCCGGCGGCCTGGCTGCGGTCTACCCCATGTTCGACACATCCACCATGCTCCATGAAGGGGCAGCGAAAAGCTCTCAGATCGAGAGAATGAGCGGGTACGCGGACAAGATCGTCGCGAGATATCCCCTCACCAAAAAGGATACCGTGCTCGTCGCGTCCACCAGCGGGATCAACTCCTTCATCATCGAGTTTGCCCAGGCCTGCAAGGCAAAAGGAGCCAAGGTGATCGGCATCACATCCTTCGCTTATCTTCAGAAGCCCTCCCGCCATCCGGAAGGCCTTCATCTGTATGATGTAGTGGATCTCGCCATCGACAACCACGTTCCCTCCGGTGACGCCACCGTCGTAGTCTGCGAGGACGGTACGAAGGCCGGTCCTGTTTCCAGCCTTGCTACTCTTGCTATCTGCAACCTGCTGGAGATGTCCGCCTGCCAGACGCTCAGGGAAAGAGGTATCGACCCGGAGGTCTTCCGCAGCGGAAATATCGCAGGATCCGATGAGTACAACGCAAAGCTGATCCGCAAATATCAGGGCAGGATCCGCAGCCTGTAATCAAAAAAAGTACTGCATGCCCGCCCGGACATGCAGTTTTCTTTGCTAGGTGATATATGACCTTTCTTCTTTTATATATACTCATTATAAACATCGCCGGTCTGATCGTGATGAAGGCGGACAAATCCGCCTCCCGGATCGAAGGAAAACGGAGAGTCCCGGAAAAGACCCTGTTTCTCATCGCCTTTCTGGGAGGCGCAGCCGGGATCTACGCGGGGATGAAACGGTTCCGGCACAAGACTCTTCACAAGAGCTTCAAGTACGGGATCCCAGCCATTCTGATCCTGCACTTCCTGCTGTTGTTTGCCGCAGGAATACTGTACTGGCTGAATCTGATCGGTCTCATGTGAAAGCGAAAGCCGCTGGGGGAAATCCTCTCCCTGCGGCTTCTTTTTGATTGTCTGTATTGATTATACGTTGAACCAGTCATCCAGTTTCCGGAACAGTGGATCCAGCGCATCCAGCAGTTTGGAAAGCGGTCTTTCCAGAACATACAGCCGGATGAGATCCGCGGCAGTACTGAGGATGAACACCAGGCCGACACATCCCAGCAGATGCAGCGGATAAGCGGCAGAATCGGTGAATCCGTCCCGGATAAACAGGATCCAGTTCCACAAAAACGGAAACAGCAGCTGATTCTCATGGATCAGGTAGACGCCCAGCATCGCCTTGGCAGGAAAATTGATCCATCCCTTCGAACCGATATTCCAGTTCCTAAACATGTAGAAAAGAGAGACGGCGAGGATCACCTGCAGGATCGAAGCCCGCCCGAAGATGGTAAAGAGGCCTGCAGCCTGCTTCCCTGCCCTCGTAAAGTACCAGGACTGAGACAGGCGCTGCCGACGCAGAAGAGAAGCGTCCCGATGAATACCGGTACCCGGTGTCTTTCGATCCAGTTGCCGGGATGTTTTCTCAGGTAGCCCCAGAGCAGGTAGTAGTAGACGCCGATGCTCAGGTCACACAGGGTCTGCCTCGTGTCCCCGAACGTAGAATACAGGGGCGACACCAGGGTGAAGACGATGAGAAGTTTGCGGTACACCCGGTCATCCAGGGACTCAATGATGCGGTTCAGGAAAGGACTCAGGAATATCAGCGCCAGATACGCTGTAATGAACCAGTAGTTCCCCCAGAAGGGAGAGACCAGGATATGGATCACATCCGCAGCTGTGACGGCGCGTTTCCGAAGGGTCACGATCACGAAGATCTCGGCCACCGTAGCGATGAACACGGTCTGGAGGAGAAGGAGCAGCAGTCTCTTGCTTCTCACCTTTCCTTCCGGGATCTGGAAGTAGGCTGTGAGAAGAAAGAAGCATCCCACGCCGGTAAGTCCCCACATCCCGACCAGGTAGGAGAAAGCCTGATTCACGCTGAACGGCGCGAATACGAGAGGAGTCCCGTCCGCCAGTTCCGCGTGCAGGACCGCATGATACATGACGATGAGGAACATCGCCAGGATCCTCATCAGCTCAAAATTGGATTGTCTTGCCTTCTTCTCCATCTGTTTTTTCCCGACCATATTGTTTTCTCCATTGTACTCGGTTTTTTCTCCCGTTTCACCTCAATGTTCTCTCCCTGTTCCTTCACAATGTGATATACTACATTAAATCACTAAAGCATCGTATGGGGACAAAACATGGAAAAACACCGCATCATCGTCGTCAAGGTGGGGACATCCTCACTCACGGACACATCCGGAAGGCTGTCTCAGGAGAAACTGACCCGTGTTACCGACCAGATCTCAAAACTGGTCAAAGACGGGTGCCGTCCTGTGCTGGTGACCTCTGCGGCCATCGCCGCAGGCTTTGAGCGTCTTGGTTTCCGGAAACGCCCCACGGCTGTCGCAGACAAACAGGCTTCCGCCTCAGTGGGACAGGGGCTGCTTATGGAGCAGTATGCGGAACGTCTGATGAAAGACGGAATCCCCTGTGGTCAATTGCTTCTCACAAAGGATGACTTCACCAGCAGGCAACGGTACAACAACGCGTTCACTGCCATGCAGGTCCTGCTCTCCCGCGGCGCAGTACCCGTTATCAATGAAAACGACGCGGTTGCCGTCGACGAGATCAAAATAGGCGACAACGACACCCTGTCCGGTCAGGTGGCATCCATGCTTCACGCGGATCTGCTGGTCATCCTGACCGACATCGACGGGCTTTACACGGCAAACCCGAGAACAGACCCCGATGCCAAGCATATCGAGCGCGTGGAAAAAATAGACGCAGAACTCATGAAGCTTGCAGGATCCGCCGGTTCCGCCAACGGTACGGGCGGAATGGTGACCAAGCTCCGCGGCGCAGCGATCGCTGCAGCAGCAGGAGTTCCCAGCGTTATCTGCTCCTATCTTGAGGAGGACGCGATCCTGAAAGCGGCAGAAGACACGGTGAAAGGAACCCGGTTCGATGCCTCACCGCTGTCAATGCAGTCACGGAAACAGTGGATGGCTTTCTACGCGGAGTCCGCCGGCAATCTCTACGTGGATGAAGGTGCTGCCGAGGCACTGGAGAAACACGGGAGCAGTCTTCTATCCGCTGGCATCACCGCCTGTGAAGGGGACTTCGCCAAGGGAGATGTTGTAAATGTTTACACCCGCGGATCCCACAAACTCCTCGGAAGAGGACTGGTGAGATGCGCGAAACAGGATATCCGGAAAGCTCTGGCGAACGGCTCATCCATCGAAGTGATCCACCGGAACGACTGGGCGGATCTGTCC
>Ga0256404_1005783_pt1 | contig 21379 bp, 19 predicted proteins | sample RumenRJG_01DNA_FD_185990 | JGI IMG/M metagenome (GOLD analysis project Ga0256404, IMG submission 185990) | Bovine rumen microbial communities from Lethbridge, Alberta, Canada - RJG_01 | ecosystem: Host-associated > Mammals > Digestive system > Stomach > Rumen | place: Canada: Alberta | collected...
AGCGAAGCGCAGCAAATCCAGCAGAACTAGAGAGCGGTCGGGGGTGGTATGACAACCGCCATGGCGGAGCAAAGTTGGCTGACACACTCCCCCAAACCCCCTCTAACTTAGAGGGGGAACAGCCGCTATCACAATCGCTGAATAGTTACGTAGCTTCGTAACTCTTCACCAATTCCTCTTTCCCTCTCCCCTGGCAGGGGAGAGGGCAGGTGAGGGGTTGAGCGTCAGAGTTTGTAACTAGCTCCCTTCCTATCTTAAGAGGGGAACTGATTGCTCACTGTTACAATCGTCTAACAATCAGTTTAAACAATCGGTGAACAGATACTCCTTAACTCCTTTGAGTTACGTGGGGTAGGGGGACCACTGGATTTGGCTGCGCCAGTGGGTCTGGCCTCATTGCACGGCAAAATTACAACAGCACTGGCATTGCGCGGTAATACATTTTGCGGTTTCAATTCCCCATTTCACCGAAAACGAGCTCCAAGGACCTCTGGCGGGACAACAAATCCCAGGTCTGGCAACACCAGGCCTGGGATGATGAGACACGAGTCAACAGCCTCAGTGCTTGATGGCGGCTACGCCGGGAAGGGTCTTCCCCTCGATGGCCTCAAGCATCGCGCCGCCGCCGGTCGACACATACGACACCTGGTCGGCAAGGCCAAACTTGTTGACCGCTGCGACCGAGTCGCCGCCACCCACCAGCGAGTAGGCACCGTTCTTGGTAGCCTCGGCAACATATTTGGCTATCTCGCCAGTGCCGTGGGCAAAATTCTCAAACTCAAACACACCCACCGGACCGTTCCACAGGATGGTCTTGCTCGACAGGATGATGTCCTTCCAGATGTCAAGCGAACGCTGGCCGGCATCCATGCCCTCCCAGCCGTCGGGAATGTTGAAGATGTCGACCGTCTGGCGCTCGGCATCATTGCTGAATTCGCGTGCGGCGACGGTCTCGACCGACAGGCTCAGCTTCACACCCTTGGCCTTGGCGGCCTCAAGCACCGCAAGTGCCTCGGGCATCAGGTCGTCCTCATGCAGCGACTCGCCGATGTGGCCGCCCTGGGCTTTGATAAAGGTGAAACCCATGCCGCCGCCGATGATCAGGTTGTCAACCTTGTCGAGCAGATTCTTGATCACACCAAGCTTTGACGACACCTTACTGCCACCGATGATGGCGGTGAACGGGTGCTGAGCATTCTTCAGCACGTTGTCGATGGCCTCGACCTCTTTCTCCATCAGGTAGCCAAGCATCTTGTGGTCGTCGTCAAAGTAGTCGGCAACAACAGCCGTCGACGCATGGCGGCGGTGAGCCGTGCCAAAGGCGTCGTTGACATACACGTCGGCATAGCTCGCCAGTGTCTTGGCAAACTCGGCCTGGCTCTGTTTCATGCGTTTCTTGGCCTCGTCATAGATGGGGTCGCTCTTGTCGATGTCCACAGGCTTGCCCTCCTCCTCGGCATAGAAGCGAAGGTTCTCGAGCAGCAGCACTTCGCCCGGCTGCAGGTCGGCGGCGGCCTTCTGCGCCTTGGCGCAGTCGGCGGCAAACTTCACCGGCCGTGCCAGTGCCGAAGCCACGGCATTGGCAATCTGGCCCAGCGACAGCTTGGGGTTGATCTTGCCCTTGGGCTTGCCCATGTGAGACATCAGGATGAGGCTGCCCCCGTCCTTGAGGATTTTTTTCAGCGTGGGCATGGCACCACGGATGCGAGTATCGTCGGTGATATTACCTTTCTCGTCGAGCGGGACATTGAAGTCGACGCGCACCAGGGCTTTCACCCCGGCAAAGTTAAAGTCATTAATGTTTGCCATTTCTTGTCTGATAATTTTAAAAGCGTTTGAACTGTCATTTGTTTCAGAAACGCAAAAATACTACATTGCTAGCAAACGGCAAGCGTTTGTTGCGAAATTTTAACAGAATGCTATCGATAAGAGCGTAATTCGGGCTGAAAAGCACGGGGGATATACTGGATGCGGAACGCACCCGGCGGACCGACGACCAGCATCACGTCATAGACGACACTGCACTTGAGCTGGTAGTAGCGAACGTAGGCATTGGCCGCAGCCACCAGATTACGCTTTTTCTGGCGAGTGATGGACTGCATCGGGTCGTAGTGAGCATCGCTCGTGCGTGTCTTCACCTCAACGATGTGCAGCACATTGCTCTTGGGATCATGCGCAACAAGGTCAAGCTCAAGTTTGTTCATGCGCCAGTTTTGCTCACGAATAGTCAACCCGCGAGCTATCAGAAAGTCGCGGGCTGCCTCTTCACCCAGTTGCCCCAGCTGGTTGTGCTGTGCCATGAGGTCAGAACTTGTAGTTGATGCCCAGGGCAAACACACCCTGGTCAATCTTGCGGATGATGGTGTGGCGATATTCGGCGGTGGCCGCAAAGTGGTCGTTGATCTCATATTCCAGACCGGCGCCCAGGTTCAGACCCACATGGTTCGACTCGACCTTGCTTACCTTGTGGTCTTCATCCTCGACCTTGTGCGAACTGATCGAATAGTTCAAGCCCACGATGGGATAGATATAGAGCACATCGGTCTTGATCGGTATCACGTATTCGGCATTGATGTTGATGTCGCACATGTTCCTGCCCTTATGACCCGTGAAATAGTCAAACTCGGCAACACCGCGCAGCTGGTCGTAGGGGACATATTGAAAGCGGGCACCGATACCGAAACTCTCGGTGTAGCTGCCATACACCACGTTGATGCCGGCAGCGACTTTTCCTTGATAGACTTGTGCGCTGGCTCCCAACGCGACAATCATGGCACACACGATTGCAAATAATTTCTTCATTTTGTTCGTCGTTTTTGTTGATTGATTAATGCAAAGGTAGCAACTTTTTCTGACATGTCAGCAAAAGTTGCTACCTTTTTATGCACAATCAGGCGATTCTATTCCTCGACAGGACTGAAATCATCCTTGCCAACGCCACACATCGGGCACATCCAGTCGGCTGGAATGTCCTCAAAGGCGGTTCCAGCGGCGATGCCACTGTCAGGGTCGCCAACAGCGGGGTCGTAGACATACCCGCAGATGTCGCAAACGTACTTCTTCATGAGTCAAAAATGGTTTAGTGATAAAAAATATAATAATTCAAGTTTCGCAGGATTCCCCTTCACCAATGCTGGAGGGGGAGTCTGACGCACTTCTTGTTGCTGTCAGTCTGTACACTGTTATGCTTACTCGGCAGCGCGCATCAACTCCGAGCCCCACTGGCGGCAAGCTGATAGCATGTCGGTGTCGGGAACCCACATCTGGCGGATGCCGTCGCACACAAGCTCAAAGCCGGCTTGCTGCAGGTGCTCGGAAATCAGCTTAACAGCCTCGCCGCTCCAGCCGTAAGAACCGAATGCGGCAGCTTTCTTCTTCTTGAACTTCAGCCCACGGGCCATCTCCAGCAGGCCGGCGATGGCGTAGGAGTAGCCGTTGTTGATGGTGGGCGAGCCCACGAGCACCAGCTTCGACCGGAACATCTCGGTCAGGATGTCGTTCTTGTCGTCGACCGATGCGTTCATCAGACGGACTGTCGTCGATGGGCTGGCTTCCTGGATGCCGCTGGCGATGGCCTGGGCCATCTGCCGTGTCGACTGCCACATCGTGTCATAGACGAGTGTCACTTGATCCTCTTGATAGGCATCGGCCCACTGCAGATATTTCTCAACAATCTGCGACGGGTTGTCGCGCCAAATCACGCCATGGCTCGGGCAAATCAGGCTCAGCGGAAGGTTCATCGCGACAATCTCCTTGACCTTGCGAGTCACCATCGGGCTGAACGGATTCAGGATGTTGACATAGTACTTCAGCGCTTCCTGCATCACCTCGGCCATGCACACACGGTCGTTATACAGCGACTCGGTGGCATAGTGCTGACCAAAGCCGTCGTTGCTGAACAAGATGTTGTCGCCGCTCATATAGGTGAACATTGTGTCGGGCCAGTGCAGCATGGCTGCCTCGATAAAGGTCAAGGTGGTCTCGCCCAGCGACAGCGTGTCGCCTGTCTTGACGCGCACAAAGTTCCAGTCCTGATGATAGTGGCCACGGATGATGGCTTCGCCCTTGGCGGTGCAATAGATGGGAGTGTCAGGTATCTCACGCATCAGCTCGACAAGCGCACCACTGTGGTCCACCTCGTTGTGCTGCATGATGATGTAGTCGATCTGCTTCAGATCTATCTCCTGCTTCAGGCGCTCGACAAACTCGCGGTCGTAGGGGCGCCACACGGTGTCGATCAAGGCCACTTTCTCGTCGCGGATGAGGTAGCTGTTGTAGCTTGAGCCACGGTCGGTCGACAACTCGTCGCCGTGAAACGATGTGAGTTCCCAGTCAATCTTGCCAACCCAGGTCACTCGATCGGTAATTCGTTTTCCCATTATGTTGAAGAGTTAGTTTTGAGGAATTATGATTAATGATTTAACTATCCAAAGTAGTGAGGTAGTAGTGTAGTAAAGTAGTAAAGTAGTAACGCCGTTACCATCGCTGTTTCAACCTCCATCTCCACCCCTTTGGGAAAGGGGAGGGGAGCTGGCTTGGTTAATCTCTACTCCCTACTCCTCAAGTTTTGAAGGACGCTTGCGTTCTTCAGAAACTTGAATTGATGAAAAAATGTGTCATGCTCCGCCTCCCAAGCAAGGAGGATAGGCTGGGCGAGACACCGAGACCAAACTGCATTACGCCTGGCGCAGCCTAGTCGCACTCATAGTCGACACACGCGCGATTGCCTTTGTGCCCGTCGAGCAGCGCGGCGGCAGCCAAATGCGCCGGGTGGTGGGCATAGGTGGCAACATCGGCCATTGTGGGCACAATGGCGGTGAGCACAACATCCCACTGCTCGGCGGGGTTCTCGTTGATGCCCACCTCGATGCGCTCGAGCACGTCGATCTGCTCGGGCAGGGACTCAAGGGCCGACTTGAAACGGCGTGCAACAGCCTGGCGTTCGGCAGCGGTGCCTGTCAGCTGGAAGGTTACGATGTGTTTGACCATCTTTGATGAGTTTTGTTTTGCGGCACATTACCGCGGTGTTACATAATTTTGGTGCAAAGATAATCAAAATTCCACATTCTGCAAAAAAAGCTAACGATTCACCGATTCCTCTTTTCCCCTCCACTGGCTGTTGAGGGGGAAAGAGGAATCGCTAAACGTTTACAAAAAAAAGAAGCATCGAGACATCATGTCCCAATGCTTCACCTATGTTTTTAAGTTACCTTACTCGGCAGGAGCCTCGGCTGTCTCAACGGCCTCGGCGGGAGCCTCCTCAACAGCGGGAGCATTTTCGGCGACAACCTCCACCGGAATCTCCACGCTAACCTCCTTGTGCAGGCGCACGGTGGCTACGTAGGAGCCAACCTGCTTGATGGGCGCAACACTGATGAGCTTACGCTCGATGTTGTGACCCAGCTGCTCAAGGGCATCGGCAATCTGGATGTTGCTCACCGAACCAAAGATGGTGCCGGTCTCGCTCACCTTGGCGGCGATCTTCAGCTTGACATCGGCCAGAGTGGCGGCAACGCCCTCGGCGTCGGCCTTGATCTTGGCAATCTTGTGAGCACGCTGACGCAGGTTCTCGGCCAAAACCTTCAGAGCCGAAGGAGTAGCCAATGTAGCCTTGCCAGTGGGAATGAGGTAGTTACGGCCATAACCATTTTTCACCTCAACAACGTCGTCCTTGTATCCAAGGTTGGCAACGTCTTCTTTCAATATAATCTTCATATCTTGCTATATCTCCTGTTAAAAATGGTTATTACTTCATCAAGTCGGTCACGTAGGGAAGCAACGCAAGGTGGCGGGCACGCTTCACAGCCTTGGCAACGCGGCGCTGGAACTTCAGCGATGTGCCGGTGATGCGGCGAGGCAGAATCTTGCCCTGCTCGTTGAGGAACTTCTTCAGGAACTCGGGATCCTTGTAGTCGATATACTTGATGCCACTTCTCTTGAAACGGCAATATTTCTTCTTCTTCGTGTCAACTGACAGCGGAGTCAGATAACGGATTTCACTTTGTGTCTGTGCCATAGTCTTTGTCCTCCTTTTTCATTATTCGTTAGTAACTTCAGCGGCAGGAGCCTCGGCAGCAGGAGCCTCGGCAGCCTTATCGGCGGCAGCCTTGCGCAGGTTGCGGCGCTTAACGGCATATTCTGCAGCAAACTTGTCGAGGCGGAAGGTAAGGAAACGAATCACCTTCTCGTCACGGCGGAATGCGGTCTCAAGCTTGTTGACAATCGTCGAATCAGCCTCAAACTCAAGCAGGTTGTAAAATCCGGTAGTCTTCTTCTGGATGGGATAAGCCAGCTTGCGCAGGCCCCAGTCCTCCTCGTTCACGATGGTGGCCTCGTTGTCGGTCAGCACCTTCTTGAACTTGTCTACCGCTTCCTTCATCTGAGCATCAGACAAAACGGGAGTTAAAATGAAAACGGTTTCGTACTTGTTCATAATACGTTTTAAATTAGTTTATTAAATAGGTTTGCGCTAAAAAGCGCCGCAAAATTACAAAAAATCCACCAACCAACAATCCCCAAAGCCACTTTTCATGCCACTTTACATCATTTTTAACAATTCAACGCCCCACAATATCCATTCAGCGATTCCTCTTTCTCTTTACCTGGCAGGGCAACAAACCAAAGAACTAGGTGCCAAATAGGCTGGTCTTCGACCAGCATTCCCCGTTCGGTCGGATTTGTAATCCGACCGCATTTGAGTATAAGGATTTGCAATCCGAAATAAGCGCATTATAAAATTTGCGCAAGCCGAATGCAATATCAAGCTTGCTTGAACATTGCTGAGGCGCAGCCAAATTTATCTAAATGCTTATACTCAATCCTGCTGGATTGCAAATCCAGCAGAACTGGGGAGGGGTTGAGCACCAATGCTGGTAGTCAGTCGGCCGCGTTCCAACCGTGGCGCGCGAAGCATGCTGGTCGAAGACCAGCACGACCTCAGAAAGGGGTCGAACTGTGCCAACCCCACGTCGCGCTCGTCGAAGACGTGTGCGACGTGGGGCAGAGTACCTAGAGTAACTCGGGTCCTCGAAGAGGGCCAACATCGTCAGACTGGTACTTATGTGGGGAGCTATTTGCCAACTCTGACGTTCAACCCTGCCAGGGGAGAGGGTTGGGGGGCATCAAGCCGAACGGTATTGGAACCGCGTCATCGGCATGGCCGGGACGCGGCGGCAGACCACCAGCGACTCAATGCAGGGAACTGGGAGTTCGGAGGCATTATGAATTATGAATTAAAAAAGTTGTCCAAACCCAGCCATCACCTAATATTCCCTCAAATCTAATCATTTTTGCGGGTTCTTTCGTTTATTCATTTTTTACATATTAACTTTGCACTGTCATAGCCTCGCAGGGCGAGACTGGCCCCAGAAACATTCATTTTTTCAACATTTATCTGTTTATGGGATGGAAAAAATTTATAACAAAATTGATGGCTGTCTTTCAGTGTAATGACAGTATTTGTGCTGATGCAGAGACAATTACAGATGCGAAACCTGACGAGACTGACGTGCAAGATGACGAGTTTGACGGCTTGACCTTTACTGTCGAGGGGGCAAAGTTCAAGATGGTGCGCGTCGAGGGCGGCACGTTCACCATGGGTGCGACACCCAAGCAGGCCGCACAAGCAGGCCTCGATGAGCGACCGGCCCACCAGGTGACGCTGCGCAGTTATTACATCGGGCAGGCACCGGTCACACAGAAGCTGTGGCGAGCGGTGATGGGCGGAAACCCCAGTTACCACTCACGGCGCAATGACTATCGTGATTGCGGCCGTCGCCCAGTGGAGAATGTGTCGTGGTACGACTGCAAGCGGTTTATTGACCGGCTGACCGAGCTGCTGAAAGACCAGCTCAAGGGCAAGCGGTTCCGCCTGCCCACCGAGGCCGAGTGGGAGTTTGCCGCGCGCGGAGGCAACAAAGGCAAGAACAACGACCACTTGTACGCCGGCAGTGACGATATTGACCAAGTGGCATGGTATGAAGGCAACAGTGGCAGCCAGACGCACCCGGTCATGCAAAAACAGCCCAATGAGCTGGGTCTGTATGACATGAGCGGCAACGTGTTTGAGTGGTGTGAGGACTACTGGGCCGGCTACAGTAGCGAGCCACAGGACAATCCCACTGGCCTTGCTTCGGGCTCCTGCCGCGTCAACCGTGGTGGCTGCTGGAACGGCAACGCCGGGGCCTGCCGCGTGTCCTACCGCGGCTTCGGCGCGCCGTCGGGCGCCGGCCGCAGCCTCGGACTCCGCCTTGCCCTCTAGTTTCCACCCTTCAAAAATCCCGTTCGGCGGGATTTGCAACCACGAAGTGCTCGCGACCGAACGGGAGCCCGAAGGGCAAGCGAAGCGCAGCAACCACGAAGTGCCCCGTTCGGTCGGATTTGTAATCCGACCGCATTTGAGTATAAGGATTTGCAATCCGAAATAAGCGCATTATAAATGCTTATACTCAATCCTGCTGGATTGCAAATCCAACAGAACTAGAGAGCGGTTGGGGGTGATATGACAACCGCCATGCCAGGGCAAAGTTGGCTGACACACTCCCCCTAACCCCGTGACAAACTCCCCCCGGCCCCGTGACACACTCCCCCCGGCCCCCTCTAACTTAGAGGGGGAGCTGCTCAACGTAGAAGGGGACCTGACTTGCGAAACTTGTATTTAAAAATTCTTTGTTGTCTAAAACAAACCATTTTTTTCAAGTGGACTCAAAAAATTGATAGACATGATGATGAGATGTTTTGTTGTTTTATGGTTGTCGTTGATCGCCATGATGGCGGGCGCACAGGTGGCCGACTCGATTGCCGCGCGCATGACCATGCAACGCTATGTGTTCCCGCAGGAGAAGGTGCACGTCATGACCGACAAGTCGCGCTACATGGCAGGCGACACCATCTGGCTGAGGGCCTGGGTTGTCGATGCCGCGACGCATCAGCCCGTCGACGCCAGCCAGTTTGTCTACGTCGAACTGCAGAACCCGCTCGACACGGTGGTGACGCGCGTCAAACTGCGCCAAAGCGATGGGGTGTTCGCCGGGCACATCGCCCTGCAGCCCGACATGGCCGAGGGGCAGTATCAGCTGTCGGCCTACACGATGTTTTTGCAGAGTGTCGGCGAGGCTTATTTCTTCAAGCGCAGCATCGACGTGACCAGTCCACTAGCCACGCGCTACGACATCCGCCAGCTGATGCAATGGGACGATGACGGACTGTATGTGACGCTGCGCCTCGAGGACCGACGCAGCGGCAAGCTGTGCCAGTTCTATCGCATGGGATATGTGGTGGGGCAGGGCAAGTGGAACCGCCGTGTGCGCGGCAATGGCGAGGTCAGGCTGCGCATCCGGGGTAAGGAGCTGCAGGCGCCGGCTATGCTCGTGGCCTTTGACAACTACAAGAAGTACATTGCCCTGCCTCGTCGTCAGGGCGACTACGACCTCACGTTCTATCCCGAGGGCGGCTATCTTGTGCCCGACGTGGAGTGTGCCATGACGTTCAAGGCCTTGTCGACCGACGGCACCTGTGTCAGGGTCGACGGACGCATCGTCGACCGGGCGGGCAACGAGGTGGCAGTGCTGTCGACCGCCCACGAGGGCATGGGACTTGTCAGGTTCATACCGCAGGCCGGCATGACCTATACTGCCCAGGTGAGCGACACGGCGCGAGTGGCTCGGCAGTTTGCGTTGCCCCAGGTACACACTCGTGCCGCCGTGCTGCACGTCGCCCGTCAGGGCGATGCGGCCTGCACGGTGCGCGCCGTGGGGGCGGAGGCTGGCGACGACATCATTGTGGTGCTGCAGCGCGGCAATGTGCTGGCGGTGGGGCAGGGCGACATCACCCTCGACATGCGGCAGCTGCCGGCGGGCGTTGTGCAGTGCCTGCTGCTTGACCACCACTGGCGGCGGCTGAGCGAGCGGTTGCTCTTCAACCGTGGCAATGCCATCACTCACACCCTTGTGGCCACCGACAGAGCAGCCTATGACAGCCGCCAGCTGGTGCGCGTCAACACAGTGGCCGCGGGCTATGCCATGCCACAGGGCGACTATGCTGTGGCGGTGACCGACGACCGCTCTGTGCCCACCGACAGCGCTTCGGCCATTTGTGTCAACCTGCTGCTGCAGAGCGAGCTGGAAGGGCATGTCACTCATCCGGAATATTACTTCATCGACGACTCGCCACAGCGCGCGGCGCATCTCGACCTGTTGATGATGACACAGGGATGGCGGCGCTATGACGTCTCGCAGGCACTGCGTGGATACTTGGCCGAGCCGCAGTGGCCCATCGAACGGTCGCAGGTGGTCAGTGGCCGGGTGCTGAGCGAGTGGCGAAAGCGTCCGCTGGCCGATGCCACGGTCAACCTCATGGCACCAATAATTGGGGTAGCCGAAGTGGCGCAAACCGACACGCTGGGACGCTTCAACGTCAATCTGAGCAATTTTCCCGACAGTGTCAAGTGCATCCTGCAAGCCACAAGCGCCCAAGGAAAGAAGCAAATGAATGTCGAGATTGACCAGGATAATTTCCCTGTCGTGACACGCGATGCCCCACTTCGTGGCAAGGTGCATGATGAGTCGGGAAACGATGGTTATCTCGAGGTCGAGGCCTTGCGAGCCGCAACAGTCGATGGCATGCGCAACATCATCTTGAGCGAGGTGACTGTCACCGCCAGTGCCTCAAAACCCGAGGACGTTTTCCAGATGCTGTCGCAAAGTCACTTTGATGAGCAGACCTTCAGGCGCGAGGGCATCACCACGCTCGAGGAGGTCGTGCAGAAGATTGCGGGCATACGCATTGTCAACGGCCAGATTGTGTCGGCGCGAGGAGCGACGAGCATCTATGGCGATCGGTATAATCGAGTGCCTGTGTTCATCAGCACGTCAGGCTATGGCAGCGCAACCACAAACGCAAGCGGCGACATGGCAATGGCGGCACCCATTGGCGGCGCCGCACTGCAGAATGCCACGGTGATGGCCGCCGGCACGGGTGACGCGGCGCAACAAGGGGCACCGGTGTCGAACGGACTGATTGAAGACCCCACAGGGGGCATGGGTGATTTCTTTGAATTGTCAAACTATGTGCAGTTCCAGGACATCAAGTGCGTTGAGTATATCGCGCCGGGCATGGCAACCTTCTTGGGAAAGGAGGCTGGCAAGGCCGGAGCACTGATCATCGTCACAAAAACGGGGGCGGAATTGGCAAAATACCGAGAGAAAAACTACTATTTGCACACTGTCACTCCGCTGGGCTATCAGAAACCCGCCGAGTTCTATGCCCCGCGTTACGACCGTGGCGACTGTGGCATTGAGCCGGGCACCGACTTGCGCAACACCCTCTACTGGAGTCCCTGCATCAAGGTGGACGGCGACGGCAAGGCGGCTTTCGACTTCTATACCAGCGACACCGAGGCCACTACCTATACCATCACCATCGAGGGCGTCACCGCCGACGGTCAACTCATCCACGCCCGCCACACCATCAACAAAAACTGAGGGCAGCCACGCCGCACCACTCTCCCCCCTCATGGCAAGGCGCACAAACAAACCGTTGGGCTGGATTGAAAAACCCAGCCCAACATCCTTTTACTAATGTTCTTATGTTCTTATGTCTAAAAACTAACTAACGCCAAACGTCTAACGTCTATCGTCTACTCCTTGACCTCTGCTGTCTTGGACGCACGCTTGCGCTTGGGCTTGGCTGGCGCAAGGGCATCGGCTGGCGGCGTCTCGGCAAAGTCGCCCGTGATATCCTTGTCCAGGTTGGTGCGCATCATCGAGATTTCGCGCTTCAGCTCCTCAATCTCATGCTCCTGGTTGCGGATGGTGAGCAGCAGCGAGTTCAGCTCCTCGTTGTCGATGTCGCTAGGATATTGCTGCTCGACGCGGATCATGAAGTCGCTCAGCACGTTCATATAGTTGGTGAACGCGGTGTAGGGCGAGTCATACGGGCTGTAGAGCGAGTGGATGGTGCCGTCGCTGTTGTGCTTGGTGCTCATATAGAAGAAGTGGTCGCTCGTCTGCAGGCGGTACCAGTCCTGCTTGATGCGGCGGTCCTGACACAGACGCACGCGCTCGCCGATCGAGTAGAGTTTGCTCACGGCCTCCTGCTGCAGCGTGTTGCCCAGCCAGGCACTGGCATCGCGCTCCTCGTCGGCCCACGAGATGGGGTGCGTAGCTGTCATCTCGCCCACGGGTTTGAGTTTGGCGATGACCTCGCTCGGCGTCCAGAACTGGATGTCGTGCTCGGCGGCAAAGCGAGGCAGGGCGCGCATGAAGTCGAAGATGCCGCTCTCGCGAGGCTGCATCTCGCCGAACGTCTCATAGTTCATAAACAGGTTGACCAGCTGCTCGTCCTGCGGCAGGCTGGCAATCCAACCGATATACTTGTCGGCTGTCAGCGGATAGGCGGCCCAGTCGGTGTTGCCAAAGCGGAAACTGATGTCGTCGCTCAGCTTGCTGTTCTTGAGCAGCAGACGCAGCTTGGGGGCTGTCGCGGCTTTGTAGACATAGTTGGGCGACTTCCAGCCCAGGATGTGCTTTGCACCCTCGGTGATGGCACCCTTGAAACCCATGGCCTGCACCATCGAGGCAATGTCATCGTCATAGATCAGCTCGGTGTTGCGCAGCACCTTGGGACGCTGCCCGAACAGTTGGAATATCTTCTCGTCGTGAGCCTTGACCTGCGCAACAAACTCCTCGGGGTCTTCGAGCGAAGCCAACGAGTGGGCGTAGGTCTCGCTCAGAAACTCGACACACCCCGTAGCGGCAAGTTCCTGCATCGAGTCGATAAACTCTGGCACATACTGCTCTAGTTGCTCCAAGGCCATGCCGCTGATCGAGAAGGCCACCTTAAACTTTTTCTTGTTCTCCTTGATCATCTCCAGCAGCATCTCGTTGGCCGGCAGGTAGGAGCGATGGGCGATGCGCGTGATGATGTCATCGTTGGCAAAGTCGTCGTAGTAGTAGTGGTCGTTACCGATGTCAAAAAAACGGTAGTTCTTCAGCCGGAAAGGCTGATGTATCTGGAAGTAAAAACAAATCGCTTTCATCTTATTTTATTGAGAATTGAATGTTCAGACCGCTTCGCTGGTGGCCCGCTTCGCTGGTAGTGGGTAGATAGATAATGAATTATGAATTATGAATTAAAGACCGGTAGATGTTGATGACCTTCTGCCCGGCCTTGTCCCAAGTGATCTGGTTCACCTCGGCAAGGCCGTTCTCGCGCAGTTGCTTGTACATGCCGGGGTACTCCAGAATCGAGTAGATGGCATCGGCAATGGCGTTGGTGTCCCAATAGTCCACCTTGATGACGTTGTCCAGAATCTCGGCGCAACCGCTCTGTTTTGAGATGATCGACGGAACGCCCATCTGCATCGCCTCGAGCGGCGAGATGCCAAACGGCTCGCTAACCGACGGCATGATGTAGACGTCGCTGGCCTTGAGCATCTCATAGACTTGCTTGCCCCGCAAGAAACCGGCAAAGTGGAAACGGTCGGCGATGTTGCGACGGGCTGCCAGACGAATCATCTTCTCCATCATGTCGCCGCCACCGGCCATCACAAACTGCACGTTGTGCACCTTGCGCAGCACCTGAACGGCCGCCTCGACAAAGTATTCAGGACCCTTCTGCATCGTGATGCGCCCCAAGAAGGTCACGATGCGATCGTGCTTGGGAGGCACCTCGACATTGAGCAGCTCTTCGCTCAGCGGCTCGACGGCATTGTGCACCGTTGTCACCTTGTCGGGGCTGATGCCATATTTCTCGATGACGGTGCGGCGCGTCAGGTTGCTCACCGTGATGATGTGGTCGGCATGGTTCATGCCGTCCTTCTCGATGGCAAACACTGTGGGGTTGACATTGCCGCGGCTGCGGTCGAAGTCGGTGGCGTGCACATGAATCACAAATGGCTTGCCCGACACTTGCTTGGCGTGGATGCCGGCAGGGTAGGTCAGCCAGTCGTGCGAGTGGATGACATCAAAGTCGACCGAGCGGGCAATCACGCCGGCAACGATGCTATAGTTGTTGATCTCCTCGAGCAGGTTGTCGGGATAACGGCCCGAAAACTCGATGCAGCCCAGGTCGTTGGTGCCGATGTGGCGGAAGTCGGCATAGATGTGGTCGCGCAGCTGGTAGTAGAGTTGTGGATCCAGCACGTGGCCGATGCGCTCCTGAACATGCTCCCGGCTCACGTCGCGCCACACAACGGGGGTGGTGTTGGCCCCTATGATGCGGGCAAACTCCTTCGGCTCGTCGCCCCAGGGTTTGGGAATCACAAACGTGATGTCAATGTCGCCACACTGGGCCATGCCCTTGGTCAACCCAAAGCTGGCGGTGCCCAGTCCGCCCAAGATGTGGGGGGGAAATTCCCACCCAAACATTAGTGCTTTCATATCGTGGTGGGTTTGGTTTTAATAGTCAACAAGTTTCAGATTCTTGAAGATGCGCACGATGCGAACTACACCGGCAATGTTGGCTGCATAGCTCACGGCACCGCGGCCAATGAACGGCGGGTTGCCGTCATACAGCTCGCTCAGCGTGCCCAGGCAACCCTCTTTCATCTCCTCCTCAAAGCCGATGAGCATGCGCTCGATAAATGGCAAACCGTTAACACCGAACACCTTAATATAGGTGTTGGCATAGAACCCGATCAGCCACGGACGGGCCGGGCCCTGATGATAGGCCTTGTGGCGCTCCTCGGGGTTGCCCAGATACCATGGGCAGTAGCCATAGCTGTTGGGACTGAGTGTGCGCAGCCCCTTGGGAGTGAGCAGCTCGCGCGTGGCAACGTCAAGCACGCCCTTGCGCTGACGGCGGTCCAGTGGCGAGTAGTCCAGGCCGGCGGCAATCACCATGTTGGGTCGGACACTCAAGTCGGTATATCCACCCGAAACATAGTCGTACAGGTAGCCATAGTCATTGACAAAGGTCTCGACAAACGAGGACTTGACTCGCTGTGCCACTTCGCGCCAGCGTGACACGTCGGCCTCGGCATTCTCAATGCCCTCAAAAATCTCGATGGCACACATCAGTGCATTGTACCACAAGCCGTTGACCTCGACCAAATAGCCCGTGCGGGGCACTACTGGCGTGCCGTCGTTGTAGGTCGAGTTCATCCACGACATCGGGGTGTGGGTGCCGTCGATGGTGAGCAGGCCATTGGGCGCCACCTGGACGTTGGGGTGCTTGCCGTCGAGGATGAAGTTGAGCATCTCGACAATCAGGTCGCCATAGCGCTCACGGCAGATGTCGTTCGACTGGTCGTGGCAGTAGCGCTGCAGGCCCCAGATGATCCACAACGGCACGTCGGGCTGGTCGACGTCCTTCAGATGCTTGTCCTGCTTGCCGTCGCGCATCCACTCGAGCATCACACGGCGGCTGGTGTCCATGATCGCCTCATAGTCCTGGCGGTGATGAATCGACAGTGTGCAGCCGGGCAACGCGACAAATTGGTCACGCGCACGCACATGAAACCATGGGTAGCCGGCCAGCAGATAGTGGCCGTCGTCATTGGTTAGATAGAACTGCTTGGCGCTATTCTTCAGGCAGTTGTAGAAACTCGTGCGAGGGGTGCGGGGATTCATCTCGGCCTCAAACATCTTGGTCAGGTTGCGTGTGTTCACCTCATCGATGCCGGCCGAGAAGATCAGGCTCTCGCCTTTCTTGATGTCAATTTCAAAATAGCCAGGCACATACAGGTCCTCGCTGTAGGGGATGCCCCGCTCCTGGTCTTTCTGATACTCGATGTCCTTGTACCAGTGAGGGTCGAACACAAACCGCGGCTTGTGGTTCATCTGCATGTACAACTTGGGGTAGCCGGGATACATGCACGTGGCGATGCCGTTGGTCACTTCTTCATATTCACGGCTGGCGGCATTGTTCTCAATGCACAGGTCATTGGCATTGCGGAAGGCCAGGAACGGACGGAACTGAAGCGTCGTGCGCGAGTGGGCCTCGACCAGCGTGTAGCGGATGAGGATGCGGTTCTCGCCAGTGACAAAGATTTTCTCCTTCTTCAAAATCACACCGCCCACACGATAGGTCGTCCTGGGCAATGTCTCGCAGTCATACTCGCGGATGTACTTGTGACCATTGGGGCTGAACACGTTGCCCTTGTAGCGGTGAATGCCCAGGTTGAAAGGAGCACCGTGCTGGATCACCGTCTCGTCGAGCGACGACAGCAATACATGATTATCGTCATCAAGCTCAGGAATCGGAATCACAAGCAGGCCATGCTGCTTGCGGGTGTTGCAACCCACGATGGTCGTGCAGTGATAAGCCCCTGACTGGTTGGTACGCAATATCTCTTTGGGCAACGACTGGTCCAAATTGATCATCAGGTTCTTGTCAAATCTCAAATAACTCATATCGAGTGGTTTATAGCTAACTAAAAGGTCTAATTTCCCCCTACTTGTTGCGATAGGGTCTTATTTAACGTTACGAAATTACAACTTTTTTCAAACCTATGCAAGCAATTTGCCACTTTTTTTTCAGAAATTAAAAGAAAAACACCCACTACCGACTACACAAAAACTGCACCGTTCGGAGCAATGTGCAACCAACAACGATGCAGTTATAACGTTTTGTTCTAGTTTTGCAAGTCAGCTCGCCTTGGCTATATCACAGCATTGCTCGCAGGCACAACGACGCGCATCGACGACGGATGGCACACGATGTGCAGCAACTCGGGCATCATCACAGGGTCGCCGTCGATGTGCATCACATCCTCATCGTCGCGCTCGATGACGATGTCGCGCCCGCGATAGATGCTCACATGACGGTCGCGGTCGATGTTGCTGGTGAATAAACGCGCGCTGAGCAGGGCGGCCTCGCCTAAGTTGAAACTGTGAATCACCGTTATATCAATTTTTCCGTCCTGCATCGACGCGCGTGGGGCCACAAAGGCGTTGTTGCCATATTGGGCTGCATTGCAGCAGGCTATGACAAAAGCCTTCTCATCGATGGTAGCGCCATCGATGGTGATGCGATAGTGTTGCGAACGGTAGCGGAAGTACTCGCTGATCGTTGTCTTGATGTAGGTCACCAGACCGCGCGTGTCTTCGTTGGCAAACTTGTAGCTCACCTGCGCGTCAAACCCAACACCGCATGTGCAGAAGAAGGGCTGATCGTTGACCGTGCCATAGTCCACAAGGTCAATCACGCCATTGTTCAGCGCATCAAGCGCCTTCTCGGCATTCATCGGGATGTGAAGGTGGCGGGCAAGGCCGTTGCCCGAGCCGCAAGGCAGGATGGCAAGCGCTGTGTCGCTGCCACACACCGCACGGCCCACCTCGTTGATGGTGCCGTCGCCGCCAACGGCTAGAACAATGTCGCACCCGTCGGCAACAGCATCCTGGGCCAGAAAGGTCGCATGGCCGGCGCGCTCGGTAAACACAACCTCGACATCAAACCGCTCGGGGGCTAACCTTTCTTTTATTAAGGTGGGCATCTTGCCTTTACCGCCCATGCCTGAGATGGGGTTGATGATAGCCAGTAATTTGTGTCGCTCCATTTCGTCAAAAATTTGCCAAAATTACAAATTTTCCGCGATTCGTTTGGCCGTTTTCACAAGTTTTATTAATTTCGCACTGCTTTTGCGTCGCTACAGCCGTCGATGCCGTGTGAAATTTCACCGGCGCAGAACGGATGTGACTGTTCACCGATTCCTCTACTTCCCCTCCCCTTTCCCAAAGGGGAGGGGTGAGGGGTGGGGTTTGGAGGACATCAGAGTTGGTAACCAGCTCCCCTCCTAAGATAGAATCGGGGGGGTGTGACAACCGCCATGCCAAGGCAAAGTTGGCCGGCACACTCCCCCATGCCCGACTTTAGATTTTAGTTTTCAGATGCAAAAACTAACAACTAAGAAGTGAGGGGGAACTGCCGATATCACAATCGCTGAATGGATGCGAACGGATAGCGTTTTTTTAAAAAAAACAAAAGTAATGAAGAATATCAGTATCAACCTGCTTACCAACGTGGTTCTGCTCCTGGCGGGACTCTTGCTCATCATCTTCAACAACCAGCCCGACCTGCTCGACTGGGTGGCTCGCATCATCGGACTGATGTTTCTGTTGCCGGCCATCGCCTTTCTCGTGACTGTCGCACTGCGGCACACGCCAGGCCGGGTCAGCAACGACTACCTCGGGGTTCTGCCAGCCATCGGAGGGCTGTGTTTCGGCATCATCATGTTGGCCAAACCGCAACTTTTCAGCGGCGTGCTGACCATCTTCATGGGAGCACTGCTCATCGTGCTGGGCTTGTTTCATGTCATCTACCTCTTCCTCTCGCGCAAGGCGATCGAGGTCAAGGGATGGTACTATTTTCTCCCTCTGATCGTTACCGTGTACGGCCTGCTCATCCTCTTTGCCGATGGGTGGCGTAGCCGCGAAGACATTGTTGTGCTGATGACTGGCATCGGTCTGCTCATGTTCAACATTACCAGTATTCATGAGTACTTCGCCGAGCGCCGAGCCCGCCGCAACACACCCACACTGCCCACCATCACCGACGACGAGGAGCAGACACCGACACCGCCACCCCACAAGCCGGTCCAGCCCGACGACACCGGCCGCCAGTGCGCCGATGATCCTGATGCCGAAAAGTACCTCCACGTCGAGGTCTGATCCAAGCTCCAACAAACAATCGGTCCTGTGGCCGACGGTTCGGCCGTCGGCGCCCATTGACATTAATAAAAACTTAAATAACAATGTTACACACCGAAATCAACCACCACATTGCCCAGGCCATGAAGGCCAAGGACAAAAACCGCCTTTACGTCCTCAAGATGATCAAGGCCAAGTTCCTCGAGTTCCAGACCAGCAAAGGCTACAAAGAAGAGGACTTCAACGAAGCAAAAGAAATCGCCATCCTCCAGAAGATGGAGAAGACCTGGGCCGACGAGCTGCAGTCGTTCCGCGATGCCGGCCGCGACGTGACCGAACTCGCCGAGCAGGTGCAGATCCTGCAAGGCTTCCTCCCCAAGGAACCCACTGCCGACGAGATCATCGCTGCCATCCGCGAGTCGGGCTTCGCCCCCGAGATGAAGAACATGCGCAACATCCTCGCCTTCGTCCAGCAGCGTTACCCAGCCGCCAGCGGCAAATTGGTCAGCGATGCCATCCGCAATCTGGCCTAACCTACCACAAGAGCGCCATTTATGATATTCTCACCGATCATTCTCGACCTGCTCACCGACAAGTGCGGAGCCGACCTCACTGCACCTGCCGGAGCCGAGGTGCTATGCCTCGACATCGAGCGGGTCACCGGCCAGCAGTTGGGCGTGAACACGGTCAAGCGGCTGCTGGGACTTCTCGGCGACGACCGCCTGCCGCGCCAGTCGACGCTCGACATTGTGGCGCGCTATCTGGGATTTCCGGGTTGGAATACGCTCACACTGTTTGCCAACAACATCAGCGACTCGGCTTTCGGACCGAGCGATGACCAGTTGCGCACCATGTTGATGCCCGAGGGACAACTCATCGAGATGACGTGGGACCCCAATCGGCGAGTGCGCATGCTCTGTTTGGGCGACGGACACTTCCGGGTGATCAGCAACGAGAACAGCAAACTCCGTGTCGGCGACGAGATGGTTATCCCCATTGTGGTGCGCAACTACCCGTTGTATGCACAGGATGTGATGCGCGACGGCGAGAAGTTGATGGACTATTCGGCTGGCCGCAAGCGGGGGGTGCAGTTTCGGCTGATTGAGCAATGACAGATGGAGAGTTCGGGATTTGATGCCACTATATCGCTTCCGTCCGATGCCGAACGCTTGACCGCAAGCGGCGCCACCTGCGACTGCTACCGCATTCGCCGCTATGGCAAGCTGCTCTTCGTCAAGCGGCGCGCGGTGGCCGAAGGCCATTGTTACTCGACCCAACATTGAGGGCCGGAGGTCCTCGCCGCTTGGTCCACAAAGGAGCAGAACAAAAGTGCCTCGTAGAGGAACTTTTACAGACAAACAGCTATTAGTTAGCTGGTTAAAGTTCCTCTGCGAGGCACTTGGCAAGGTCGATTCTCAGGACCAAGCTGCGTGCATCTTCGATGCACTTGCATATCTTTCGAACAAAATCGGGTCTTCGACCCGCTCTGCATCTTCGATGCACAGGGGTGAAGAGGAGATTTTTCTGAATCGCTGAACAGATACAGCTAATTGTTAGTAATCAAAATGGACGAAAAAAACAAGTTCCTCGTCAATGCTGGCGCTGGTGCTGAACTGTCCCTGACCGAAAGAATTTCCGTTGGCCTTGAGTTAAGTATCAATACATGAAGGACTTTAGCCGTCTGCCCATCAATCTGGGCGTAACCTATAAATTTTGAACACAAATCAACATGAAAGCTTATTTTAAAGTAATGGCACTTGCCATGATGCTGGCCGCCATGAGCCTGGGGCTGGCCGCCTGCGGCGATGACAAGGACGAACCCGATAACTCGAAGTCGTCAGACTTTGTCACTGGAACCATAACCGTGCGTACTGAGAACTCAACGAACACACTCACTCAGTGTGCAGCGATGAGTTTTTACGAAGATCATCGACACATTGACGGGTCGATGTATTTCAGCACTCCCTTGTTCGACAAAGAAGATGTCGATGAACTGAGCAATGACCCTTTTGCCAAGGATTATAACTATTGGGAGGCCATGCTGGTCAACAATGTGAGCTATATGTGGAGCTTTACCATCGAGAGCCGATCGCTCAGGGTGGGGCAGGAGATAGAGTTGAGTGACGAGTCCATCCGATGGACTGGAATGTATCCGTCGTTAAGCGACATGACCAGCAGCCAGTTGGGTGGCAAGGTGACAGTCAAGGCGGTTTCGGACAACAAGATTACACTTGCCTTCGATGGCCTTAAGTTCTACCGTGGTGTCAGTAATGGTGCCAAAGAGCTGACGGTCAATGGTTCAATTACTTATACAAAAGATGAATCCATTGTAAAATGAAGGCATCCATCAACCCGATGTAGCGGCTTAGTCGACGGTTGTTGGTACGATTAAACAGACGTGATCAACTTCCGCAAAGCTACTCAAAGCGAAATTCGCCTCACATGGTAAATAGAAAAAAAGCCGCCTCAAGTTAGGCGGCTTTTTTGTGGGGCTACAATACTGACTTTCACCAAGGTGCCCGACTCGCGCATCAACAAGTATCTGTAAGCAACCCTGGCACTGCGCCGAACACACTGGACTCGCCAGTTGCAGTTCAGTGGTATCTATTCACCGATTTAGAAAAAACCTCCTCTTACACCCCTATGCATCGAAGATGCAGAGCGGGTCGAAGACCCGATTTTGTTCGAAAGATATTATGTTTGCAATCGGGAAAACGCTCATTGGGGGCTGCGCGCCCCCAGCCGCTAGGCTAACCCCGCGGTGTTTTTCATAATAAAAAGGCGTGTATATC
>Ga0256404_1005784_pt1 | contig 21379 bp, 21 predicted proteins | sample RumenRJG_01DNA_FD_185990 | JGI IMG/M metagenome (GOLD analysis project Ga0256404, IMG submission 185990) | Bovine rumen microbial communities from Lethbridge, Alberta, Canada - RJG_01 | ecosystem: Host-associated > Mammals > Digestive system > Stomach > Rumen | place: Canada: Alberta | collected...
CATCTACAATGGCAAGAAAGTTATAGTAAACGATTAAGACGGCTAAGCCTACTTAACCGAATAATGAATTCAATAAAACAGTAATTACATGAAACGCAAATATATCAAACCAACTACTGAGGTCTTTGCCAGCATAGAAGAACCAATAATGAAACAAATCTCTGGTGGCGTTGACAACTCTGGCCAGAGCGATGACGGCGGCGTGGGAGCCCGCGGCACTGACTTTGACTTCATGGAAGACGAGAGCGAGGACAACGCCATGGGCTGCCGCTACAACCTCTGGGAAGAATAAGTAATCTATAGACTATTTGGTGGCGACGAGGAGAGGCAACACCGAAACGGCCTCTCCCTCACAGCCCCCACCGAATATAAAAAATGATATAATACCCCAGTTCGGGATAAGATATTACCCCAGTTCGGGATAAGATATTCTAAAACAACATGAGTTGTTTTGTATTTTCAATGCAATATCCCTTCAGTGGCTGCGGCTTGTTGTCGAAGAAACAGTATGCAGCGAGTGCTGCAATCATACTCATGATGAAGTTGTTTACAGACCTGTGTCTGGAATGTACCAGTTGTGCCGTGTTCTTGAGCATGTCGTTAATGGTCTCGATGATGCATCTTTTCCGTAGCATCACCTTGTCCCACATAGGCATGAGCTTGTTTTTCATGTTTGCCCTGATACCTGTCACCAGATGGATGCCGTCCTCGAAAAGCATTTCAAAGAGTCTGGGCGAGATATATCCCCTGTCGGCGACTGGAGATAGAGGACATCACTCTGACTGCGGTAATCCTGTAGCAAATCTAATGTCTTATATCTCCCTCTAACATCATCTATCTCCCTCTGTCTTCAAGCAAGCGAAGCTTGCGAAAGTTGATTATTTTACATGCAAATTTGCCAATTTGCTATTTCGTGGTACTTGATTTGACAAATTGTTTTATCAATACATTGGGAATATTCCTTTTTGCTGTATTCTCCTTACTTTTGCACAAGTAAAAACGGCTTGTAAGTCACAAACGGTATATCCTTAATAGAATATTGAAGGCGTTTCTTCTGATAAGTGGAAGGCCTTATGTTCTTGGGACGGATGAAGACGAAGAGACGTACAACGCAGAATGGTAAAAAGACAGAATGCAAGGCGATGTCTTTCATCCAGAAGAAATGAAGAGAAATCAGATAAGTAAGAGTAAATACTATAAATGACGAATTAAGTAATTGAGTGTCTTAAATATCGGCATTAAGTCAGAATGTGTGCCTTTTCTACAAGGGTGTAGGGTCCGTGGCACATATTCTTTTTAAGAGTTATATTTGTTATCATTTTGTAAAAAGTTATGGTTATTTTTAACAAGTAAGACAGACTAAAATGCCAAATGGTTCGTGAAAGAATAATTGCGGCAAACAAAAACTGTCATGTTGTGAAACATGGCAGTTTTTTGTAATTGGTAATTATAATAGTAATGACTAATATGACATATTGTAAAGATCAGAGTGATTTTGAAGTCATAAAGAAAGGAATTAAGGTGTCTTTACCCTTCTATACTTTACAAATTGTCAGAATGACCTGATTTTAACATTCAAAAGTCAGGTGGAAAAGGACTTAATTACAGGGATATTAATAATTTTGTAGTCCATAAAATAGATTTGTTTTATGGATACAAAGTACATTTTCGTTACAGGCGGTGTTGTTTCCTCATTAGGAAAAGGCATTATTTCCGCCTCTATTGGCAAACTGTTGCAGGCACGTGGTTACAAGGTAACCATTCAGAAGTTCGACCCTTACATCAACATTGACCCAGGAACGCTGAACCCCTATGAACATGGCGAGTGCTACGTTACTGCTGACGGTATGGAAACAGACCTCGATCTGGGTCACTATGAACGGTTTACAGGTATTGAGACAACACGAGACAACAGCATTACCACAGGTAGGATTTACAAGACTGTTATCGACCGCGAGCGTCATGGCGACTATCTTGGCAAGACCATCCAGGTGGTGCCGCATATCACAGACGAGATAAAGCGGAGGATGCTTGGGGATGCTTTCGACTTTGTCATCACCGAAGTGGGAGGCACCATAGGCGACATTGAGAGTGCTCCGTTCATGGAGGCTATCCGTCAGTTGCGCTGGCAGTTGGGGCGCGATGCGGTATGCGTGCACTTGACGTATGTGCCTTATCTGAAGGCGGCAGACGAACTGAAGACAAAGCCAACGCAACACTCTGTAAAGGAATTGCAGAGCATGGGCATACAACCAGACATTCTTGTCCTTCGCACCGAACGCCACCTCGACGACGCCTTGCGCCTGAAGGTGGCTTCGTTCTGTAATGTTGATTTGGAATGCGTGGTGCAGAGCGAAGACATGGCCAGCATTTACGAGGTGCCCGTGAGCATGCAGCGGCAAGGACTTGACGCCGCCATTCTGCGCAAGATAGGAATCCCTGTAGGCGAGACACCTGCTATGAAATCGTGGCACGACTTTCTTGAAAAGCAACGCATGGCTACACGCGAGGTTCATATCGGACTTGTGGGTAAGTATGATTTGCAGGATGCTTATAAGAGCATTCGCGAGAGCCTCAATCTGGCTGGTATTTATAATGACGTGAAGACAAAGATTCATTTCGTCAACAGTGAGGAAGTGACGACTCAGAATGTAGCAGAGAAACTCTGCGGCATGGCGGGAGTGATTATCTGTCCTGGCTTTGGGTTGCGAGGCATTGAAGGGAAAATCATTGCTGCCGAGTATGGTCGTACGAACGATATTCCCACTTTTGGAATATGTCTCGGCATGCAGATGATGGTCATTGAGTTTGCCCGGAACGTGTTAGGATATTCTGATGCCAATAGCAGCGAGATGTCTTCTGACACGAAACATCCCGTCATCGACCTGATGGAACAACAGAAAAACATAACAAACATGGGCGGAACAATGAGACTGGGAGTCTATGAGTGTGAACTGCGTGAGGGCAGCAAGGCTGCGCAAGCATACATAACAGCAGCCAACTCTCAACTCTCAACTCTCAACTCTCAACTCATCAAGGAGCGTCATCGTCACCGTTACGAGTTTAACAACATATATAAGGAGGAATATGAGGATGCCGGTATGAAGTGTGTGGGCATCAATCCCGCAGCCAATCTGGTAGAGATTGTTGAGATACCCGAAAAACGATGGTACATAGGCACGCAGTTCCATCCCGAGTATTCGTCAACGGTACTGCATCCGCATCCTTTATTTGTGTCGTTCATCCAAGCATGCATAGAGGGTTGACAGTCAGGCCAATTCACGATTTCAGAATTGTACGAATGACACATTGAAATAGTAAAATAGTGAAATAGAGAAATGGAACAACTGAAGCATGAGTGCGGTGTGGCGATGATTCGCCTGTTAAAGCCGCAGAGTTATTATGTGCAGAAATATGACACCAACCGCTACGGGCTGAACAAACTCTACCTGATGATGGAGAAACAGCACAACCGTGGTCAGGAAGGTGCAGGCATAGCATGCGTGAACCTCAATGCCCCTGTAGGAGAGGAATATATGTTTCGTGAGAGAGCCGAGGGCAAGGATGCCATAACCGAGATATTCAGGAGCCTGCCCCACTCTAAGATGGGAAAAGAACACGAAGCCATGCCCACGAGTGGTGGCTGGGAAGGGTCATCACTTTTCATGGGGCACCTGCGCTATTCCACAACAGGCAAGCATGGGTTGCAGTACGTGCATCCCTTCCTAAGGAGGAACAACTGGCGGGCCAAGAACCTCTGCCTGTGCGGCAACTTCAACATGACCAATATCGACGAGGTGTTTCAGTTCCTGACATCCCAGGGACAATCGCCACGAGTTTATGGCGACGCATACATAACACTCGAACTGATGGGGCATCGCCTTGACCGTGAGGTGGAACGACTCTATCAGGAGGCACGCACGAAAGACTTGGAAGGAACGGACATTACGTGCTATATAGACAATAATGTGGAGATGGCGAATGTGCTGAAGACAACGATGAGTCATTTCGATGGCGGCTTCGTGATGTGCGGACTGACTGGCTCTGGCGAGATGTTTGCAGTGCGCGACCCTTGGGGCATACGTCCTGCCTTTTATTATCGCGACGATGAAATCATTGCTATGGCCAGCGAACGTCCTGTGCTGCAGACGACATTCGATTTGCGCTCGGAAGACATCAATGAACTGCATTCTGGCGAGGCACTTATTGTTCGCAGGAATGGCGAGAGCCGTGTAGAGCAAATCTTACCCGCCATGCAACTGTGCGCATGCTCGTTCGAGAGGATATATTTCAGCAGAGGCTCTGACAGCGATATTTACCAGGAACGCAAACGACTGGGCGAGCAACTCACTCCCGCCATAATGCAAGCAATCAATGGCGAGGTTGACAACACCGTTTTTTCGTATATCCCAAATACTGCAGAAGTAGCCTTCTACGGCATGACCGACGGAATGAGACGGAAAAACCATGAAGTGAAAATAGAGAAAGTGGTGTGGAAAGACATAAAACTGCGCACCTTCATCACCGAGGGTACAGAGCGTAACGACCTTGCCGCTCATGTTTACGACATCACCTATGGCAGTTTAAGACCTTACGAGGACAACCTCGTCATCATTGACGACTCGATTGTCAGAGGCACCACACTTCGCGAAAGTATATTCAAAATCCTCGACCGCCTCCATCCCCGAAAAATCGTGATGGTATCGAGTTCTCCCCAAATTCGATATCCCGACTATTACGGTATCGACATGTCGCATTTGGAAGAATTATGTGCATTCCATGCCGCCATTGAACTGATAAAGGAGCAAGGATTGCAACAAGTTATTAACGAGACATATCGAAAATGCAAGGAAGAGCCATTGACTGCCAATCACGTACGTGCCATTTACGCACCATTTACGGTCGACGAGATTAACCGCAAGATTGTAGAGATACTGCGTCCAGAGGGTATGCAGTCGCCTATAGAACTGGTATTTCAAAGCATTGAGGGTTTGCACAAGGCATGTCCACATCATCCTGGCGACTGGTATTTCACAGGACATTATCCCACGCCCGGCGGCATACGTCTCTGCAACGAAGCCTTTATTAATTATGTAGAAAAGCAACTGCATTAGGCATTTGCACCAGTTCAAAATTGTATAATTGTCACATTGAAATTGTAATATCGTATTATATATAATAATGAGAGAAGCAAGATTAATACTTGATGACGGAAGCCAGTTTGTCGGTCATTCATTTGGCTATGAAGCCGACGCTGAGGGCGAAGTAGTATTCAACACAGCAATGACAGGCTATCCAGAAAGTCTTACAGACCCCAGTTATGCGGGGCAGATACTGGTTACGACATTTCCTTTGATAGGAAACTATGGCGTACCTGACACTGGTATGGACAGCAACGGGCTGCCGCTATTCATGGAGAGCGAGCGAATCCATGTCAAGGCATTGGTTGTTGCCGACTACAGTAAGGATTATTCACACTGGAATGCACTCGAGAGTCTGTCGTCATGGCTGAAGCGCGAAAAGATTCCAGCCATTACCGGCATAGACACCCGACGATTGACAAAAGTGCTCAGGGAGCATGGTGTTATGATGGGAAGAATAAAGACTCTACCCCACCCAGCAATGAAGGAGAACAAAAGCATACAAGACTACGGGACCGTTAACTGGGTCGAGAAAGTGAGTTGTAAGGAGATTATTACTTACAATAGAGGTGCCGGAAAACGTGTAGTGCTGGTTGATTGCGGTGTGAAAGCCAACATTATCCGCTGTCTCACAAAACGGGGAATAGAGGTAGTTCGTGTACCCTGGGACTATGACTTCAATCAATTAGAGTTCGACGGTCTTTTCCTGGCTAATGGCCCAGGCAACCCGGAACAATGCGAGAAGACCGTAGCACATATAAGAACATTTCTTAATAACAAAAACATACGACCTTGCATGGGAATATGTCTTGGCAATCAGTTGCTGGCTCGTGCGGCTGGTGCTAAGACCTACAAGTTGAAATATGGGCATCGCTCGCACAACCAACCAGTAAGAATAGTTGGTGTTAAAAACGACGAGCAATGCTTCATCACAAGTCAGAATCATGGCTATGCCGTTGACGACACTACCCTGCCCGACGACTGGGAACCATTGTTTGTCAACATGAACGACGGTTCGAACGAAGGCATTCGTCATAAGACAAATCCGTGGTTCTCGGCTCAGTTCCATCCTGAGGCATGCAGCGGTCCTACTGATACCGAGTGGATGTTTGACGAGTTTGTGAAAAGCCTCACCCCCACTCCTAAGGAGAGGGGAGGATTTAATATGTCCTCTGCCTTTTCCTCCAGTAAAAGTTGTCAAACTCCCCTCACATGTGGAGTGACATGGACTGGGCGCAAAGTTCTGCTTCTGGGCAGTGGAGCGTTGAAGATAGGTCAGGCAGGAGAGTTTGACTATAGCGGAGCGCAAGCGCTGAAAGCATTGAAAGAAGAGGGCATTCACTCTGTGCTGATTAATCCTAACATTGCAACGGTGCAGACATCAAAGGATGTAGCAGACACAGTGTATTTCCAACCTGTTACACCTGAGTTCGTTGAGCGGGTTATAGAGAAAGAACGCCCCGACGGCATACTGCTCTCGTTCGGTGGACAGACGGCGCTAAACTGCGGTGTAGAACTTTACAAGAAAGGAATACTCGACAAATACAATGTGCAGGTACTGGGCACACCTATCCAGGCCATCATCGACACTGAAGACCGTGACCGTTTCGTGCAGCGTCTTGATGAGATTGGGGTAAAGACGATAAAGAGTGAGGCATGTTCTACTGTCGAGGAAGTGCAACGCGCTGCCCACAGATTAGGATTCCCTGTGATTTTAAGAGCCGCCTATGCACTCGGTGGACTTGGCAGCGGATTCTGCGACAACGAGGAAGAACTGCTCACGCAAGCCGAAGAGGCATTCTCATTCTCACCCCAGGTGCTAGTCGAAAAGTCACTAAGGGGATGGAAAGAGATTGAGTATGAGGTGGTGCGCGATCGTTATGACAACTGCATCACTGTCTGCAATATGGAAAACTTCGACCCGTTAGGCATCCATACGGGCGAATCTATTGTGGTGGCTCCATCGCAGACTCTTTCCAACAGCGAATACCATAAACTACGGGAACTGGCTATCAAGATAATACGCCACATAGGCATCGTTGGCGAATGTAATGTGCAGTACGCCCTCGACCCGCAGTCGGAGGACTATCGCGTCATTGAAGTAAATGCCCGACTCAGCCGGTCATCGGCATTAGCATCCAAGGCAACTGGCTACCCACTTGCTTTTGTAGCAGCGAAACTAGGCTTGGGCTATGGTCTCTTCGACCTGAAGAACTCCGTAACTAAGACGACATCTGCATTCTTTGAACCTGCCCTTGACTATGTCGTGGTGAAGATTCCGCGTTGGGATCTGACTAAATTTCATGGTGTAAAGCGAGAACTTGGCTCGTCGATGAAGAGCGTTGGCGAGGTGATGGCAATCGGACGCACTTTTGAAGAGGCTCTCCAGAAAGGACTGCGCATGATAGGACAAGGCATGCACGGATTCGTGGAGAATCACAAAATCAAGATCATGGATGTGGCGAAAGCGCTGCATGAGCCTACCGACATGCGTGTCTTCGTCGTTTCTAAAGCAATGATGATGGGATATACCGTAGAGCAGATTCATCAACTAACAAAGATTGACCGTTGGTTCCTTCAAAAACTGAAGCATATCATTGACATTGACCTCCAGTTGCATGAGTTCAGTCAATTAGCATACATGGCAACGTTTATGGAAACGATAGAACTGATAGAATATCTTGAAGCACCAGAATTTGTTAATCTTCTGCGTGATGCTAAGGTATATGGTTTCTCCGACTTCCAGATAGGACGTGCCATAGGTTTGGAAAAATGCATGAGCACAGAACAGTCAGGCCTTACCATTCGCCAGTGGCGAAAAGAACTGAATGTCGTGCCAACGACCAATCAGATAGACACTCTTGCGGCAGAGTATCCCGCGCAGACAAACTATCTATACCTTTCGTATTTATAATTATGAAATCGTGAAATTGACAAAAAGCATAATAAACATATGTGTGGAATAGTAGCAATATTGAACGTAAAGGAGCAGACGTCCGAATTACGTCAGAAAACATTAAGAATGAGTCAGACAATCCGACATCGCGGACCTGACTGGAGTGGAATATACTGTGGCGGAACAGCCATCCTTGCTCACGAGCGACTAAGCATCGTTGACCCAGAATCGGGCGGACAACCACTCTACTCTCCCGACAGGAAACAGGTATTGGCAGTTAATGGCGAAATCTACAACCATCAGGAAATTCGCCGCCGCTATGCTGGTAGATACGAGTTTCAAACAGGCAGCGACTGCGAGGTCATTCTAGCACTATACAGGAGCCTCGTCCACAGCCCATCACAAACGGGAGAGGAGAATATATACACTCATGAGCAGATTTGCGAAATGCTGGAACAGTTGAGCGGCATCTTCGCCTTTGTTCTGTACGATGAAGAGCGTGACGAGTTTCTCATAGCACGCGACCCCATCGGAGTAATTCCTTTATACATTGGTTACGACAGCGACGGTACCGTATATGTAGCAAGCGAACTCAAGGCTTTAGAAGGACAATGCGAGAGATATGAGCCTTTCTTACCTGGGCATTATTATTGGAGCCGCAAACCAGGCATGAAACGTTATTATCAACGTGACTGGTTCGACTATGATGCTGTGAAGGGCAACGAGGCCAGCATCGACGCCATACACGATGCCCTTGAAGATGCAGTACGTCGTCAGTTGATGAGTGATGTTCCCTACGGTGTGCTGCTATCTGGCGGTCTCGACAGCAGCGTGATTTCTGCCATTGCACAGAAATATAGCGAGCATCGCATAGAGGACGATAACCGCACCCGTGCTTACTGGCCCCGCCTGCATTCCTTCGCCGTTGGCTTGAAGGGTGCTCCCGACTTGGCAAAGGCACGACTAGTGGCCGATCACATCGGCACCGTGCACCACGAAATAAACTATACTATTCAGGAAGGACTCGATGCCATTCGCGATGTCATCTATTACATCGAGACCTACGATGTCACCACCGTACGTGCCTCTACGCCAATGTACTTGCTGGCACGTGTCATCAAGTCGATGGGCATCAAGATGGTGCTCTCTGGCGAAGGTGCAGATGAGATTTTCGGCGGCTATCTCTACTTCCACAAAGCACCGTCTGCAAAGGACTTCCACGATGAGACAGTACGCAAACTATCGAAACTACATCTCTACGACTGTCTGCGTGCAAACAAGAGTCTATCAGCATGGGGTGTGGAGGGGCGTGTGCCATTCCTCGACAAGGAATTCCTTGATGTAGCCATGCACACTAATCCCGAGGCAAAGATGTGCCCTGGTACAACAATCGAAAAGAAGATTGTGCGTGAGGCCTTTGCTGACCTACTGCCTAAGGAGATAGCATGGAGACAAAAGGAACAGTTCAGCGATGGTGTTGGATACTCGTGGATAGACACTCTCAAAGAAATCACATCCAAAGCCGTTTCAGACGAACAGATAGCGCATGCTGCCGAACGCTTCCCTATCAACCCGCCTAAGAACAAGGAGGAATACTACTACCGCAGCATCTTTGCCGAGCACTTCCCCTCTGACTCTGCCGCACAAAGCGTTCCATCAGAGGCTAGTGTTGCATGTTCTACAGCCATTGCCCTTGAATGGGATGCCGCCTTCCGTAACATGAATGACCCCAGCGGCCGTGCCGTCAAAGGCGTGCATGAACAGGCATATTAAAAAGAAAAGCCTCGTAAATCATTTGATCTACGAGGCTTTTTTGTAGTGGATAGGGGAATTAAACCGCAAAAAACAAAGGAAAACAAAAACAAACAAAAGAATATAACAGCCTTATTTTCAACACATTGCAGAAAACCAAAATTTTCCCTTAACATCTTTTAATTTCATTTGTTGTATATTTTTTGGCGACCCGTTTGGCGACCCGGAATATTTTATGTATCTTTGCATCATAAACCAAAAGATAAGTGAATATGAGCAAAAAAACAATTAAAGAGTTAAAGGTGGGCGAGAGTTGCTTTATTAGCAACGACCCGCAGGCAAACCCCAAATTGGGGGCAAAGTTATTGAGCGATGGCCGGATAAGTCTTTTCCTTGAATTTTATTTTGGGTACACTTTAGAGTACAACGAGAGTCAGGACAAAATGACCCCGAAGAAAAAAAGACGGCGCGAAATGCTTGAAATACACATTAAGCAGAAACCGCGAACGCCAAAGGACAGACAAGAGTATAAAGACGGCATGGAGTTGGCAAATAAAATCAGGTTAGCCAAAGCAATTGAAATAACAGAGCCGGAGAAGAAAGAGCAACTAAAAAAGGCAAGAAACGCAGATATAAACCTATTGATATACTTTGAAGAATTTATTGAAAGTACACGAGTAGCGGACAAGGCGGTATTAAAAGGCGCGTTGAAGAATTTCAAAGACTTTCTTGCGGAGGAATACCCACAATACAAGTCAAAAATAACTGCAAGCAACATTAACAAAGAGTTGGTGCAGCGGTTTGTTTGGTATTTGGAGGACAACCACAAGGGACAAGGTGCAGAAACCTACTACAGGCGGTTTAAACGAATGATTAACTATGCGGTGGAGAATGATGTTATAATAAAGAGTCCTTGCAAGGGGGTGACGACATCTAAGTTAGACGATATGATAGCGAAAGACATTTTGAGTGATGATGAAATAAAATTACTTTTTGCGACCCACTACAAGGAAGAAAACCCAGAGATAAGGCGAGCATTTGCAATGACATGTTTGTCGGGCGTAAGACGATGTGACGTGATAAAACTATGTTATTCTAATGTAGATTATGCAAATAAGATATTAAAGTATAGGCAGAGCAAGACGGAGGGGCACAGTAGTAAAAGCGGTGTAACAATACCCCTGAATGACAACTTATTGGCAATTATTGGGACGAAGGCAGACGATGCAAAAGATGATTTTATTTTTCACTTGCCCAGCGATACCATGTGCCTAAAGGCTCTAAGGACGTGGACGAAGAAAGCGGGTATAAAGAAGCATATCACATGGCATTGCGGGCGACACTCTTTTGCAACCTTATTACTTTCGCATGGCTCAAATATAAAGGTAGTGAGTAATCTTTTAGGGCATAGCACTCTAAGGTTTACGGAGGTTTATGTTAGGGCGGTAGATAAGTTAAAAGAGGAGGCTATAAATAGTTTGCCGGATATTCAGGTATAAAGGCAAGGGGTAGGAATTTTATACCCATATTACAAAAAAAACAAAAGTGATGAAAGAAACTTTGAGATATATTAATTTGCTAAATTCGGGTTATGGCGGTTTCTCACCGATAACGCTTAACTCCGACTATGCAAGCAGTCTGCAACAGTTAAGAGAGCGTTTGGAATGGCTGCAAGGTCTCGATTATGCGGCATTGCTGGACGAGGCAACAAGCGCCAACGGCAAGGCGTGGTTAGAAAAATACCAACAAACAGAAAGCAGCGTGGAATATAGTTTGCACTTTATGCGAGATAGACAAACATTAATAGAGATGTTGCAGCCTGATGAGTGGCAGGACGGCAAGCACATAACAAACCCGACCAGAATGTTTCGCGGGATATTAGAGAGCGCAAAAGAACTGAAGAAGAAAGGTGTATGGAGTGACACCCAGGTAATAGAATATTGTTTAACGGTTAGCAATATAGAAAGAGCCTTTGAAAAGAGGCTAAAAGAGTTTGCTTGTGCCTATGACTACAGGGCAGAGCCCAAACAAATACCGCCAGAGTTAGCGACAAAAGAGGCTGAAAAGTACTTTGATAAGGCTATAGAGTTAAAACTAATGGATAACAAATACATGTGGCTGAAAGGCTTTCAAATGCTTGCGTGTTTTGCGCGCGAAATGAGCGTAAGGCTACATTTGGGGAAGGGCGAGAGGATAGCGTGGAAACCGTTTGAGGAACTTTTTGGCGTGCCAAATGGCAAGTTACGGCTAAATTATAATGATATACAAAAAACAGGGCAAGACCCGAAAGAAAGTTATTTGATAGACCAAATATTTATTTAATAATAACCACCCCTACGATACCCCTACAGTTGGCAATTGTAGGGGCGTTTTTTTTCTTTTGTTTTCTAACTTTGCGGTGCTTTCACATGGTGGGAAAAGTGCAACACCCACCCGAGAAGGCAACAGGTTATTAAGTGTGCGGCATGAAGGTTGCACCATTCCGCACCGCCTACAACATTAAACACCAAAAAAATGTCTGAAGAATTAAAAATGGTAGCCGACCAAATAACGGCGAACATCATCGGCACCCTGAAGGAGGTATTAACAAGTGATGAAGCCTCAAAGTATTTAGGTGTAAGCAAATCGTGTTTGTACAAATTAACTATGAGCAGAACAATACCCCATTATAAGCCTAATGGAAAGTTATGCTATTTCAGGAGGAAAGAGTTAGACTCATGGATAATGAGCAACCGAGTTGCAACTGATGAAGAACTCGAGGCGCGAGCAATAAAGAAAGGAGGTAAGAGATGAAAATAAAAAAAGGGCAGACCGCCGAAGCGACCCACCCGATAGATGATGCAGGGGCAAAGATACATAAAATGAAGGGAATAGAAAAAGTAATTGCTTTTTTTCGGTATAAGAGTGAGGGCAGCACGCTATCAATCGCGGACGCAACAGGAGTTGCGCGGTGTAGTGTGTGCTATTATCTCGCCGACCTTATCCACTTGGGAATTATAGGCTTTAGCGGGCGCAAGGTGGGGCGCACGGGGCGGCTGATGAAGAATTACTCCACCGACCAAAAAAAGTGGCTCACGAAGCAAAAGAATAGGCAGTTATCGCTATTTCCCGAGTGGGAGAAAGGAGGCACTTATGAGAGATAATGATTATACATCGTTTAATGTAGTGAATTATTCTTTGTCGCTTAATGGGTATCTTTGGACTCGCCGAGATGCGACTAATATTATACTTTACTATGCAGTTGCGCGAGAAGCGAAAAAAATCAATGTTTACGACCATGATATGTGGCGACTTATTGCTCGTTTTTACGCCCGACATCGCGAGTTTTTGCCCGACGATATTCTGGACAAGTTGGACGACATCGAAGGCGTAGAAGGAATATTTGAAGAAGGAAAATTTGACGAAGAATTAGCGAGCGACCTTATTTCACTGCATTTAAAGGATAACACCGAATTTGCCGACCATTGCCGCGAATGGTTTCGCTTTTATATTGCATGGAGCGGAGAAGCAAAGTTTAATCTTATTTTCGATGGCGACAAATTCGGCAACCTTTCCACTTTGCGACCGCTATTTCCAGAGGGTAACGGTGTGCCGTCTTCGCTACCACTGCAAATGCTATTGGAGGCACAAGGAAACCAGGACGCAAAAGATATTGCCATGTTGGCGATGTACTCCGCTATTCGTTCTATTGTGGGGCGCAAGGAGATAGCCACCACCACAAAGGCGTTTATACACGCCCGAATGTATGGCGCAAAGAACACGCAGGAACTTTCCGAGATGTGCTGCAAAAACAAGGCGTTGAGCCGATGCGCAGAAGAATGGGAACCAACAAAACACCGAAAATTATTCGGCAATATGCTGGAGAGACTTAAGCGGCGGCACCTTATTAATGTGGACGGCGACAAAGCGCGGCGATGTTTGTTTTTGTCGGTTGCGCTCATTGACGACAAGAAATTTAAGGCGGCCATCGATGAGGCACGACACCGCAGCGCGCACAGGAGAGACACCCGGCAAATGATAGAGCAATATTTCAGCCAACCGCCCTGATGCACCTTTTTAAGTTGTTCCCCTTATTAACATGTCCCTTTTCGTCGATTTCGCGTTTTTCGTCCCTTTCCCCACTTGTGGGGAACAACGGGGGGAACATCGAAGGGAACAACGAGAGGAACAACGACAGGAACAACTTAAATAAGACTTTAAATAAGACTTTAAATAAGACTTTAAATAAGACTTTAAATAAAGTTACTTTTTTTTGAAAAAAAAGCGAAAGGCAATGGAGGACATGAAGAAAATTTGCAAGGATTGTTTTCTATTGGAATTAAGAACTTACTACCTACACACCGAGAAGGTAACAGGTTACTGTTCCATGATGAAGAAGAGACGCAACGGCAACGATGTATGCGCCATGCCCCGGGGTAACGAAACATTACAAGGGGGTTACACCCCGAAAGAAAAAAAGGAAACAAATAGCAAGTGTGAAAAGTACACTTTAAAATGTTTCCGATAAGCGCGGACACATGCAGACAATTTTACACACTATTCAACGTTATTACAATAAACATACATACACTATGACCGAAGAAGAAGAAAGACTATTAAAGCAAGTTGAGGACGATGCGCGCAAGCACATGAAGAAGAAGGGGCACAAGGGAGCCGCTAAGACCGTGCTGGAGTATGTGGCTAAAGTCCGCAAGGAGTTAGGCTAAGGGTGTCCACCGGATAGACACCGCAACATTTCGGGCGTGTTGCCATTCAGGGCGGCGCGCCTTTTTCTTTAATACTATTTAACTATTTACACACTAATAAAACGAACGTTAGACGTTTGTAATATGAGATATTTTTTGTATCTTTGCAGTAGAAATAAGAACAATTAAACATCTAAACATTATGGCAAAGAAAACATTTATCTCATGGCGGAGAGTAAGCACAAAGCAACAAGGCGCAAGCGGTTTAGGTCTGGACGCACAGGCGGCAATTATTGAGTATTTCGTTGGCCTCAACGGTGGCACACTCTTAGCCGATTTTCAGGAGGTACACAGTGGCAAAGATTTAGCAGGGTGCAACGAGTTACGCAAGGCAATGCAAGAAGCGAAGCGCACAAAGTCTATTCTTATTATTGCAAAGTCAGATAGGTTTCGCAATGTAACGGAAGCATTACAAGTGCTGGACGACATGGGAGAGGGTAATATAATATTTTGTGATTTACCCCATACTGACCGCTTTACACTCACATTGTTCTTTGCTCTTGCCGAGCGCGAGCGGCTAATTACGTCTATTAGAACGAAGCAAGCATTAAAAGAGAAGAAAACACAGTTAGCCGAGGAACGCGCCGCCATACTCGCAGAGGCCGAGAGAGCAACGGAGACAGGCGATTTTGAGCGCGCCGAGGAATTGCAAGCAAGGGCAAAAACAAAGAAACTTGGACGACCTGACGCAAGTTTCAGCGATGAGCAGAGAGCAAAGAGCAAGGCGACAATAACAAGCAAGGCGAGAAGCAACGAGAACAACGTGAGGGCGTGGTTTGCCATTAAGGACAAGTTAAGACTTAATGCCACACAGTTAGCGTTATTCCTGAACTCTGGAGGTTTCCCCACATCGAAGGGCGGCAAATGGCAAGCGATACAGGTGCAACGCCTCATTAAGATGTTCACGGCGCAATGATTTACACCAGGAACAACGAGAGGCAAGGGATATGAGTTGAGACAAATATAACTCATGTCCTTTGTCATGTTTAGGTAGGTGGTAGGTTTAATCTATCCCCTTTGTCATGGTGGGCGTTAATTCAGGGCGAACACCTACCCCCACCCCCCTTTTATAGAATGTATAAAACGGAATTGTTCCCGCTCGAATTTTTTTTATTTGTTAAATGATAATAAATGTGTTCTTTTGGGCATATCCGGCGCAACTATGCGGCACTATTGCATTTTTGGAGAAAATCGGTTTATTTCTTATTGTTTATAATAAAATCGGTGTATTTTCTTTCTATAGGCATAACGTTTTTTTACTTACATTTTTTTGAAAGAGAAATGAGTATAACAAAATCGGTTTATTTTTCCCGATAATGCCATTTGTTTCCGTATGTTAAAGGCATTTGCACGTTATTGTTTTAGTTTCTATCTTTGCCGCAGCAAACTTAAAAAACAAACAATTATGGAAGCAAACGAAATTACAATTAGCGAGAACACCGCCGCCCTGCTGCAGTCGCTTAAGGACATGCACGCGGCATATTTTAACGCGCGTGCAATAGTAGATGACATGCAGATTAGCGACTGGACATCGGAGCCTTTCGGAAAACTCAACGGGGAATTTGTGCGGACGATAGGGGAATGTGTCTATGGCACTTTTATAGATAGTGACTACACCGAAATTTAAATTATCTCATCTCATTAATATACCTTTTTGGGGGCGGGTGTCGTATTTCGCGACACCTTTTTTTGTATGGGGTTACTGTTTCGGTAACTCCTTTTATCGTGGTAGGGTGTTATCTACTGTTGGAATGTTGATTTTATATCTTTTTCCTCATGTGAAATCTACACAGTCGGAAAATATTTATTATCTTTGCTAACGGAAAACAATAGTGTTTTCAGGATAAAAAAATTATTGCATTATGGAAGAACTTTTAAAAAAGTTAGAAGAGTTGGAGGCGAAGATTAACGCCTTTGCAGAAGAACACGGCTACCAGAGACAAGAGGGCGGCGGTGATGACAAATCGGAGTTAAAGGAAATTGCCGAGATTTTGCGCTCAATGAAAAAGAAAGAGCAGACTATTACGGACAAGCGTTTTGCCCGAAAGAAAAGACACTTTGAATTAACAGGGCAAAATTATTTCTAATGGCTGCACTTACTATTCAAGAGCGATTAGTTATCGCCGGACTCATGCTGGAGGGCAAACGTTATGTCGTGGACGGCTACAAACTGACGCACCCGAAGGCAGGACTTAACGCCACCGAGGACTCTGTTTATAAAATGGCAAGTCGGTGGTTTAACGGCGAGGCGGCGAAGGCGTGGCGGCGTGAAATTGCGTTGCGCATAGGCTCCCCCATCGACGGACAAGCGGAGGAAATGACCGATAACGAGATAATGCGCGAACTGACTAAGGCGGCGAGGACGGAAGCGGACAGTAACAAAAAGTCCCAAATCTTGATGCGTGTTGCCGACATGCGCGAGCGCATTGTGGCGAGTGACCCAAAACAGGAGGAAAAGCGCGTTATTCTTTATTTGCCCTTTAACTGTGATTGTCGGCAATGTGAGTTGTATTTGCGCGAGAAGCAGAAAAACGAAACACCAGGACATTATGGCGAAGGAGAAAAAAGTAAAGAGTGAAGCGCGTCTAATTGTCGAGCGGCTCATCGGTTTTTGTGACTATTGCCTGAAACATGACACCCACCTGAACGCCGAGGGCGTGAAGGTGCTATTAGTAAAGTTAAAAAGGTTGGTTGTTTAGGATAATAAAAAATTTTGTATCTTTGCAAACGGATAAGTCTAACTTATCTTTTGGTTTGGGGTGTGCGTGCAGTGATGCACTTGCACCCCTTTTTTAAAAAGAAAGGCAAAATAATGGCAACTTGTTATTTTTGGCGACCCTTTGGCGACCCAGAAAATAAAAACACCTTGCAAATCAGCGACTTACAAGGCATTGTTTGTAGTGGATAGGGGAATCGAACCCCTATGCCAAGATTGAGAATCTTGTATCCTAACCATTAGATGAATCCACCATCTATGTTTGGTCAAATCCCCTGCGGAAGGAGGGGGATTCGAACCCCCGGTACGGGAACCCGTACGGCAGTTTAGCAAACTGCTGGTTTCAGCCACTCACCCATCCTTCCTCGGGCTTGTTTTTGATTTGCCAGCAACTGATTTCTCAATTGCGAGTGCAAAGGTAGTGTTATTTTTCCATACCTCCAAATTTTCGGCAATATTTTTTTAATTATTCTTTATTTTCACTTGTCAGATATTCTTCCACTCATCATCTTTCTGTATGATAATCTACGAGTGCTTCTATTGGTTGTTTGATGACTTTTGCCACCCGATAACCATGATGTGCTGCCATCTTATTAAATATATCTAAATAGGAAAAGGCGATGCTGCCTACTGCTGCAACAGGCAAGTCAGAGCGTTTGTATTTACAAACATTTCTTTGGAAGAACTGTTCTATGTTTTGCTCAACGATATCAGTCAACAGTTTCACATCCAAGTGGTTAGCCACGAACAAAGATGTAGATGCAAGGTATCGGTTGGCGTTCGGTTCACGATAGACACAGCGTATGACGTCGTCGTATGTCTGGTGTGTCTCGTCAAGATACATGTCCTTCAATTCTTCTGGCAGGTCGCCCTTGAACAGAGCGTTGAAGAACATCTTGCCCAGCGCTGCCCCACTGCCCTCATCACCGAGAATGTATCCAAGCGGAGGAACGTTCGCCAGAATGCTTTTGCCGTCGTAAAGACAAGAGTTGCTGCCTGTGCCGAGGATGCATGCTATGCCCTCTTCGCTGCCGAACAATGCCCGTGCCGCGCCCAAAAGGTCGCTCTCGACACAGATTTTTGCTGCATCAGGAAACGTTTCTCTAAGACATTTCTCCATGCGCAGTGACGCCTCTCCACGACAACCCGCACCATAGAAGTAAATCTCACTTGCACCTCTTGGCATCTGCATCCTCAGCATGCTAAGTGTCTGCTCTATAGTAGCCTCCGTCTGCACGGCAGGATTGATGCCTGCCGTGGTTATTCTCACAGCGCCCATGCCGTCGGCAAGCGCCCATGAGGTCTTTGTGCTTCCGCTGTCTGCTATCAGTTTCATGGTTGCAAAAGTACTTAAAAGATTTGTTTTTCACGGCACATCGACTAAAAAAAATGAATTTGACGTAAAACATTTGGTAGAAGCATGGATAATTGTTATCTTTGCGGTCGTGATGAAACATGCAAAACTGCTTACATTGGTGCTCGCATTGCTGATGGCACTGCCGATGCACGCTGTGCTCAAGGAGGAAGACTTGAGCAAGACACTGTATATCCTGCGCAAGGAACTCACGAAGACGTACCTCGAAATGGAGGAGAACATGAAGTCGTCTAAGGAGATGAACAAGCGCATTCTCACCAACCTGTTCTCCACTATGTCGAGAAGCAACCAGAACGCGCTTATGCTCTACTCGCAGAAGCCCGATTATGTTTTCGACCTTACATACGCGTGCCACGAGGCCACCGACCAATATCAGGACTTCAAGAAGGCCACCCTGCCCTTCCGCCAGTATGTTGACAAGATGAACACCGAGATAGCGCGCTACGACAGTCTTGTCACAAGCCTTAGCAAGATGCCCACGCGCCGGCTCGACGACAGCGCCAGGGTTGACCACGACGTATGTCTCACGCTCGCCGTGAACATACGCAACAACTACATGGAAACGCGGGAGCGCATGACAGAATACATCAAGTATTACGAAAGAGCCGAAGAGCAGTTGAAGACGCTGAACGACTATGCCAACCTGCGCTACAACGAGATACAGACAAACATCTTCAAGAACGGAGGCGAGCCATACTGGGACATCATCAAGAGCATGCAATACCAGATGTCGAAGACTGCCGACTCGGTAACCGACAAATACAAACCGATAGAGGGGGTGAAGTCGCAATGGGACATAAAGATAATCACCTTCCTCTTCCTCTTCATATTAATATATGGCACACTTGCCATAGTGCTCAACATCATAGCCATCAAGTATGTGCTGCCAAAGCGTTTCCGCTCGGCTGAATTTCTGAAGAAACGCACATGCATCATCCTCGCCACCACGACAATCACATTCGCGCTGATACTTGGAATACTGAGAGCAACCGTAAACCAGAACTTCCTCATCATGGCCAGCGGGCTGCTGGTGGAATACTCATGGCTGCTGGGCGTCATACTCATCTCGCTGCTCCTGCGTGTTGACGGCAACCAGATTAAGAGCGCATTCAAGATTTACACACCGCTGATAGTGATAGGCTTCATCGTCATCACGTTCCGCATAGTGCTCATACCTAACGACCTGGTGAACCTCATCTTCCCGCCTATTCTGCTCGTATGCGCCCTGTGGCAGTGGTACCTCATCCGCCGATACAACAAGAAGATTCCCAAGAGCGACATGAACTATACATACATCTCGCTCGGAGTGTTCGTTGCCAGCGTCATCTGCTCGTGGATGGGCTACACGCTGCTCAGCGTGCAGATGCTCATCTGGTGGATAATGCAACTGACGTGCATACTCACCATAACATGCATCAGCGAGTGGATGCACAAGTACAGCGACTCGCATCACATATACGAGCAGCCCGTCAGCAAGACATGGATGTTCCGCTTTGTCTATCGTGTGCTGCTGCCTGTCATGGGATTGTGCTCCGTCATCATCTCCATCTATTACGCCGCCGACGTGTTCAACCTCAGCGACGTGGTGATGGGCATCATTACCAAGCGCTTCATCGACACCGACTCTATCAGCGTGAGCATACTGAACATAATTGTCGTGGCATCGCTGTGGTTCCTCTTCGGATACATCAACCGCATCTCGCTCGCCCTGCTGCGCCAGCACTTCGTAGAGAAAGACCCGCGCACGGCCGACAGCCGCAGCGTGATGGGGCGCAACGTGCTGCAGGTGGTGGTATGGGGCGCGTGGCTGCTCATCAGTCTCGCCATAATGAAGGTGAGCAACACATGGCTGATAGTAATCTCGGGAGGTCTGTCAACAGGTATCGGTTTCGCCATGAAGGACATTCTGGAGAACATCTACTACGGCATCTCGCTCATGGCAGGACGCATTAAGATTGGCGACTGGATAGAGTGCGACGGCACCAAGGGAAAGGTGAGTTCCATCAGTTACACCAGCACAATGATTGAGGCTATCGACGGCTCGGTCATCGCTTTCCAGAACTCGCAGTTGTTCACCAAGAACTATAAGAACCTCACACGCAATCACGGCTTTGTGCTGTCGCTGATACCTTTCAACGTGGCATACGGCTCCAACGTGAAACAGGTATGCAGCCTGGTAGAAGACGCTGTGGTGAACATGAAGCATCCCAACATCGACAAGAAGAAAAAGGTGCGTGCCGTCTTCACCGAGTTTGGTGACAGCAGCGTCAATTTCCAGTTGCTCTGCTGGGTGGATGCCGTTAAGCAGATATATGTTGTCAGCGACATCATGGAGTGCATCTACGACACCTTGAATAAGAACAATATCGAAATACCGTTCCCACAACGCGATATACATGTAAAGAATACGCCACTTGATAATCAATAAATAAGTCGCCCTCTGCATGTGAATATAGAAACCTTTGCACTTTTATAGACAATTAACGAAACAGATAAATCGGAATTTAGCAATATGACACTCAAAATCATTGATGAAACATTTTTGTGTCTGCCAAGTCGCAGACTAATTTGCAGAACCAATATCATAATGCTTTCAGCAGTGATTGAAATTACTCCGCTATTAAAAAAATAATACTGAAATGAAGATAGAACTATTTTCTAACGAAGATTTTGCTAAAGCCTTTCCTTTGGCAGCAGGCGCATGGGGCGAATTTTATGCCGATGAACGGCATTGGTTTATCAATGCAGTAGCAG
>Ga0256404_1005786_pt1 | contig 21356 bp, 15 predicted proteins | sample RumenRJG_01DNA_FD_185990 | JGI IMG/M metagenome (GOLD analysis project Ga0256404, IMG submission 185990) | Bovine rumen microbial communities from Lethbridge, Alberta, Canada - RJG_01 | ecosystem: Host-associated > Mammals > Digestive system > Stomach > Rumen | place: Canada: Alberta | collected...
AATTCCATCCAAAACTCCACACCGTCCGGGTGATTGACTGCACCGCATTTCTGATGAAAAGAATCCATGATTGCCTTGACAATGGACAATCCGATTCCGCTTCCACCATATTCACGTGTTCTTGCTTTGTCTACTTTATAGAATTTCACCCAGATCTTGTCAAGATCCTCTTCGGGAATCGGGTCACCGGTATTAAACACACTCATGCGTACCAGATGGTCATGTTTTTGAAAACGAATGGTAATCTTTTTTTCTCCTGCCGCATGGTTCATGGCATTGGTCAGGAAATTCGTAATCACCTCTTCCACCTTAAACTCATCCCCCCAGACATATACCGGGCCTTCCCTGTAAAATTCGATATTCACCTGTTTTTGTGCCGCCATAATGGATGCAGACTGGATCACGCCGTCAATCAGCTCCGTGATATCAAACCGTGTCATTTCCACGGTATCATTGCCAAACTCCAGCTGATTGAGGGTCAGCAGCTGCTTTACCATATGATTCATCTTTTCCGATTCATCCATAATCACATCACAGTAAAAATCACGGCTCTCTGCATCATCATTGATGCATTCTTTTAATCCTTCCGCATATCCCTGTATGAGTGCCAACGGTGTTTTCAGCTCGTGTGAAACATTCGAAAGAAATTCTTTTCTCATTTCATCGATCTGTTCTTTTTTCTCGATATCCTGCTGCAGGCTGACGTTTGCTGTCTTTAGTTCCGAAATCGTCTCTTCCAGTGTCTCCGACAATTCATTCATGGAATTTCCAAGTTCATCAATTTCCCGGCTCACATGACGTACAGGTATATACTTTGCATCAAAATCCAGCTGTGTCATCCTTCTTGCGATATCGGATAAGGCATGGATCGGATGGGAAATCCCTTTCGAGAGAACGATGATCAGAATCACGCTTAAGATGATGGCTCCCATGCTCACCATTACAAAAAACTGGTTTGTTATGCTCGCACTTTCCCGAATGCTTTCCACAGCCGCACGCATGTAAAGATTGTTTCCATTTTTTAAAGTTCCCAGAAGAACCAGATACTCCGACTGCAGCCGTTCATCGGTCTGCCGAAGCAGCGTATAATCCTTTCCGGATGAAAGCACCTGCACACGGCTGCGGTCACTTCCATACAGCCAGTCCTCCATCTGCATCTGAAAACGCTGTGCACTGCTGTAGGAACTCCATATCAGGTTTCTGTCCTGATCTGCAATAAGCATATTGATATTTCCGTTTGCACAGATTCTCTCGAACTGCACATACGCATCATCACTGGAATCCCCCTGCTTTTCACAAATCAGCCTTACCTGGTCAAAACTGCTCTTTAACTCTTTTTCCTTATGAAAAATATAATATTTTTCCAAAAAAGTGGTATTAAAAAACCAGCACATCGCAACCGTTCCCGCAACAATGACAACCATCGTCAAAATCAACTGCCACGTCAGGGAAGTCTTTTGTTTCTTTTCCATTTAGGACACCTCAAACTTGTAACCCATTCCCCATACGGTTTTTATATAACTTCCACATGCCCCGAGTTTGTTTCTCAGTTTCTTTACATGTGTATCGATTGTCCGTGCATCCCCAAAATAGTCATAATTCCACACACTGTTTAAAATGCGTTCCCTCGAGAGGGCAATCCCCTGATTGTCCATAAAATATTCCAGCAGTTCAAACTCCTTGAAACTGAGTTCTACCGGATTTCCCGAAATTTTCACCTCGTGTGCTGTCTTATCCAGAATAATCTCTCCTGCCGTCTTAAAATCGGCCGCATCACCGATCTTATTCGTCCGGCGCAAAATCGCTTCGACACGTGCCACAAGAATTTTCGGTGAAAACGGTTTGGTTATATATTCATCAACTCCAAGGTCAAATCCCATAAGTTCATCACTCTCATCACTTTTGGCCGTGAGCATGATGATCGGGACTTTGGATGTCTGACGGATTTCCCTGCAGACTTCCCAGCCGTTCATCTTTGGCATCATCACATCCAGAATCAGCAAAGCGATCGCTTTGTCTTTATAAAAAATATCCAGTGCTTCCTCTCCATCTGCCGCTTCTAAGACTTCATAGTTCTGCCGGGTCAAAAAATCCCGTACCAGCTTCCTCATCCGGCTCTCATCATCTACCACAAGGATCTTCACTTTGTCCATCTCTATTCTGCCTCCTGTTCCGTCAGTCTCAATTCCCTCTCCTCAAGCTGGCTTTCCCGTTCATCCAGCTGTTTTTCCCAGATTTCGTATTTATCAATCACCTTATTTTCATAGTTTAAAATCGTCACATTATCTTCGCTGAGCCACGTAATCACAAGCATCCCAATGATGCCAAGTGCAAAAACAACTGCGAAAAATGTACTGATGTGAAACAGTTTCTGATAATCCCGGTTCTTCTTCCGGCGGTTTTTACTGACCACATGCTCTTTGTTTTTCTGTCTTTTTTTCTTCTGCTTTATTTCCTCTTTGCTTCTTTTTTCTTTTGAAACCATTCCTTCCGTTTCATACACCGTAATCGGAAGAATATCTTCTCTCCGTATATAGGGAATGGTATACAGATATTCCTGAAGCCTGTGCAAAAAATCATATCCGACCGGCGTGACAAAAATTTCTTTTAACACCAGTTTGTTATATAACGCCAGCACAATATCCGGATCATCCATTCTCGTATTTTTCCGGATATACCCGATGATCTCTACCTCATGTTTTGCTGTATGTTCCTGTTCCTTTGTTTCAAATGCGTAGCCTTCTACCTGATACATAACTTATCCTCTACCATTTATAAGCACTGCTGGCATCCCGTTCGGCGATTTCGCCGTCCTGATATGCCTGAATCAGTTTTTTCAGTTCCTCAATGCGGATCATCATGCGCTTACCAACGTCTGTATCACCCACCAGAATACGTTTATCCCGGTATTCCACTGCTTCCTGATGCGATACAATATCCAGTTCATCTCTTACCGCCTCGTTTGACCAGTCAAACGGTTCATGGGCAGAAAGCGTCAGTCCATAAGAATTGTACGTCAGTGTATATCCTGCAATTCCCGTTTTTCTCCGGTATGTTTTTGAAAATCCACCGTCGATCAGAATCAGTTTTCCGTTACACTTGACCGGATTTTCGCCGGCAATGCGCTCTACCGGGACATGTCCATTGATGATATGCACAAAATCCCCCGTCAGCCCGAATTCTTTAAGTATATTATCTGCCGTTTCCTCTTTGTCAAACAAATGATAATACGCATTCTTGCTCTCATGATGCATGGACTTGTCCGCAAGAAAATACCGCTCAAACGTTGCCATCTTACTCCGTCCGTACAAAGGAGAATCCGGTGCCGTCCAGATATACCACATGATATCCCTTCCTTTTTCCCTCTCTTTTTCATCCAGAGAGAAAAATGCCTTGCGGACATAGGATTCCAGCACATCATAGAGTGCTTTTCCGCTGTATTCCCTGCCATATACATTTACTTTCTTAAATGTCCCATCCGGATTCAGCGGCACACATCCATGATAAAGCAGATTTCCGTTGTAGACTTTATACATGCTGCCCCGTTTTAGCAGAAGCCGCACATGGCGCTGCAGTTTCTCACAGTGTATAAACGAGGTGCGCAGCCGGTTCATGACTTCCTGTTCCTCAGGTGTCAGATCATACGGATGTTCCGGATCAATGGTAGGAAAACTGGTATCCAGCATGTCATAGGTTTTTCCATCAATTTCCACTGTTTTGTTCTCGTAATTAATACGGTGCAGCAGACAGCGGTTTTCCATACCATACTCCGGCCATTTGTGGATCAGCTGTCCTTCCAGTTTAAACCTTATGATGGCAATTGCCTTATGCATTTTCCGGTTCATCAGCGTTTCTTTCTTGCTGCGTTCCTCCTCCGTGGAATCTTTCAGTATAAACTGTCTGCACGGATCATCGCGGTAAGCATCCATGGCAAATGTTGCAAGCGGAACCATATTGATGCCATAACCATCCTCAATCAGATCCAGATTCCCATACCGGATACTTGTCCGGATCACAGATGCAATGCAGGCAAGCTGCCCGGCTGCTGCCCCCATCCATACCATATCGTGATTCCCCCACTGGATATCAAACGAATGATATTGTTCCAGCTGATCCATAATCCGGTCCGGTGACGGACCGCGGTCATACACATCCCCGAGAATATGCAGATGATCAATGACCAGCCTCTGCACCAGTTCCGCCAGTGCCACAATAAAATTATCTGCCTGCCCAAGTTCCAGAATGGTGTTGATAATTGCCTCGTAATAGGCCTCTTTATTCAAAACCTCCTGCTTTTCCGTAATCAGTTCCTCGATTACATACGCATAATCCTCCGGCAGTGCCTTGCGCACTTTGGATCTGGTGTATTTGGAAGATACTGTCTTACACACCTCGATCAGCCGGTACAGTGTGATCTTATACCAGTTCTCGATATCGTCCTCGGTCTGACGCACCAGCTCGATTTTTTTCTGTGGATAATAAATCAGTGTTGCCAGAGACATCTTATCTGCCGTACTCAGCGTATGCCCGAATACGTCATCAATCTTTTTGCGGACGGCTCCAGACCCGTTTCTCAATACGTGGGAAAATGCTTTAAATTCCCCATGTATATCCGACAAAAAATGTTCCGTGCCTTTTGGCAGATATAAAATAGACTGCAGATTGATAATTTCCGTAGATGCTTTTCCAATCGTCGGATACAGTTCTGCAAGCTGTTCATAATAATGTAACCGTTGTTTTTCCACTTATAATCCCCCTTTTCATGAGCATACATCCGCTCATTATTCCTATGAAACAGTTTACCATAATTTCCTGCTTTTGTGCACTCGTTCACATAAAAAACAAAAAAAGAACTGTATGCCGGACGCATCAGTTCCCTTTTATGTATTTATCCTATACCTTTCGTCTTTCCCCTTTCTTTTTGTTTTGACTGAATTTGACTTTTTATTTACATATTGATTATATCTTTCCTATTTTCTCAATTCGGGGCTAAATTTTTTTATATTTCCGGCGACTTTTGTCGGTCAGGGGTCAGAAATGGTCCTTATCCGGAAACGCGATATGTCATTTGACCTTTTTAACGTTTATTATTATAATAAATTTGATATTTCATTCGGAGGTGATGGTTCATGCTGACACGCGAACAATTATCCAGAAATCTTGGAACAAATCTGGAAAGAGAGCGCTTTAAACTCGGCTATTCACAGCAGGATATGGCAAAAGCACTGGATATGTCCCTTTCCTCGTACAAAAGACTTGCCAATGGGGATACCGGAAAAGTCGATGTCTATACCGTATATAAGCTCAGCCAGCTTACCGGAAAGATGTTCTATGAATTATGTGGCGAATCCTTTGATTTATTCCAGACCTATGACCGCATGCGCAGTCTTTCGCCTACACAGTTACATTTTATTGAATCCCTTGTACAGTTTGAATTCGATTTTGCCAGAAATCTGGAAACGGTTCCATCGGTTTCCCGCGAGGACTATACCACTATGATCATTCCAAGTGGAAACATGCACGATGGAATGGTGTATGATTCCTGTTCTCTCGAAAAAATCAATATTTCCGGATACCGCAAACGCTATGGAAACCAGATTGATTGTGCACTTCTTGTCACAAGTGATCATATGTCCCCTGTCTATCATGCAAATGATATTTTATTAATCGCGCGGGATCCCATACGTGATGGCGACACCGGTATTTTTATTAACAAAGTGACCGGTCTTCTTTACATCCGCCGCCTTCGCCAGACAGATCCCTGGCGCTTAGAACCTCTCACCTATTACGGACAGACGTTTTATATCGACAGTAATAACGCATCGGAGATGTCCCACTGGATTATCTTTGGTCATGTTATTTCCAAAACCCGTGGATAATTCTTATTCATGCACAACAAAAGACGCCATCAGATACTTCTGATGACGCCTAATGATTTTCACACTCCATTGGACTGCTCCTCACTTCATCTTTTGTTCTATATCCATTCTTCTTTTGTTTACCGAAATGACGTTCTGGACAAATCACCTTTTATCCGTTCCTCTTTGTCCGCTCTCTTTTGTACTCTGTCACTGGTTTCCATTCCCGAATGTTTATTCCTTCATCAAGTGAAGCCTAATAACCTGTGTTTGGTTGCTCCCTGCCAATGGCTTATGTTCCCTTTGGACTGTACCTCCTTACATTAGATTTCACGTCCAGGGCTTTCTCGTCACCCTTCGTGATAGCTGCTTGTTTTTTGTTGTCTTAAATATAACACGCATTTTACATTATGTCAACCTGTTTTTTTATTTCTTTTTATTTTTCCTTTACATTTCTCATAATTGTCTGTTTTATTATGTTTTTTCAGATAATTTATTTTTTTAAAAAAGAACGTGCTTTCGCACGCTCTCTTTTTGTATTTATGCCGGCATAGCCAGATAGTATCCCTGAAACAGATCCACTCCCAAAGACCGTAAAAAATCACACTCTTCTCTTGTCTCCACACCTTCCGCAAGCACCTGCATTCCTCTTTCATGGAAACTTTCCAGATATGTGCGGACGTTCTCCTGTTTTCTGGCATCGTTGTCAATTCCACAGATCAGGGAGCGGTCCAGTTTTACGATATCCGGTGTATACAGATATACAGCATTCATATTGTTTTCACCCATGCCAAAATCATCCAGCGATACCTTCCAGTGCTTATTCTGGACCATCTCACTTTTTCTGACCCACTCGCGCAGGGAAACTTTCGGATACTCTAAAATCTCAATGATCCTTTTTCCTTTCTGGTTTCCAAAATAAGTATCAAATGCTTCTGCCTCATTCTCCGTAAAACTTTCCGACGGGAAGGAATTGATGCAGAGATATTCCTGATATCCCCGCTCAATATACGCCTGTGTTGCACCAAAAAAAGTGGCAACTTCCAGTATATGCAGTTTCTCATCCCTGGCAAATTCATCAATCAGCTGCCCCACCGTCATCTTCTTTGGTCTCATCAACGCTTCATATGCATATATTCTCACACAATCTTTATAAAAGATCGGCTGGAACACATATTCAATCTCAAGTCCTTCTAAGGCTGCCTTCACTTCATTGTCCAGCGGTAATTTTTCATATGCTATCATAAATCTGCTCCAAATTTTTTACTTCTGTTTTTTACCTATTAATTTTTAAAAGAATGGATCGGAGCCGGAATACGTCCTGTACGGTTGATAAAGTCATCACAGGAGTATTTGTTTACCGGCATAACCGGGGCATATCCAAACAATCCTCCAAATTCCACTCTGTCTCCCACACCTTTTCCCACAGCCGGAATCAGACGTGCAGCGGTTGTCTTCTGGTTCACCATTCCGATTGCCATCTCGTCTGCAATCATTCCGGAAATGGTTGTTGCCTTTGTATCTCCCGGGATGGCGATCATATCCAGACCTACCGAACATACACAGGTCATTGCCTCTAATTTTTCAAGGGAGATTGCGCCTGCCTCTACCGCGTTGATCATCCCCTGATCCTCGCTGACCGGAATAAAAGCACCACTTAAACCACCCACATAAGAAGAAGCCATCACGCCGCCCTTCTTTACCTGATCATTGAGCATGGCAAGTGCTGCAGTGGTTCCCGGTGCACCTGCATACTCCAGACCGCACTCACAGAGAATATCCGCAACACTGTCTCCGATTGCCGGAGTCGGTGCCAGGGAAAGATCCACGATACCAAACGGAATGTTTAACATCTTAGATGCCTCCTGTGCCACCAGCTGGCCGACACGGGTAACCTTAAATGCCGTCTTTTTGATCGTCTCACAGAGAACCTCAAAATTCTCTCCGCGTACTTTTTCCAGTGCATTTTTTACAACACCCGGTCCACTGACTCCGACATTGATGATCGCATCTGCCTCGGTCACTCCGTGGAAAGCTCCTGCCATAAACGGATTATCGTCCGGTGCATTGCAAAAGACCACCAGCTTCATGCAGTCGGCAGAATCGTTGTCCTTTGAAATTTCTGCCGTCTGAAGAATAATCTCGCCCATAAGCCGTACTGCATCCATGTTGATGCCCGTCTTGGTGGATGCCAGGTTTACGGAACTGCATACACGTTCAGTACTGTGCAGTGCCTGTGGAATGGAACGGATCAGAAGTTCATCCGCTTTCGTCATTCCTTTAGATACCAGTGCGGAATATCCGCCGATCAGATTGACGCCGACCGTCTTTGCTGCACGATCCATAGTTGCGGCGATTGTAGCAAAATCCTCCGGTGTCCTACAAGCCGAACCGCCCACCAGCGCAATTGGTGTCACAGAAATTCTCTTATTTACGATTGGAATGGAATAACTTTTTTCAATCTTTTCTCCGGTCGCTACCAGATCTTTTGCCACGGTTGTAATCTTGTTGTAAATATTCTGATTCAGACGATCCAGATCCGAATCAATACAGTCAAGAAGACTGATCCCGAGTGTGATGGTTCTCACATCCAGATTCTCCTTCTCGATCATTTCGTTGGTTTCCTGTACTTCCCAGCTGTTAATCATTCTTTGCTTCCTCCATGTTTTAGATACGATGCATTTTTTCAAAAATTTCTTCGCGCTGACATTTGATTGAAACGCCTATTTTTTCTCCCAATGCATCCATTTCTCCGGAAATCTCTGCAAAGTGCTTCTTTGCATCTGCCATATCCACAATCATCATCATATTAAAAAATCCAGAAACAATCGTCTGTGAAATATCAAGCACGTTTACGCCGTTGTCAGCAAGATAAGTACATACCTTTGCAATAATACCGACGGTATCTTTTCCTACTACTGTAATGATTGCTTTGTCCATTGTTTTTTCCATAATATAAACTCTCCTTTTTACTCTGCACGAATTACAGGCGAAACCGCATTTCTTTTTGCCACATACATCGGGAAATCATCCGCTTTGTACGGATTATCCCCCATCGTAACTTCCAGACGCACTGCTTCATACGCCAGTTCCTCGTAATTATTTTCCTTGCTTAAATGGCCCAGTACCACTGTGCCGAATTTATCATGAAGAAGTTCACAGAGCAGCTGGCCACTCCGCTCATTCGACAGATGTCCCCTGTTTCCCATAATCCTGCGTTTCAGCGGATAAGGGTATACGCCCGTTTCGAGCATATGAATATCATGATTTGCCTCCAGCAGCAAAGTATCAAGTCCCTGCAGTTGCTGCACAATCTCATCATCATAATTTCCCAGATCGGTTACTACCGCAAAGGTACGGTTTCCTTTTTTTATCCGGTATGCCACAGGATCCGCCGCATCATGTGAGATATGGATCGGGGTAATCGTCAGGTCTCCGATTACAAAATCTTCCTGCGGAACAATTTCATGAAATAATTCCGGGTCGATCTTTCCCACAGACGGCGTGTTCTTAATGGCTTCAATGGTTCCTGCCGTTGCATACATCGGCAGCCCATATCTTCTTGCCATAACACCAAGTCCCGCGATATGATCCAGATGTTCATGTGTAACCAGAATCCCATCCATATCTTGACTCTTTAAATCCACCTCGTTTAATCCATTCTCAATCCGCTTTCCGCTGATCCCCGCATCAATTAACACATGGTGGTTGTCCGAGCCTACACAGATACAGTTTCCACTGCTGCCACTTGCAATACTGCATAATTCTAACATACTATTTCTCTTTCCAGTAAATTTCTACCCGATCTCCATTATTAAGCGGCTGGGAAAATTCAGCTTCCATGCCATTTACAAGCGTTGCAATTGCACGTCCGTTTCCGGCGTTGAGATCAAACGTGATCCGGTCAAAAACATCCACAAATATGTAATCTTCTTTTCCCGTAAGTTCCACCGTCTCGCCATTTACCGTGACAACACAGACCGTATCTTTTTTCTCCGACTCAGCCGCCTTGGTCTCCCCGGAGGTTTCCAGAGTCATTTCTTCCCGCGATATTTCCGCGGAATCTGTAACCCCCTCTGTTGCATTATACCGATTCTCACTCTCTGACGCAACCCCGAAGCTTAACGGTGTCCAGTCAATGGAGAAATTTTCGTATACCAGGGTCTCCATCCCCGCTTCCCTGTTATTGACCAGAATTTCACTGTCCGGGTCAATTTCCACGTCCATAAATTCTGCAATCTGTGCAACGGTATAAAAATTCCGTGTCTCGATGGAATCTCCCTCCTGAATTTCATAGGAATCCGGTTCAAGGCTTCCGTTTACCTCGACAAATTTCGGACATACCACGTTCTGTCCATTGATCACAAACGAAATCACGGACTCGTGATACTCCGGAAGCTGTCCGATGGTATACACCGCATTATCTCCTGCCGTTGATGGCTCAATCGTAATATCGGAATTTGGCTCCAGCGGCGTGTTGATATTTGCCGGTTGGCCATTCATCGTCACTATGGCGGCCTCCCCAGCCTCTCCTCTTGCGATTCTTGCGCCTCCATTCACGGTGAAATTGATCGGCATTCCGCGTTTCGGAAACAGCTGGTCATTCGGAAATCCCGCCTGCATTGCCGCATCCACAATGGTAAGTCTGTTATTATCATACAGTTTCAGGCGTTCTCCGTTGAAGCGGACCATAATAAAATTATTTTTCTGTTCATAATAATTCAGGCAGATTCCAATCGGTGTGACAAGCAGCGGATCTTTTTTGATATCCTCCTGCTCAAATGTCACTTCTTTAAGCACTTCTTCGCCTCTTAATGCCACACGCTCCGTCGGCAGATCCAGATGCCCGGCAAGTTTTTCCGTAAATCCGTGAATCTTTCCGCCACCACCGACAACAAAGCAGGCGCTTACGGTTTTATCCCCATTCAGTTCCTTGATCTTTGCAGCCACCTCGGAAGTAATCTTCTCCACCGTCGGGGCAACCAGCTCCCAGATCTCCTTGGATGGAATTGTATGGGAAATACTCATAATATCCTCATATGTCACTTCATCCTCACTCGAAGATGCCAGTTTCATTTTCTCTGCAGTCTGAAAATCAACCAAATACTGCTGCACGATCAGCTCGGTCAGTTCATCCCCTGCATATGGAATCATACCATAAGCTATGATACTTCCCTCTCTTGTGATGGAAATATCCGATGTTCCCGCTCCGACATCGACCAGCGCAATATTTAACATCCGGAAATTTTCAGGGATTGCCACATTGATCGCCGCAATTGGCTCCAGTGTCATATTGGCAACCGTCATTTTAGCCTGACCGACTGCGGAATACAGCCCGTCCACAACATCTTCCGGCAAAAATGTTACGATAATGTCCTCACCGATTTTATTTGCTTTATGTCCTTCAATACTGATAAATACTTCTTCGTTTAAATAATATTTCACAACCGAATATCCGACACAGTAAAACTTATATTTTGTGTCATTCTGTTCCCGCAAAATATCCTGTGCCTGCTCTACCCCCAGAAGATTTAATGTGTGGATATCTTCTCCTGTGACGACCGACTCCTCCGCATACTCATACTCCACATGCGTAGTGACGGTTTTTAACACACGGCCGGCGGCTGCAATACACACTTCCGAAAGCGGTGCATCCAGCTGCGCCTCCAGCTCTGCTTTTACAGCAGAAATCGTACGCGCCACTTTTCCAATATCATGAATCTGTCCATCCAGCATGGACCGTGTCTCATGCTGTCTGACATACTGTGCCTCTACAATAAAGGCTCCATCTTCTGTCCGGTGTCCGACCGTTCCCACCACATTGCGGGTTCCTATATCCAAACCAAATACGTTATTCATATGCTTCTCTCCTCAGCGCTTCCTCTGTCTGTGTCAGTGTTTCTTCCAATGTCCCGTTATTATCTATTACCACCCGGCAGTGTCTGCGGTATTCCTCCTCGCTCAGCTGGCTGGCAAAAATCCGGTCCACATGTGCATCGGAATACCCTCTTGATGCCTTCAGACGAGCTCTCCGGTTTTCTTCTGTAGTATAAATATACCAGAGTTCATCACAGATTTCATCATAATGTTCCTCGATCAGAAGTGCAGCTTCCAAAACCAGCAGAAAAAGTTTTCCAGCCCGTTCCTCTGCCTCTTTCTGCTGCAGAACATATTCCCGGACCGCCGGATGTACAATGGCATTCAGTTCTTCTCTTTTCCGGTCATCGGAAAAGATGACAGCTGCAAGCTGCGCACGGTCAAACGATCCGTCCGGCTGGTAAATGTCTTCCCCGGCAAATTTTTCTTTTAACTTTTGAAAACATTCCGTCCCCGGCTGCATCAGATCATGTGCAATCTCATCTGCCAGCATAACCCTGATACCCGGCTTTGACGCAAGATGTGCGAGTATGGCAGATTTTCCTGCTCCCACCCCTCCTGTAATTCCAATAAACCGCATTCCATCACCTCCCGGGTTTGTTCCTTTTCGTATATTTTTCTTAATGAGCCTCATACCAGTCCTGTCCGCATGCCGTACCGACGGCAAGTTCCACTTTCAGATCGGCTGCTTTTTGCATTTCTTCTTCCAAAAGTGCAATGACCTTTTCCTTTTCTTCCTCCGCAGTCTCAATCAACAGTTCATCATGTACCTGCAAAATCAGACGCGAACGGAAATGTTCCCGGATCAGACGGTCATGTACCCGGATCATGGCAATTTTGATAATATCCGCCGCCGTTCCCTGAATCGGGGCATTCATGGCGACACGCTCGCCAAACTGTCTTGTCATAAAATTACCCGATGACAGCTCCGGAATCGGACGGATGCGTCCAAACAAAGTTCTTGTATATCCCTTTTCCTTTGCCTGTGCTACGGTGTTGTCCAGAAATTCTTTGATCTTCGGATATGTTTCAAAATAGCTGTCGATAAATCCCTGCGCTTCTTTGGTTCCTATATTTAAATCCTGACTCAGTCCATAGGCACTGATGCCGTATACAATTCCAAAGTTTACAGCCTTGGCATTTCTTCTCTGTAAGTCTGTCACTTCATCAAACGGTACATGAAATACTTTGGATGCCGTACTTCGATGAATATCCTGATTTTCGCGGAACGCCTCAATCAGCTGCTCATCACCGGACATATGTGCCAAAAGCCGCAATTCAATCTGTGAATAATCGGAATCGACAAACAAATCTCCCGGCATTGGATGAAATACTTTTCTTATCATCTTTCCAAGTTCCATCCGGATCGGGATATTCTGCAGATTCGGATCTGTACTGCTCAATCGCCCGGTTGCCGTGATCGTCTGATGGAACGTTGTATGGATTTTTCCGGTTGCATCAATAAAGTTTGACAGACCATCTGCATAGGTAGATTTGAGTTTGGAAAGTTTCCGGTATTCCAGAATATCTGCAACAATCGGATAATCTCCGGCAAGTTTTTCCAAGACTTCTGCAGAAGTCGAAAAACCGGTCTTTGTCTTTTTTCCATTCGGAAGCTGCATCTTTTCGAAAAGAATCACGCCGAGCTGTTTCGGAGAATTTATGTTAAACGTCTCTCCCGCTTCCTCATAAATTTTCTGTTCCAGTTCCCCGATGGAAACCGACAGTTTCTGACCATACTCTTTTAATGCATTGGCATCGATACAGATTCCATCCTGTTCCATATCCGATAAGACAAACACCAGAGGCATCTCGATTTCGCGCATCAGCTGCTCCATCCCATGTTCCTTAAGTCCTTCCTTAAGAACTGCGGCTGATTTCCATGTAATATAAGATTCCCAGCAGGCATACCGGAGCACATCCGCTTCCTTTTCCGTGATGACATCCCCCGGCATCTGTTTGCCAAGCAGATCTGTTCTCGACGGAATCATCAGTCCCAGATAGTCTTTTGCAATATCCTCGTATGGATACGCTCCCTTGAGTGGATTGAGCAGGTATGCTGCAATCGTACGGTCAAAAAAACGGGTTCTCATTTCTTCCGGTACATCGTGCAGATCAAAAGCAGCCAGCGCCGGCTTTAAATCTGCCGCATACAGTTCCTGTCGTTCCAGCAGATCCTGTTTTAATTTTTCTGCCGGAAGTTCCTGTGAAGCCACCATAAGATAATTGTCTTCTTCCGAAAACGAAATGGCAAGCCCGGCAAATTTCTGTTCCTCTGCGGTATCAAACAGGGAAAGCTGCTGGTTTTGTACTCCCTGCTCCACCACATAAAAGCCTGCCGCTTTTCCCTCGGCTTTTTTCCAGATCCGGTCTGCCGTCTTCTGATCCTTTACGATCTGAAAACTTTCTTCCGCATGGTTTTTTGGTGCGTCCACGGTAAACCGGTTCAAAAGATTTTTAAATTCGAGTCTCTTACACAGCAAATAGGCTTCCTCTGTATACAGAGAAGCCTTTCCGTCTATCTTTGCATTGGCAAAATCATAATCCACCGGAACATCTGTGATGATGGTTGCAAGTTCTTTACTCATCACTGCCTGATCCCAGTATTCTACAATATTTTTGGATGCACGCGGTGGCTTTACCACATCCGCATGTACATGAACTTCCTCAATGCATCCATACTGTCCGATCAGCGCAGTCGCTGTTTTTTCTCCAATTCCCGGCACACCCGGAATATTGTCTGCCGTATCCCCCATCAGGGCTTTTACGTCGATAAATTCCTTCGGTGTCACCTGATACCGTTCTTTGACATCTGCCGCCAGATAATCTTCAATCTCTGTTCCGGTACGCTTCGTCTTTGGAATACGAATCCTGACATGATCCGTAGCAAGCTGCAGCAGATCGCGATCCCCGGATACGACAGAAACTTCCATCCCGGCACGCTCTCCCATTCCGGCAAGTGTACCGAGAAGATCATCGGCTTCGTATCCTTCCATCTCAATGGTACAGACCCCCATCGCCGCAAGCATTTCTTTCATCAGCGGAACCTGCTGCCGCAGGGCATCATCCATCGGTTTTCGTGTTCCCTTATATGCCTCATACATTTTATGACGAAAAGTTGGTGCATGAACATCAAATGCAACCGTCAGATAATCCGGCTGTTCCTCCTCTAATATTTTAAAAAGAATATTCAAGAATCCGTACACGGCATTGGTATGCAGACCTTCGGAATTTGTCAGATCCGGCAGTCCAAAAAATGCACGGTTTAATATGCTGTGTCCATCAATCAGCACCAGCTTTTCACTCATTACTTCTATTTCCTTCCCGGCCACGGTTTATATTGCCCGTGTTGCCTCCTTCAGCCATGCCAGCTCCTCTCCCTGCAGATACGGGGAAACAACTTTGTATACATTGGCATGGTAATCATTCAGACGTTTCTTTTCAACCTCCGTCATCTGTTTCGGATCGATAGCATCCAGATCAAACGGAACATAGGTCAGATTTTCAAAATACATAAACTGACCATATTCATTTTTTTCGCCTTTTTGGCATACTAATTCGTTTTCCAGACGTATTCCGTATTTTCCTTCGATATAAATTCCCGGTTCATCCGTAGTTACCATTCCTTCTTCAAAAACAGCTCCCCCCGGACGATCCTCAGTTCCTTTATAGCGGAATGCATTCGGTCCTTCATGCACATTGAGCACATATCCCACACCGTGTCCGGTCCCGTGTTTAAAGTCAAGTCCGGCTTCCCAGAACGGTTCACGCGCGATAATATCAAGGTTCATCCCGCTGCATCCATACAGGAAACGGGCATTTGCCAGATTCATATTGGATCTGCATACACGGGTAAAATCCGCTTTCATCTCTTCTGTCACCGGTCCGAGTGCAAATGTTCTCGTAATATCTGTCGTACCTTCCAGATAATGTCCTCCGGAATCCACCAGAAGAAGTCCCTCCGGTTTCAGTGGAACATCACTTTCCGGTGTTGCTGCATAATGTACGATTGCTCCATGATCCGCATACCCGCAGATCGTATCAAAGCTCAAATCCAGCAGGCCTTCCTGTTCTCTGCGGAGACTCTCCAGATAATCCGATGCGGAAATTTCCGTCATTGGAATTTTCCCCACATTTTTCTTCAGCCAGTACATGAATCTGCACATTGCCACTGCATCTTTTACATGGGCTTTTCTCGTATTGGAAATCTCTGTCTCATTTTTGACAGCTTTCATCTCCAGCGTCGGATCTTCTGCATCTATCATCTGTGCAGACTCCGGCAGATTATTACAGATTTTTGTATTAACCACAGCGCGATTAAGCAGAATCGTCTGATTCTCCAGTGTTTTTACATACTCATAAAATGCCTCATACGGACGCGTGGTAATTCCATTCTTCTGCAGATATTCCCGCAGGGTATCATCGACAACTTCTTCCTGCAGGAACCAGATGCACTGTTCCTGTGTCAATGCCAGGTAGGAAAGAACAACCGGTACATAACTGATGTCATTTCCACGTACATTCAAAAGCCACGCAATATCATACAAAGAAGCCAGCAAATGCACCTCTGCACCTTTTTCCTTCATTTTTTCACGGACTGCGGCAAGCTTATCTTTTGTACTTCTTCCACTGTATGCTTCATCCAGAATCCACACAGGTTCTTTGGACATCGGCGGACGATCTTTCCAGATCTGTCCGATCAGATCCTCCTGTACATAAAGTTTTCCGTGTTTCTTTTCTGCGATCTGCTGCAGTTTTGCGCCCCATCTTCCATTGACAACCCTTCCGTCAAATCCGATGGTCCCGCCCTCTTTCAGCGTCTGTTCCACATATTCATCAACCGTAGGAACATGTTCCTCTCCCATACGGTACAGTGTCACAGTTGTTCCTTCTAACTGTTTTGCCGCCTGCACAAAATATCTTCCGTCTGTCCACAGTCCGGCCTTAGTCCGTGTAATCACTGCTGTTCCGGCCGAACCGGTAAATCCGGTAATAAATCTTCTTGCTTTAAAATATTCTCCAACATACTCCGATTCATGAAAATCAGCGGTTGGCACAATATAAACTGCAATGTCCCTTTTTTCCATCTCCTGTCTAAGCGCAGCAAGTCTTTCCGGTATCATTGCATGTCCTCCTTCATCTCAAAAAATTTCGTATCAAGTTCCGGATAAGAACGTTTCAGGGAAATCGGTTTTCCGGAACGGTTCAAAAAGCAGTGGCTGCTTCTCGCCGTCGTCCGCAGTTCTCCGGTTTCCTTGTCCGTCATCACATACTCGACTTCCATCTTAATTCCGTTATATTTCACCAGCTTCGTCTGAATCACAACGGTATCATCAAAATGTACCATACTGTGATACTCTACCGCAATGGATAAAACTGGACTGATAATTTCCATTTCTTCCATCTGTTTATAGCTCAGCCCCATCTGATCCATCAGATCCATTCTCGCTTCTTCCATCCATTTCACATAATTGCTGTGATGAATTATGCCCATCTGATCCGTTTCGTAATATTTTGCATGATGTTCATACGGGCGTAATTTTATACCGGTCTGCTGTCCGGCAACCTGTATCTCGTTTCTCATATCAGACACCTCCTGTACAGAAACTTAACATCTATATTATGCCACAAGCAGACCAGAAATTCAATGAAGTTTCATGGTTTCCCGGTGGTGTTCCGGCACTGCATGAACCGTAACGTTTACTGTTCCTCATACACCTCTTCATAATCGCTCTCATCTGCAAATAAAACATACTTTCCGTCCAGATATCCCATATATCCGTTTTCTACCACATATCCCTTCATATTTTGTCTTCTTCCTTTCTTTTATTTCCCGTTCTTTTTGGTTGAAGACAGTATCTCATATTCAGTGTCCGATAAATGGTACACAAAATCCCCCGGAGTTACTATTCACAGTCTGCAGAGCCTTATCCTTATCACATAACTAGTTTTAGCCATTGCCAAAACACCAAGAATCCCTTTATTTTACTGGATTTCTTGTTGTTTCTTGTTGTTTTAAGGCTCTTTATGTGTTATACTATACACATAAAGATGTAGGAGGTTTTCCGATGGGAATTATCTATCAAACAGATAAAAGATCAGGTATTACATATGCCTATGAAAATCAATCATTTTGGGATCCAGAACTGAAGCGTTCTCGTTCTAAAAGAAAACTTATTGGTCGTGTTGACCCTGAGACTAGAGAAATTGTTCCAACAGATGGCAGATGTAAAAAGCGCAGCCCTTCGTATGTCCCAGGTACTGATGATTACGAAATGCCTAAGACTATGAAAGAGCTTAAAGCTGAAGTCTTACGATTATTAAAGGAAAACAAAGCATTAAAGGAACAACTTGAAAAACTGACATCTAAGTAATCAGGAGATTTGTGTAATGGATATCTACGAAGCTTTTTATAAACAAAAGGATGAGCTACATGCAGCGCAGCGCGAAATTAAGAAACTGGTAAAGCAGCTAGACAAATACATTAAGGGGACTGCCTCTGATGAAAAGTATCAGAAGCTTCTTAGCAAGATCCAATATCTGACAAATCAGGTTACTCACTTTACCAGAGAAAGCGAGCATTATAAGGAACTTTCGGAGAAATACAAGAAAAAAGTAAAAGAATTAGATCTTGAAAATGATACTCTTAAGACTGAAATCCTGCATTTAGAGGATCGAATAGAGTTATTAGGCGCAGATTCATCATCAGGTTCCGCTAATGATATGGAAGATGCAGAAGCACAAATTAAGGCTCTAAAAGATGAAGTTGCACGTTTAACTGCAAGACTTGAAACCAATGGTACAAATGCTGGTATTCCAACATCTAAAACCGCTATCGGTCAGAAAAAAGTTATCCCAAATGCAAGAGAAAAATCAGGAAAGAATAAAGGTGGTCAGCCAGGTCATGAAAAACATGAAATGGCTCCTTTTCATAAAGAAGAAATAACTGACTGGGTTGAACATGAAGCAGCCGAGTGTCCTAATTGTGGCAGTCATAACCTTGAAGAGATTTCTACTACAACTAAAGATGAATACGATTATGAAGTTAAGGTAATCAAGAGAAGACATACATTTCATGAGTATGTCTGCGCAGACTGTGGAAAGTCCTTTAAAGTTCCAGTAGGCAAGCTTGTAGCTCCAAATCAGTACGGAAATGTAATACAGTCAATGGCTCTGTCTCTTATGAACCTTGGCTTCGTTAGTGTTAATCGTACACGAAAGCTTATCTCTGGATTTTCCCCTGAACCCATATCATTATCTGACGGCTATCTTATAAAACTCCAAAAAAGGTACTCTGACAGACTTCAGGATTTTGTCGCTGAAGTAAAGAATTATTTATTAGGTCTGCCACTCCTCTATTGGGATGATACTGTTGTCTTTATAATGACAGAAAGAGCCTGTCTCAGATTCTATGGAAATGAAAATCTAGCGCTCTATACAGCTCACTTACATAAAGATTTAGAAGGCATTATGGATGACAATATCCTGCCTGCTCTAAGTGATGCAACAACGGTAATGCATGATCACAATACAATTAACTATCATCAGGGATTCATCTTTAGAAATGTGGAATGCCAACAGCACCTTATTAGAGATTTGCAAAAAATCTACGATGCGTCCGGTCACTCTTGGGCTAAGGATTTGCAAGAGCTTATTAAATCAAAAATACATGAGAGAAAGCTTCTGATTGCAGATGGCAAGTCCAGCTTTTCCAAAAAGGATGTGTGCTCCTTTATAAGTAAAGCTAAAAGTCTTCTAGTATTAGGCTACAAGGAATATTTCAAAGATTTAGGACATTACTTCGAAAAGGATGAAAACGCTCTACTCAAGCGATTGGAAGCCTATAGTGATAATTATTTTGAGTGGGTTAAAAATTTCGATATTCCTACAACTAATAACCTTAGTGAACGTTCTCTTAGATTCGTAAAAACTAAGGATAAGGTCTCCGGCCAGTTTCAAAGTGTGGAATACGCTTCGTACTTTGCTGATATAAGAACTTACCTGGAGACATGTGCAAGAAATGGAATCAATGAATTTCAGGCTCTTTTAAGGCTTACCAATGGAAATCCATATACCTTAAACGAACTACTAGGCGGAGCATAAGCCCCGCCTAGTAATAATGCCACTGTTTCGACAACTTGATTTTTATAAAACTTGCTATATCATAGCCTTGCTTTCAACTCCATTTTTACCTTCTCAAGATCACTACAAGTCAAAATAGGAATCAACGCATTTATTTCCTCGATGCTGCACCTCTAAAAAACGGGATTTATTTAATACATATATTCTACTAAAACTTCCCACACCGAAAAGGTGTGTTGAACCTTGAAAACTCAACTCAACAATAAAGGCAATAGAAAAGGCATAGATACCAGATCCTTTGATATAATTGAATTGACTAGAAACAACCAAACAAAGGAGCAGATCTATGCCAAATTCTATTCTACCACAGGACAACGATGGACAGGAACTTTTCAATACGATTTCTTCATTTTTTTCGTTGTTTGGAATCGGAAAGCTTCTTCGTATGTGTAATGCACAGAAGGAAAAAGGTGTTCCAGTTATTCAGATCTTCAAGTACAAACTGTGCAATGTTTTTGCCGATCGAAGTATGTACATGCAGCAGAGAACCGGCTCCTTCCGTGAGTCTTTTTCCAAGAACACTTTCTACAGATTCCTGAGCAATAGCAAGATCAACTGGCTTCGGTTTACATCTCTTCTTTCAAAGAAAGTTGCAGGAACGATTGAACCTCTTACGGATGAAAAACGCGTAAATGCATTCGTAGTAGACGATACCTTATTTGAAAGATCCAGTTGCAAGAAAACAGAACTCGGATCAAGAGTCTTTGATCATACAGACATGCGTTACAAAAAGGGCTACCGTTTGATGACACTCGGATGGACAGACGGAAATACATTTCTTCCGGTAAACAGCAGCCTGTTGGCCTCATCCAAGAGTTCCAATGTGATTGGTCCGGTACATACATATGATGGTAGAACTCTTGCCGCACGTCGCAGAAAACTGGCGCAAAGCAAGGGTACTGTTGTTATGCTCGAACTACTGAAGGAAGCTTTAAGGGCTGGACATCACGCGGATTATGTTCTCTTCGATACCTGGTTTGCAAATCCATCTCAGCTCGTAGCTGTGAAGGATCTGGGTCTGGATGCAATAGCTATGATCAAAAAGTCATCCCGTATTCGTTATGAATACGAAGGCAAGATGCTGGATATCAAAAAGATCTTTGGAATCTGTAGGAAACGTCGTGGCCGTAGCAAATATCTTCTTTCTGTTAATGTCATGGTTGGCAAGGAGCAAAAGATCCCTGCCAAGATTGTGTGTGTTCGTAACAAAAGCAAGAAGAAAGATTGGATCGCTTTCATCTGTACGAATCCGGAACTCTCCGAAGAAGAAATCATTCGAATCTATGGAAAGCGTTGGAATATTATGCGGATATCGGCATATGGAATATTGAGGTATATTTCAAGACTTGCAAGCAGTATCTGAAATATACGAAGGAATGCCAAAGCACATCTTTTGATTCGCTGACAGCACACCTTGCCATAGCCAATGTCAGGTATATGATGCTTAGCGTGTTCCAGAGGGCAAACACAGATCACCGA
>Ga0256404_1005789_pt1 | contig 21348 bp, 20 predicted proteins | sample RumenRJG_01DNA_FD_185990 | JGI IMG/M metagenome (GOLD analysis project Ga0256404, IMG submission 185990) | Bovine rumen microbial communities from Lethbridge, Alberta, Canada - RJG_01 | ecosystem: Host-associated > Mammals > Digestive system > Stomach > Rumen | place: Canada: Alberta | collected...
CCATTACGTACATCAGCACCCAAGATGATGCGCTCCGGACCATACTTCACCAACCAGCGCTCCAGCAGTTCCGGATGGGTGACTGCAACAGAGCCGATAGTCACCATTGATGCACCGGCTTCAAAAGCCTTGCCGATATCATCATCTGTCTTGATGCCACCGCCAAAGTCAATCTTCAGCGATGTCTCTTCGGCCAGTCGGCTCAGAACCTTGCTGTTAACGATATGACGCGACTTCGCTCCGTCAAGATCAACCACATGAAGACGGGTATAGCCAATCTCTTCAAACTGGCGGGCCATCTCCAGAGGTTCGCCATAAACAGTCTTCTGTTCATAGTCGCCCTTGGTCAGTCTGACGCAGTGTCCTTCGATAATATCTATTGCAGGAATCAGTTCAATCATAGTTCTAAGAAATTTCTAATGATTCGTTCACCAACACTTCCACTCTTTTCCGGATGAAACTGTGTTGCGTAGAAGTTATCCTTATGCAATGCAGCGGAATAAGGCTGAATGTAGTCGGCCGTGGCAATGGTCTCAGGACAAGAAGGCACATAGAAGCTATGTACGAAATAGACAAACTGTCCCTCAACGCCTGTCATCAGCTCTGACTTGGTGTCGTAGATTTTGTTCCATCCCATGCAGGGCACCTTGTCCTCATGTCGGGTAGGGGAGAAACGCTTCACCTCCGCATCAAAGATGCCCAGACAATCCACATTACCTTCTTCCGAATGGCGACAGAGCAACTGCTGGCCAATACAAATACCCAGTACAGGCTGAGTCAGCGAGCGGATCACCTGATCCAACCCATGTTCACGCAAATAAGCCATAGCGCCACTTGCCTCTCCCTGACCAGGGAAAAGCACGCGGTCTGCCTGCCTCAGCTGTTGGGCATCATCAGTGAGCAACGGTTCCACACCCAGTCGCTTCAATGCATTCATGACTGAGTAAATGTTGCCCGCGTTATATTTGACGACTGCTACTTGCATATCTATCAACTAAAGATAATTGTTTTGTTCTTATAGGTAAGCACCTTGCGCTGGATATGCTTGGACACGGCCCTTGACAGCACTATCTTTTCCAGATCCTTTCCCTTGAGCACCAGACTCTCAGGTGTATCCTTATGGGTGATACGTGTCACGTCCTGTTCAATGATAGGACCGGCATCCAGTTCCGCAGTAACATAATGGCTGGTGGCACCGATAATCTTCACGCCACGCTCCCATGCCTGATGATAGGGCTTTGCACCTACGAAGGCAGGCAAGAACGAGTGGTGGATATTAATAATATGATGTGGATAAGCGGCAATCATCGCATCGCTGATAATCTGCATGTAACGAGCCAGTACGATGAAGGTGATTCCATTCTCCTTGAGCAGCTTCATCTCCGCCTCCTCGACCTCAGCCTTGTTGGAGTGGTCTTTCTTGATTGACCACACATAATATGGAATGCCAAACTGGTCAGCTACATAGCGCAAGTCCTCATGATTACTGATAATGCAGGGAATGTCGCATGCAAACTCTCCAGCTTTCCATCGTGCCAGCAAGTCGTACAGGCAATGGCTCATCTTCGAGACGAAAATTGCCATGCGGGGACGTTGGTCACTAAAATACAAACTGAATTCAATCTGATAGCGTTGCTTGTAGAGCGTCTCAATATATTCCTTGATTTTCTCACGTGGAATCAGGAAGGAATCAAGTTCCCACTGAACACGCATAAAGAACATTCCGTCTTGATGATCTACATACTGGTCTAAGTCAACAATGTTACCTTTGTTGTCTGTAATGAATTTTGTGACTTCTGATATAATACCCTGTTGGTCTGGGCAGTGCAGAAGTAAAATTGCGGTTGGTTTCATTTCTGTCTTAAAAAATCTCTTTTTCAATGTGCAAAGATACAAAAAAATATCTTTTTTTGCAGAGATTTGCGGACTTTTTTAATATTTCTCGCAAAAAGTTATCCGAGATATGAAAAAAAATTGTATATTTGCAGAAAATTTAAGTGACATTCGCTTAATCCAACTTATGAAGGATGCCGTTATGACGAAGTACAACATTATTGAAAAACAAGAAAGAGAGGCCGCTTATCGCAGTTTGGTAAGCCCTGCATTGATGGATGATCTTAAAGAAAAAATCCTCAATGTGATTGTGATGCAGAAGAAGTACAAGGACAAGAATTATTCTGCCAAGCACTTGGCAATTGACCTTGGAACAAACACGCGTTACATTTCGGCCGTGGTGAACGTACGTTTTCACATGAATTACACATCATTTGTTAACAAGTATCGTATTGAAGAGGCTATGTCCATCCTTGTCGACAAGCGCTACCAACACCTGCGCATCGAGGAGGTAAGTGATATGGTAGGCTTTGCAAACAGACAGTCGTTCTATGCATCGTTCTACAAGATCACTGGCATTACACCTAAAGAGTACAAGGTGCAGCATCTTGCCTCGGCTGCAGCTGCTATGGTGAAAAAGAAAAGCAAATGACATTAGCACCATTTAATTTTAGTGACGAGCGTTTCGCTGACTTGCAGATGTTACGATACCGGCTTAACGGTTTCGAAAAACTAACACTCAATCAGAAACGTCTCGTCTACTTCCTCGTGAAAGCAACTCTGTATGGCAGAGACATCACGTTTGACCAGTTCGGAAAACACAACTTACGTATTCGCAAGACACTGGAGGTGATATATAGCGACCTTCGCATTCCCAGGGACAATGATGATTTCCGTGCATTGCAGGTATATCTGAAACGTGTCTGGTTCTCGAATGGTATCTATCACCATTATGGTTGTGAGAAATTCAAGCCAGGCTTCAGTGCCGATTACCTGAAGACGTGTATGAATATTGTTGATGCCCATCGTCTGCCGTTAAGGGAAGGCCAGAGTGTCAACGATTTCTTTGAGGAGATAGCCCCAGTCATATTCGACGAAAAAGTGTTAACAAAGCGCGTCAATAAAGTTGACGGTGAGGATCTGGTGGCTACTTCCGCGTGCAACTTCTACCAGGACGTCACCCAGGAAGAAGCCGAGAAATACTATGCTTCACTCAAGCAGTCCGATAACCCCGAACCTCCTTCCTATGGCCTTAACACGACCCTGGTGAAGGAAAATGGTGTTATAAAAGAAGAGATGTGGTCTGCCAACGGGAAATACGCGAACGCCATCCGGCATATCGTCTACTGGCTGACGAAAGCTGCTGAAGTGGCAGAAAACGAAGACCAGAAGGAAACCATCGAACTACTGATAAAATACTATCAGACTGGCGATTTGAAAGTCTTTGACGAGTATTCCATCAAATGGCTGCAGACCACCGGTACTAAGATTGACTTCATCAATGGCTTCATCGAAGTCTATGGCGACCCCTTAGGACTGAAAGGTTCCTGGGAGGGACTTGTGGAATATATCGACGAGGAGGCTACCTCGCGCACGCGTACTATTAGTAATAATGCGCAATGGTTCGAGGACCATTCACCCGTAGATCCCCGTTTCAAGAAGAAGGTGGTGAAAGGCGTATCGGCCAATGTTATCTGTGCTGCGATGCTGGGTGGCGATGAATATCCATCTACAGCTATAGGTATCAACCTGCCCAACGCTGACTGGATCCGGGCTAACTATGGCTCAAAGAGTATCACTATCAGCAACATCACTGAAGCCTACAGCAAGGCAGCTCATGGGAATGGTTTCCGTGAGGAATTTGTCAAGGACCCTCAGACACTTGAGCTCATTGACAAATACGATGACGTGTGCGACAATCTGCATACCGACCTGCATGAGTGCCTGGGTCACGGAAGTGGTCAGCTATTACCTGGTACCGACCCTGATGCCTTGAAGGCTTACGGCAACACAATAGAGGAGGCGAGGGCCGACCTGTTTGGTCTCTACTACATGGCAGATGAGAAATTAGTCGAGTTAGGTTTACTACCTAATAATGAGGCATATAAAGCACATTACTTCACGTATATGTTAAATGGTCTGCTCACCCAGTTGGTACGCATCCAGCCAGGCCAGCAGATAGAGGAGGCCCACATGCGTAACCGTGCCCTGATAGCCAGATGGTGCCTGGCTCATGCCAAACATATGAGACTCACTCGCGAGAAGGGTTTCTATGAGTTGGTCATTGACGACTACGAGGAGTTGAGAGGACTCATAGCTCAGTTGCTTGCCGAGATACAGCGCATCAAGAGCGAGGGCGACTTTGACGCTGCCCGCCAGCTGGTTGAGGACTATGCCGTACAGATTGACCAGGACATGCACCAGGAAGTGCTGGAGCGTTACAAGAAACTGAACCTTGCTCCTTACAAGGGATTCATTAACCCCTGGCTCTTGCCGGTGCTTGACGAAAATGGTGAAATAGCAGACATTCAGGTAAACTATTCGGAATCATACGATCATCAGATGATGCGTTATAGCACAGAGTATGGTACATTAATATGAGTACACTGGAACAGATCAAGGAAATCAAGCAGTCATTCCGTCAGATGATGGATGGCTCTATCGCACAGTCCATGCGTGACAAAGGTGTCAACTACCATCTGAACTGGGGAGCCACCTTGCCGCGCCTGAAAGAGAAGGCTGACGAGATAGGCAAGGATTACGACCTGGCCATTGCCCTGTGGAAGGAGAATGTCAGGGAATGCAAGATCCTGGCCACCATGATCATGCCGGCAGAACAGATGTTGCCTGAAGTGGTGGACATCTGGATGGAACAGACCGACAGTCTTGAAATTGCCGAACAGGCAGCCTTCAACCTGTACCAGTATCTGCCCTTTGCCGCCGAAAAAGCCTTTCTGTGGCTGGCCTCGCCAGATGATATCCCGCAGATATGCGGCTACCACATCCTGTCGCGCCTGTTTATGAACAAACAAGAGCCCAACGAGCGGGGCATCAATGAGTTCATTGACCAGGCACTCGTGGCCCTCCAATCCCCCTCTGTTCCTGTAAGGAAAGCAGCGATGCAAGCACTTATCCGATTCTCGGAACTAGGACTGATGTACCAGCGTTTGGCGCATTCGGCAATAAGCAGTATCGGTTTAGATTTTATTTAGAAAAAAATGGCAAAACACCTTTGCCATTTTCTTTTTTTTTCATACCTTTGCAACACCATTTGGATTAAAAACATAACTTTAAATATAAAATAAACAACTATGTCACAAATTACAGGACGCATTTCCCAGATTATTGGTCCCGTTATTGACGTGTATTTTGACACGAAGGGACTGGATGCCGAGAAAGTGCTGCCAAAAATTCATGAAGCTCTTCGTATTGACCGTGGCAATGGACAGAAACTTATCGTAGAGGTGCAGCAGCACATCGGTGAGGATACTGTCCGTTGTGTAGCTATGGACAATACTGACGGTTTGCAGCGTGGATTGGAGGCTGTTCCAATGGGCTCACCAATCCTGATGCCCTCAGGTGAACAAATCAAAGGCCGTATGCTTAATGTGATAGGCAGTCCTATCGACGGCATGAAAGACCTTGATATGACAGGAGCTTATCCTATTCACCGCGAAGCACCAACCTTCGAGGAGTTGTCAACCAAGAAAGAGATTCTTTCTACAGGTATCAAGGTCATCGACCTGCTGGAGCCTTACATGAAGGGTGGTAAGATTGGACTTTTCGGTGGTGCTGGTGTAGGTAAGACCGTGCTTATCATGGAGCTTATCAACAATATCGCCAAGGGTCACAACGGATTCTCTGTATTCGCCGGAGTTGGAGAGCGTACTCGTGAAGGTAACGACCTGATTCGCGAGATGATTGAGTCAGGCGTTATCCGCTATGGCGAGAAGTTCAAGGAAGCTATGGCAGAAGGTAAGTGGGACCTCTCGCTGGTTGATCCGGAGGAGATGAAGAAGAGTCAGGCTACCCTTGTCTATGGTCAGATGAACGAGCCCCCTGGTGCCCGTGCCTCTGTAGCCCTCTCAGGACTTACCGTTGCCGAAGGATTCCGTGATGCAGGCGGCAAGGACGGTGGTGCAGCCGATATCCTGTTCTTTATCGACAATATCTTCCGTTTTACCCAGGCCGGTTCTGAGGTATCAGCCCTGCTGGGACGTATGCCGTCAGCCGTAGGTTATCAGCCCACGCTGGCATCAGAGATGGGTGCCATGCAGGAACGCATCACTTCTACGAAGAAGGGCTCTATCACCTCTGTACAGGCCGTTTATGTGCCTGCCGACGACTTGACCGACCCTGCTCCTGCTACCACCTTTACCCACCTGGATGCTACCACCGTGCTCGACCGTAAGATTGCCGAGCTGGGTATCTATCCTGCTGTGGATCCCCTAGGCAGTACCTCCCGTATCCTTGACCCGCTGATTGTCGGCAAGGCTCACTACGAGTGTGCCCAGCGCGTGAAGGAGATTCTGCAGCGCTACAAGGAGTTGCAGGATATCATCGCCATCCTGGGTATGGACGAGCTCTCTGACGAGGATAAGCTGACCGTGAACCGTGCACGTCGTGTACAGCGTTTCCTCAGTCAACCATTCTCTGTGGCCGAGCAGTTCACCGGTCTGCCAGGCGTGATGGTGCCCATCGAGGATACCATCAAGGGCTTCAACGCCATCCTCGACGGTGAGGTTGACGACCTGCCCGAGCAGGCATTCCTCAACGTGGGTACTATCGACGATGCAAAGGCTAAGGCCCAGAAACTGCTTGAGGCAGCGAAGGGCTAATCTTAATTTAGAATTAAGAATTTAGAATTAAGATTTATGCTGAGACTGAAAATTGTATCGCCCGAGAGAATCGAATTCGAAGGAGAAGTGACGAGTGTCAAGGTACCGGGTATGGCTGGTAACTTTGAGATACTTACTGACCACGCACCCATTATCTCATCACTCGAAACAGGAGTGGCTGAATATACGGAGGCATCTGGCCAGAAGACCACGCTGAACATCCTTGGTGGATTCGTTGAGGTTCAGAAAAACGAAGTAAGTTTGTGTGTAGAGATTAACAAGTAAGCAGCTATGACTAAGCAAGATATCAGCAAACTGAGCATCCTGTATCTGGTGCAGGGCATTGTCCTGACCATCATCGCCACGATAGGCACACTCCTGGTGGAGCAATTCACCAGTGTGGGCGACCTGCGCGTGCCAGTGATGTTCGGCTGTGGGTTCTCGCTGGCCATTGTGCTTGCAGAAGGAAATATCTGGCGACTGGTGGCCACGAACCATCCAGACAGTCTGACGACATTCTTCACAGCCCTTTCAGGTTTCAGGATGTTGCTGGCCTTAGCCACGATGTTTGTCTATTATCTCATTGCAGGACGCGAGGCCATGCTGCCATTCTTCCTGGTATTCATGGTGTTCTACGTGCTGCTGCTCATTCATCATTCAGTCTTCTTCGCGAAAGTCTCTAACCGTTCGTGATAATACATTAATAATAATGAAACATTTCAAGTCTATAATACTCCTGTTGGTGGCATTCCTGCTTGTCCCTGTCCAGCACATCCATGCTGAAGAGGCAGAAAGCAAGGAACTGGACATCCCTGAGATTGTGCTGGAGCACCTGGCCGATGCCTATGAGTGGCATATCGCCTCGTACGAAGGCAAGCATCTCAGTGTGCCCCTGCCCATCATCGTCAGGAGCGAGAATACAGGCGAGTGGCATTTCTGCACAGCCCACACCCTGCCAGAGCCCTTCTTCTTCAGTGAAGAGCATCATGGCAAGATCTATGAGCGTGTAGGAGGCGAAGAGGTGCGCCCCATAGACCTGAGCATCACCAAGACCGTTGCCCAGATATGGATTGTAGTCATCGTGCTCATCACCATCTTCCTGTCGTGTGCCCGCTGGTATAAGCGCCACGATGCCCATAGCGAAGCGCCCAAGGGATTTGTGGGAGCCATAGAGATGGTGGTGATGATGATCCATGACGATCTGATTAAGTCGTCCATTGGCGAGAAGCACTACAAGCCCTATGCGCCCTATCTGCTCACCGTGTTCTTCTTTATCCTGACCACCAACCTGATTGGCCTGATTCCCATCTTCCCTGCAGGTGCCAACGTGACTGGCAATATCAACATCACGTTCTTCCTGGCATTCTGCACGATGCTGGCTATCAATATCTTTGCCAACAAAGAGTACTGGAAGGAAATCTTCTGGCCAGAGGTGCCTCTGTTCCTGAAGGCCTATCCCGCGCCCATCATGCCCGTCATCGAGCTCTTTGGTGTCATCACCAAGCCCTTTGCCCTGATGATTCGTCTTTTTGCCAACATGATGGCCGGTCACGCCGTGATTCTATCTTTCACCTGCGTGATATTCCTGGGTTGGTCCATGGGCGTAGGCTATGGTATCGGTCTGAACACGTTCAGTATCATCATGCTGCTCTTCATGAACTGCCTGGAGCTGCTGGTAGCCTTTGTTCAGGCTTATGTCTTCACGATGCTCAGTGCCGTGTTTATCGGACTGGCCCATAAGGAGCATCACGCTGAGTAAATCATTCAACGAGAAACAATTAAAGATAAAATTAAGTAATAACAATTAAAACATTAACGACTATGATTATTTCTATTTTGGCCGCTGAAGGTCTGGCACAGCTGGGCTGCGGTATTGGTGCTGGTATTGCAACAATTGGTGCAGGTTTGGGTATTGGTAAGATCGGTGGTAGCGCTATGGACGCTATTGCACGTCAGCCCGAGGCAACAGGTAAGATTCAGACCAACATGATTCTGACCTCAGCATTCGTGGAGGGTTGTGCTCTGTTTGCTATTGCTGCTTGTGCATTCCTTATCAAATAAAAAAAATAACGATCGCTAATGGATTTCACTAAATTGCCATCAATCCTGACGCCCGATCTCGGACTCTTGTTCTGGATGCTCATCGCGTTCCTGGTGGTCTTCTTTGTGCTCGCAAAGTACGGCTTTCCCGCTATCATCAATATGGTAGACGAGCGTAAGCGGTATATCGACGAGAGTCTGCAGAAGGCACACGAGGCATCAGAGCGCCTTGAGAATATCAAGCAAGAAGGTGAAGCCATTCTTCAGGAAGCACGCGAAAAGCAGGCCCAGATGCTGAAGGAGGCTGCTGAGACACGCGATGCCATTGTAGAGAAAGCCCAGGAAAAGGCTCGTGAGGAGAGTGCCCGTTTGCTCAATGACGCCAAGGTTGAGATTGAGCAGCAGAAGCAGGCCGCTATAGCCGATATCCGCGAGCAAGTAGCTACATTAAGTGTAGAAATCGCCGAGAAGGTTCTGAAGCAGAACCTGAAGGACGATAAGTCGCAGATGGATCTCATCGACCGTATGTTGGATGATGTATCTTCTAATAAATTATAAGGTGTAAACGTATGGATATAGGAGTAATATCGGTTAGATATGCGCGTGCGCTCTTGAAGAGTGCCACCGATGCGAAGCAGGAAAGCGTGGTCTATCAGGAGATGATGCTCTTGGCAAAGAGTTTCATTGACGTGCCCGCCCTTCGCCACACGATAGACAACCCGATGCTCGCCAAGGAGAAGAAGCAGATGTTGCTCGAGACCGCCGTTGGTGGCAGTGAGTCGTCGGCTCTCTCTAAAGCTTTCATAGCCCTGGTGCTCAAGGAAGGTCGCGAGAACATGATTCAGTTCATGGCCAATTCTTACGTCACGCTCTATCGTCAGCAGAAGAATATCATCCTTGGAAAACTGACCACCGCTACCCGTGTGTCGGCTGCCACCGAGCAGAAGATGCGCCAGATGGTGGAAGCTAAGACTCAAGGCACAGTGGAGTTTGAGACGCAGGTTAATCCTGACATTATCGGAGGTTTCGTGCTTGAATACGACACCTTCCGCATGGATGCCAGTGTGAAGTCGCGCCTTAACGCCATTCTACAAACACTAAAGAAATAAAAGAAAGAAAACAATGTCAGATAAAATTAAACCAAGCGAAGTCTCTCAGGTGCTGCTCGAACAGTTGAACGGCCTCTCAAACAGTGCCCAGTTCGACGAGGTGGGTACCGTGCTTCAGGTCTCTGACGGTGTGGCTCGTATCTATGGTCTGCGCAATGCCGAGGCCAACGAGCTGCTGGAGTTCGAGAACGGCACGATGGCCATCGTGATGAACCTCGAGGAAGACAACGTGGGTTGTGTGCTCCTGGGCGCCACGTCGGGCATCAAGGAGGGTATGGTCGTGAAGCGTACCAAGCGCATTGCCTCTATCCGCGTGAACGACAATATGCTGGGTCGCGTCATCAACCCGCTGGGTCAGGCCATCGACGGCAAGGGCGAGATAGACCTGAAAGGCTCGTTCGAGATGCCCCTGGACCGTAAGGCACCAGGCGTTATCTATCGTCAGCCCGTGAAGGAGCCCCTGCAGACCGGTTTGAAGGCTGTAGACTCCATGATTCCTATCGGTCGTGGCCAGCGTGAGTTGATTATCGGTGACCGCCAGACGGGTAAGACCGCCATTGCCGTGGACACCATCATCAACCAGAAGAGCTTCTACGAGGCAGGCAAACCCGTATATTGTATCTACGTGGCTATCGGTCAGAAAGCCTCTACAGTGGCTGCCCTGGTGCAGACCCTGAAGGAGCACGGTGCCATGCCTTATACCATCATCGTGGCCGCTACAGCTGCCGATCCCGCTGCTATGCAGTACTACGCACCCTTCGCCGGTGCCGCTATCGGTGAGTATTTCCGCGACCGTGGTCTGCCCGCGCTGGTGGTCTACGACGACCTGTCAAAGCAGGCTGTGGCCTATCGTGAGGTATCGCTGATTCTGCGCCGTCCCTCTGGTCGTGAGGCTTATCCTGGCGACGTGTTCTACCTGCACTCCCGTTTGCTGGAGCGTGCTGCCAAGATGAACGAACAGCAGGAGGTGGCCGAGCAGATGAACGACCTGCCTGAGTGTATGAAGGGTCATGTGAAGGGTGGTGGTTCACTCACCGCTCTGCCTATCATCGAGACCCAGGCTGGCGACGTGTCGGCTTATATCCCCACCAACGTGATCTCTATCACCGACGGTCAGATCTTCCTGGAGTCCGACCTCTTCAACCAGGGCTTCCGTCCTGCCATCAACGTAGGTATCTCAGTATCCCGTGTGGGTGGTTCGGCACAGATCAAGTCTATGAAGAAAGTGGCTGGTACACTGAAGATTGACCAGGCGCAGTATCGCGAGCTCGAGGCCTTCTCTAAGTTCTCCAGCGATATGGATGCCGTGACGGCGATGACCCTCGACCGTGGTCGTAAGAACAACCAGTTGCTCATTCAGCCTCAGTACAGTCCTATGCCCGTAGGCGAGCAGGTGGCCATCCTTTATTGTGGTGTGCACGGCCTGATGCGCCAGGTGCCCATCGACAAGGTGCGCCAGTGTCAGGACCAGTTCCTCGACAAACTGCGTTCTGCTCATCCCGAGGTTATCGAGACGCTGGCCAGCGGCAAGATTGACAACGAGACGTCAGACACCATCGAGGCTGTGATGGCTGATATCGCAGGAACCTTTAAATAAGGTAAGAGTGAATAGTGATAAGTGAATAATTTGCTACCGCTATGCCAAGTTTAAAAGAAATCAAAGGACGAATCTCCTCTGTCAACTCCACGCGCAAGATTACCAGTGCGATGAAGATGGTTGCTTCATCGAAGCTGCATCATGCGCAGGTAGCTATCCAGAATATGCTGCCCTACGAGACGATGCTGGAGCATATCCTGAAGTCGTTCCTGGCAGCCGAGGCAGGTGCTCAGACCATCTATGACCAGGAGCGCCCCGTGAAGCGTGTGGCGCTTGTGGTCTTCAGCAGCAACTCGTCGCTGTGCGGTGCTTTCAATGGCAATATCATCAAGGTGATGATGAAGGCTGTGAATGCGCTCTCAGAAGAACTGGGCAAGGAGAATGTGGAGGTTTACCCCATTGGCCGTAAGGTGACCGAGAAGGCCCGCAAGCTGGGTTACAATGTGAAGTGCGACCTGGCCGACCTTGTAGACCATCCCAACGTGAAACAGTGTATCGACCTGGCCATGGAGCTGGGCGATCGCTTTGCCAAGGGCGAGATCGACAAGGTAGAGCTGATCTATCACCACTTCAAGAGTGCCGGTTCGCAGATTCTGACGCATAAGACGTTCCTGCCCATCGACCTGGAGTCTGAACTGAATGCCGACCACGAGCGCGACCTGACGTCGAACGTGGTGACCAAGCAGGCGCAGGACTATCTGAAGAAGAAGGGTCGCAAGAAGCAGGTGAAGGAGAACGAGGTGGCACCGCTGAATGATAACTTCATCGTGGAGCCCGATATGCACACCGTGCTGTCGCAGCTCATCCCCAAGATGGGTCATCTGATGCTCTATACCGCCTTGCTCGACAACGTTGCCTCTGAGCATGCCGCCCGTATGGTGGCCATGCAGACGGCTACGGATAATGCCGACGAACTGCTACGCCAGTTGAACCTGCAGTACAACAAGAGTCGTCAGCAGGCTATCACCAGCGAGTTGCTCGATATCGTAGGAGGTTCCGTGAACAACTAAGAATAAATGCCGCCTGTAACTGTCATCGCTGTAAGCGTCAGCAGTTTCAGCGCATAAACATCAAGCAAGCCCAGTCGCCATCGTGCTGCTGGGTTTGTTTTTTCAGTCCCAGTGAGGCCGCTTTCTCTTCCAGCATGGGGATATCCTGCTCATAGAATCCGCTGAGCAGCAGGGTAGAGTGGGGTGCCATCTTCGCTACGAAGGCTTCCATATCGTTCAGCAGGATATTACGGTTGATATTGGCCAGGACGACGTCAAACTGTCCACTTACCTCTTTTAATATAGAGGCATCGCCAAGGAGCGACGTAAACTGACCATCCACCATGTTGATCACCGCATTATGACGCGCATTGTCGGCACTCCATTCATCGATGTCGTAGCCCACAGCCTCGCGTGCACCCAGTTTCAGGGCTGCGATACCCAGGATGCCCGTACCCGTGCCGCAATCCAGCACGCGCTTGTCCGTTAGGTCCAGACTCATCAGCTGACCTACCATCATACGGGTGGTCTCGTGGGTGCCTGTGCCGAATGCCAGGTGGGCGTCAATCTCGATGGATGTCTGAGGTCTGATGTCTGATGGCAGATGGCGTCCGTCGTGAATCACGAGGGTGTCGTTGACCACTATCGGCTCAAAGCCCTGCTGCTCCCATTGTTCGTTCCAGTCCTTGTCCTCGGCATCGCTCACCGTATACGCGACGGTGCACGAGGGTAGGGGGAAGTCGCCTATCAGCGCCTTCAGCAACGCCTCGTCAAACAGTCCCTGCTGTACGTAGCCTTTGACGCCTTCGTCCGTATCCTCAAACGTCTCGAAACCTGCCTCTCCAGCCAGTGCCGAGAGGATATCGCGTGCGTCCTGCATCAGTTCGGCAGGCGCCTCAATGGTGAAATTCACTTCGTAGTACTTCATAGCCTTGTTAAATTTACCTGCAAAATTAATAAAAATAGGGAAAATCCTATCACCTTTTAGGGTTTTTCCCTATCTTTGCATGAAAATAAGATGTATTTTTGCATCGTGAAAGAATAACTAAACGATTAGAGATATGAAAAATTGGTTCTATTTATCAATGGCTTTCGCTCTGCTGCCACTCTCAATGATGGCACAGGACGACGATATGTATTTCGGCTCCGCCAAGAAGCAGAAGAGTACCTATCGCAGCGCTTCCAGCTACGAGCCTGTCAGCCCTGCACCTGTTTACCATACCGGTTCCAAGCGCGGTGTCGACGAGTATAACCGTCGCGGAAGCAGTTATGACGTGCTGCCTCAGGATAGCGACATCATCGATTTCTCAGCCGTTGAGGGCGTCTATCCCGACTCTACAGCCGACTACAGCCTGACCAAGAAGATGGCTCGCTGGGAGGGTTACACACCCAAGGAGGCCTACTGGGAGGGCTATTCCGATGGCAGTCACGACTCGTGGTACTGGCATTCGCCCTGGTACTATACCTCTTTCTATCCCTGGTACGACTCCTGGTATTACCCCTATGGCTGGCACTACAGCTGGTACTACGATCCCTGGTACTACGACTACTATAGTTGGCATTGGGGCTATTATCCCTACCATTATTATTCTTACTATGACCGTCCTTACATCGGCTATTACAGCGGCGGTTCGCGCTACTACGGCACGGGTAATACCGGCACGCTGAATCGCAACGGCAACTATAGTCGCTCTACCACTGGCGGACGTGTGGCCAACTATACCAGCAGTGCCCGTTTCGATGGTGCCCGCAACCGAGCCTATAACAGTGGTAGTGGACGCAGCACGGTATCAGGCAATACCAACCGCTCTACCACACGCTCTACGACACGTGCCGTCGAACGGTCAACCAATCGCACCGCTACTCGTGCTACGTCGGGCAGCTACAGCAGCTCCAGCAATTACGATGCTGGCCGTGCAGCTACCTTCCAGAGTGGCAACGGCGGCAGTTTCTCAAGCAGCAGCAGTAGCAGCTTCGGCGGCAATCGCTCCAGCGGTGGCTTCAGCAGCGGTGGTGGCACACGCTCTGCAGGTGGCGGCGGTGGTGGCCGTAGCGGAGGCGGAAGAAGGTAAATTTGTAAAATCATAAATCAAGCATTATATGAAAAAGATTGTTTCCCTCGCAGTCTTTACGCTAGCCATGTTGCCAGCGGCTGCACAAGATACGTACGAGAATGCCCGTTTGCTGGGCGCTGATCTCAACGGCACAGCCCGCTATGTGGGTATGGGTGGTGCGCTCGATGCCCTGGGCGCTGATATCTCTACCATCGGCACCAATCCTGCTGCCATTGGTGTGTTCCGTCATAGCACCGCCAGTGTCTCTATGGGCATTGTGTCCCAGGAAGATACGAAGCGATTCGACCAGGTGGGCAAGACCAATTTCAGTTTCGATCAGGCTGGTTTCGTGTATTCTACGCAGACCGACCGCAACTCGTTTCTGAACTTCGCGTTCAACTATCACAAGAGTCGTAACTTCGACCAGATTCTCTCGGCTGCCAACTCGCTCAACCATGCCTCGCTGGGCAAACTGGCCTATGGCAAAAGCTGTCAGTTGGACGAGCGCCAGGGTGGCTACTACCTGGAAGAGAATACGAATGGGGTAGCGGAGGGCTGGTACGACCGCACCAGCGACAACCGCGCCTATACCTATACGCAGTGGGACCATGTCTATACCAACGGCTTGAACTGGGATAAGAAAAATTTCGACCCCAGCGAGCCCTACAAGAACGTGTTCCTCGAGGCCGAGGGCTATGAGTTCGACCGTGCGCATAGCGGTTATATAGCCAACTTTGATTTCAACCTCTCGGGCAACATCAATAATAAGTTGTTCCTGGGTGTCACACTGGGCGTCAAACAGGTTGACTATAAGGGCTATAGCGAGTATCTGGAGCGCGTCGTGGATGGTAGCGACCGCTATATCGGCAACACCGTGCTGGCCGACGAGCGTAAGATTACGGGTACGGGTGTTGACCTCGCTTTTGGTGCCATCTACCGTCCAATCGATGAGTCGCCATTCCGCGTAGGACTCACCATCACCACGCCAACATGGTACAACCTGAAGTCACGCAATGCCACGGTGCTCATCAACGCCACCGACTATAATAAGTATAACCCTAACTATGCCAACTGGGGCTATAAGGAGTTCCCAAGCGGTGAGACCTATGAGTTCAGATACTACACGCCGTGGAAGTTTGGCTTGAGTGCCGGCCATACCTTTGGCAACTACCTGGCACTGGGTGCCGGATGGGAATATGCCGACTATGGTTGCGCTGACAACCGCATCAACGACGGAAGCTACGACGAATACGGCAATCCCGATTCCTATAGCGACGACGTGATGAACCGCCACACGGAGAATACATTAAGGGGCGTTTCTACACTTAAAGCTGGTCTGGAATTCAAGCCCGATCCAAGTGTTGCCGTACGCTTTGGCTACAACTACGTGTCGCCCATGTATCAGGAGAATGGGGTACGAGACACCCGTCTGGGCAGCATCGGCACCTGGTATTCCAGCACGGCCGACTATACCAACTGGAAATCTACCAACCGCATCACCTGCGGACTGGGTTTCAAGCACGAGGGCTGGAATTTTGACCTGGCATATCAGTACAGCGCCACAAATGGACAATTTTTCCCGTTCCAGAGCATGAACTTCACAGATATCGTGCCAAACGACGACGGTTCTTACAATTACGAGATAAACGCCAGCACACCAAGCGACGTCAAGTTCAATCGTCATCAGCTGCTGTTCACCGTAGGCTATACGTTCTGAATCTTAAGCAAAAATAAACAAACGACGTATCTTTCAATGAGAGATACGCCGTTTTGTTTAATTATAAAGTTTACGCCATTATTTACTTAAAGAGGATAGACAATATTATCCTCCCAAAACACCTATTTATCATAATGCCGATTCTCGTTAGAAATAGGCAAAGAAAAATAGAAAGGTTCTTTTCATCATTCTCGAGCCATTTTCCAGCCGCGGTACATTTCGCTCATTGCTAGTTTACAATGCGTAGTGCAGAAAAACTTACTCACTTACAACTTACTCACTTCGGACATTTAGGTTTTCCTAAATCGGATTGGATATGGAAAAGGAATAAATGGATAAATTAAGAAGTAATATACTAAAATATATATTATATTATAATATTAATATATTAATATTATAATATAAAAATTCTGTTTAGAGATAATCTCAGAATACAGATGTCCGAAGTGAGTAAGTTGTAAGTGAGTAACCTGACATGATCTAAGATTTGAAATTATCATACCTTTTGCGTCAAGATGTAAAACAGATAAAGCATATGGAATTTGCGACATGGCTAAAGAGAAAATTTTTCATAGTGAACAAGGAAGTTCTGTATAGCTTAGAAGTAAAAACAAGGATTAAGGAAAAGGTTTTAAGAAATAGGAATAGTATTTACAACCTTTAAAATATTTAACAATTTTACTACTCTCTACCCTATCAACTTTTTCCTTAGCATCTTATACAGGTTTAAATACAAAATATTACATTATTTATTGGTACTTTCAATAAAAAACTGTACCTTTGCGGTATGTCAAGAAGTCGTGAAGAAGCCGAGAAAGCAGGCATACAAATTAAAGAGATACATCATAACATGAAGCGACGCTTCCCTTGTCATAATTATAGCGATAAGGGTACGTATATGATAACCTTGGTCGTGGAAGGACGCAAGCCACTTTTCGGCAGATTGCAAGGCGACGGTCTGGCCTCAATGGGTAGCGAAAACGAGCCTAAGGTGGTCCTATCGCCTCTAGGCAAGGCTATCCAGAACTTCGAGATACAGAAAATTCCTACCCCACGACGACTGGCCATTAAACGCCAGCACCCCGACTACTTCACTATTATGCATCAAGTAAACATAGGGAAATGGCGGTGCAAGGAAGTAGGTAACCGTTTCCTTCTCAATAATCCAGAAAAAGCGGCGGTGGTCGTTCATAGTGCCTATAATGACGCAGAGTTTGCTGAACTGAAAGCCAAATGGCTCGCCCTTGCTGAAAACGGCGGTGTTCTGATAAGTGCTGCTATCGCTAAAAGGGAAAAGGAGGTGATGCGTGAGGCGATGGACCGCGGTTATTGCCTAATCTATCTTCGCGAGAACGGTTTCCCTGATTATTATAAGCCGTCTGGTGAGTCTTTCACCGCCTGTTCCGAAGGCCGACTGTTACAGATAAGTCCGTGGGATTACCACATGCAGCGTAAGACTATCTCGCGAGAACAATGCCTAATGCTTAACCGACTGGCAGAAGAGATAGCCAATACGCCCTACTTCCCATTTGTTTCATAACCTTCAGTACTTACAAAATACAAAAAAATGGGGTTGGCGCGTTGCCAACCCCTATTTTTATATAAGATAGTTTGTTTGTTATTTGATCACGACTTTGCGGCCGTTGATGATGTAGAGGCCACTCTTGGGATTGGTTACCTTCTGGCTATTCAGGTTGTAAATGGCTGAGGTCTGCTTGGTGGCCTGAGGTGCGGTCTCGATACCGGTCTGAACCATGGTATCCATCACAACTACTTCGTCAAGGAAGAAACGCTTGGCGGGAGTGAACACCAGCTTGACATCGCCTGTACCAGAGATGGTGGTGGTGAAGGTGGTCCACTCGCTGCTCTTCATCGTGAACTCAGAGGGCTCGATGAGTACGGTGGCACCAGTAGCTGAGAGCTTCAGGGTGGTACCGTCGTTGCCCCAGCTTGCTGCCTTGAAGGTCAAGGTGTGAGTATTGCCGGCGAGCGTGATAGTGGGAGATGTGGCAACGCCAACAGCCTTACTGCTTCCGAAGCGTGCACACTGATAGCCACCATAAGCGGCATCTGAAGTCCATCCTTCATTGTCGGCCACAAATTTCTTCTTATCGTTAGCTACAGAGCTACCCCAGTTGTCATCGTTGGCACCTGTACCTGCACAATCATTGAATGACTCGTAGAACACGGCTCCCTCGGGCACATCGGTAGTTGTACCGCCGTTGCCACCGGTGCTGGTGTATTCAGCCACATAATTGAATGAGATAGTGCCATTGGCATTGAGGGTGATATCCTCGACAGAAGAGTCAATCCAGTTGGTGCCGTTGGTATTCTTGTTAAAGAACTGGGCAGCATTCTTGGCAATCTTGTCAGAGGTCTTGAAGTCCTTGTTAAAGGCTGTCACATTGGTCAGAGGGAACACATCATTCTCTTCGGTGAAATAGGTCTCACCCATATATGTTTCCTTCTGGCAACGGCCGTCGGCAGGAACAACCACCATGCGCTGATGATTAGGGTCATCGTTGGGACCATTTTGATACCAGACATCCTTGTCATAGTCGCAGTGCAGAATGAGCAAACCGGCATCATTAAGAGAGGCATCCCAGCCCTCCAGCTGACGGTTCTCCAGCATGAGGAACTCGTTCTTATTACCTTTATTATAGATGATATAGCTCTGGCCGCCATTCTGCAGCGACTTCATGTTCTGCACCTGCACATCCTCAGCATCCAGTTCGATGGGCTCGAGCCATCCGGCCATCCACATCTCGTAACTGGTATAACCGGCAGGCTGGTAGCCGTCGCCATTATAGGAACCGGAGCACATCAGGTCCCAAGAGCCCATGCCCTGACCGCCACTGTAGTCGATGTCGTAGAAGTCGGGATATCCCAGACAGTGAGAGAACTCATGGCAGATGGTGCCCAGACCGTCAATTTTGCGACTGCCATTGAGCTCAGAGCCACATGCATAATTATCGACTTTAAGATTCTGAGCTACTGTAACAGCACTGGTTTCACCGCCATAAGACAAAGAATACGCATGAGGCCAGATGGTATTCTCTTCACCGCTATCAGCCTCGCCCATACCGGCATAGATCACATAGACCTGATCCACCTCGCCATCATTGTCCCAGTCGTACAGTTTCCAGTTGGTCACCTCGTTCTTTGCCAGGTTGACAGCCTCGAAAACCATCTGTTCAGGATGCTGGTCGTAGCCTTCTGAGTCGTTGCTGCCGTAATAGCTGGCTTTATGACTGACCGTCACAGGACCTACGATGTCGAAGTCGAGCTCAAACTGTCCGCGGCTCTGAGCCTTGAAATAGTCGGCCATAGAACCTACAAATTGGCCTTCGGAGAATCCCTCTTCATTAGCAATACGGGTGTATAGTGCATTGGTATGCTCAGCCTGGAATGTCTCGTCCTGGAAGTTGACCAGGATAATCAGTCCCTTTTTCTGGCCTGTATAATGGGTGGCAGCGTCTGTTGGCATGCGTCGGACACGTCGGGCATTTTCCTGCTGTCGGAGCGATCGGGCACGCTTTAGTGTGACCTGAGCGTCGATGGCCTGATAGAAGTCACCCTTCAAGGTGTAGGCCTTGCCGTCCTCACCCTTCCAGATGTGACCAAACTCGTCACCTACGAGCATCGCTTTAACCTCTGTGCCGTCGACCAGCTTCAGCGTTTTCCATTGTCCGCGCTTGGCAGGGACAGCTATTGCCGATGAGGTGATAATCCCCAAGGCAATTGTCATCAATAGTTTCTTAATCATTCGTTTGTTTATAAAATATATTTTAATGGGTTAACAAAAATCGCTTTTAAAAGCGTACAAAGGTACGTATTTTTCCTGTAAAAAACAAAAATAATTGTCCTAAAAAAGAATACCTAACGATACCAACAGGCCGTAAATGAAGATGTTGCGCGCCGTTGCACCCAGACAACTATTCAGTTCCCTACCCTTCCAGATGCGCTTCATCTTCAGATAGGTGAGCACATGCAGCACCAGGTAGATGAACGGCAGACCGAACGCCCACCAACGGCCGTTGAGCCCGAAGACAAGGCCCATCAGACAGGCCACGATGCCTACCATCAGATAGAGCATGATAGCCGCCTTCTCGCCCACATGGACCACGAGGGTATTCTTGCCAGCCTGCTTGTCGGTATCGCGGTCGCGGAAATTATTGACCAGCAGCAGTCCGTCGATGACAATGCCGCATGCCAGCGAGGCCGTGAGGACCTCAACGGTGGTGGTATGCAACTGGATATAGTACGTGATGCTGACAGGGATGAGTCCGAAGAACACCAGCACCAGCACGTCGCCAAGTCCCATATACGAGAGGTGCGTGGTATAGAGGAAACAGAACACCACGCAGAGCACGCCGATAAGTACCATCTCCAGACCGCCAAACCACACGAGGGGCAGTCCGACGAGGCAGGCCAGGACGGTGGTGGCAGCAATGGCATGACGCATCCGCTCGATGCTCACCCACCCCTGTGTACAGGCTCGCTCAGGCCCCAGGCGCGTCTCACGGTCGTCGGTGCCCTTGGCATAGTCCACGAAGTCGTTGATGAAATTGGCATCTATCTGCATGATAAAGGCAAAGAGCAGGCAGAGCGCAGCCGCCCACCAGTTGAACACATCGCCAGCATACTGCTGTGCGTCCTTCCAGGCCAGCGACAAACCTATCATCACGGGTACGGCGGCACCCGTCAGAGTCTTCGGTCGTGCGGCCAGAAACCATGCCTTAAATGAGTCTTTCTTTACGTCCATCTCAATTTTTCTTCAAAACGCTTGCAAAAGTAAATAAAATCTCGTATATTTGCAAACCAAACCTTGAAAAAGTTATGATAAAAAACACTGCCAGTCTTGACCTCGTAGAGTTTATTGAGACGCAGATACTGCCCCAATACGCTAATTTCGACCGTGCGCACAACATGGAGCACGTGACGCGTGTGATTCGCCGTTCGCTGGAATTAGCCAACCGTACAGGTGCCGACATCGATATGGTTTACACCATTGCCGCCTACCACGACGTGGGTATGTCGGGCCCCCGTGCCGTGCATCACATCACGGGCGGAAAAATCCTGCAAAGTGATGCCCGCCTGAAGAAATGGTTCTCGGCCGAGCAGATTAAGATTATGAAGGAAGCCATTGAGGACCACCGAGCTTCGGGCCT
>Ga0256404_1005790_pt1 | contig 21335 bp, 16 predicted proteins | sample RumenRJG_01DNA_FD_185990 | JGI IMG/M metagenome (GOLD analysis project Ga0256404, IMG submission 185990) | Bovine rumen microbial communities from Lethbridge, Alberta, Canada - RJG_01 | ecosystem: Host-associated > Mammals > Digestive system > Stomach > Rumen | place: Canada: Alberta | collected...
CCGTCCTCTTCTTCGTCCGGACCAGATGCTGCTCAACAGCCGATACAGCAAGCAGCGACGGAATCGGCACGTGGTTTTCGTCCACGCCCCGGTCCGAAAGGATAACGATATTGAAGCCCTTGGCCGCTGCCCGGTCCACCCGCAGCATGAGCTGGTCCAGAGCCTTCTTGAGGGAAGTGTTCCGGTAGTAGATGATGGGGATGACCTTGGCCCGAAGACCCGGCTCGTTTAAGGACTCGATTTTCAGCATGTCGGTCCCGGTCAGGATGGGGTTGTCCACCTCGAGGACGCGGCAATTGGCCCCGTCGTCCGAAAGGAGGTTGCCGTCGGAGCCGATATAGATGGTCGTATCCGTGACAATCTTCTCGCGGAGGGAGTCGATGGGCGGGTTCGTGACCTGGGCGAACATCTGCTTGAAATATGAGAATAATAATTCATGATGTTCGGACAGAACGGCCAGCGGCACGTCATGGCCCATGGAAGCCGTGGGCTCGACGGCGTTTTCCGCCATGGGCAGGATGGCATCCCGGACCTGCTCATAGGTATAGCCGAAGACCTTGCAGAGACGGAGCATCTGCTCCCGGCTGTCCTCATGCAGCTTCTTGTTGGGAACCGGAACGTCCACGAGATGTTTCAGGTTCGTGGCCAGCCACTCCCCGTAGGGTTCTCTTTCCGAATAAAATCTCTTGCACTCCTCGTCCGAAATCAGGCGGCCCTTCTTCGTATCCACAAGAAGGATGCGGCCGGGAGTCAGACGGGACTTCTTCACGATGTGCTCGGGAGCGATGTCCAGAACGCCGACCTCGGAAGAAAGAATCAGGCGGTTATCGTCCGTGATGTAGTAGCGGGAAGGCCGAAGACCGTTCCGGTCCAGGGTCGCCCCGAAGATATCCCCGTCGGAGAAGAGGATGGCGGCCGGCCCGTCCCAGGGCTCCATCATGGTCGCATAGTAGTGGTAGAAATCCTTCTTCTCCCGGGACATGTAGCTGTCGTTCTTCCAGGGCTCGGGAATCAGGGTCATGATGGCCAGAGCCGGGTCCATGCCGTTCATGCAGAAGAACTCGAAGGTATTGTCCAGCATGGCGGAATCGGAACCGATGCGGCCGATGACCGGGAAAATCTTGTCGGCATTCTCGTCGATATAGGGACCGGCCATGGTTTCCTCCCGGGCCAGCATACGGTCGATATTGCCCTTGATGGTATTGATCTCCCCGTTGTGGCAGATCATCCGGTAGGGATGGGCCCTCTCCCAGGAGGGCGTCGTATTCGTGGAGAAACGGGAGTGAACGAGGGCGATGGCAGCCTTCATGTCGGGAGACTGCAGGTCGTCATAGAAGGCCCTCAGCTGCTTGACGAGGAACATGCCCTTGTAGACGATGGTCCGGGACGAAAAAGAACAGATGTAGGTATCTTCCGCCGACTGCTCGAACTCGCGGCGGGTGACATAGAGCTTCTTGTCAAAAGGAAGTCCGGTGGGAATGTCCTCCGGCCGCTTGATGAAGCACTGGTAGATAGCGGGCATTGAGTCTCTTGCCAGGTCGCCCAGAATCTCCGGATGGACCGGGACCTGGCGGTAGCCCAAGAACTCCATTCCGTTTTTCTCGGTAATCACCTGCAGCATACGCATGGAAAAGGTCCGCTTCTTCTCGTCCGTCGGAAAAAAGAGCATGCCAATGCCGTAGTCGCCCTCTTTTCCGATGGCGATATCGGCCTCCTTGCAGGCCTTTTCAAAAAAGCTGTGGCTGATCTGGGTCAGTATGCCGACGCCGTCGCCTACCTTGCCGGAGGCGTCTTTACCGGCCCGGTGCTCCAGCCGCTCGACAATCGACAGGGCGTCATCAATGGTCCGGCTTTCCTTCTTCCCGTCGATATTCACGACGGCGCCGATCCCACAGGAGTCCTGCCCCAAATCGAGCTCGCTCAATAATCTTCTTCTTTCCTCTTCCTTCATTTCGGTCTCCTGACTTAAAAAGGATGGTCCGCAGAGTTTCCGGGGGAGTCAGTCCCGAAAGCCTTTCCGCCCCGCATGAGGTGAAAAATAAAGCGCCTGCAAGTAAGCATCGGCGCCTTTGTCGATACCTGCTTGCAGGCGTCTTTGTCTGCAGAATTTATACTTTTTTCATAAAGTTTACAGAATGATAATTCTTTTGTCCCTGCTTTGTCAAGAGAACCCAAACAAAGTTCCGGCCCGCTTGAGTGAACTTTCACCATAAGCGGGCCGGACATTAAATAAGATTCATTATAAGTTTTTCGGACAGTCTTCTTTCCGGCTTCCCTTCCAATCGGCCAAAAAGAAACCTGATCCCCGTAATCCGGGCAGTTTCCCTCAAAATCCGAAGAATCCGGGGCGGGTTACATTATTCTCATTCCACATCAGCAAGAGCGGCTTCGTTCTCCTCGCCCGTCCGTACCTTTACGACACGGGTTACATTGTAAACGAAGATCTTGCCGTCACCGATATGACCGGTGTAGAGGGCCTTCTTGGCGGTGTCGATGACGTCGTCAACGGGTATCTTGGACACGATGACTTCGGCCTTGACCTTGGGCAGGAGGGTGGAATCGACGGGCACGCCTCTGTACTTCTCAGAGGTACCCTTCTGAATACCGCAGCCCATGACCTGGGTCATTGTCATACCTGTAACGCCGAGATCGTTCAGCGCCTTCTTTAAGGTATCGAACTTCGACAGACGGCAGATGATGGAAACCTTGTGCATGCCGGTATCGTAAACAGTGCCGGTAGCGCCGTCGTTGCGGACCACCTTCACTGCGGTGTCCACCTGTTTTGCAGAAGCCTTGGTGATATCGTCCTCGCCGAGGTCGGTATTCTCATTGACATCCATGTAGGTCTCGGTAGCGTCGGAAATTGCGAAGCCCGAGTAAGCGGATACAAGGCCGTGCTCGTGAATGTCGAGACCGTCAATCTCAATCTCGGGAGATACACGAAGGCCGACTGCCTTGTCGATGATCTTGAAGATGATGAACATGACGATGAGGACGTATGCAGCTACGGAAGCGAAGCCCAGGCACTGAATGCCAAGCTGCTTCAGGCCGCCGCCGTAAAAGAGGCCGACGCCGACGCCGTCACCGCCGTTGGAGAAGAGGCCGACAGCGATGGTACCCCAGATACCGTTGACCATATGGACAGAAACGGCACCGACGGGGTCATCGATCTTTGCTACATTATCAAAGAACTCTACGGAGAATACTACGAGAATACCTGCAACGAGGCCGATGAAGAAGGCACCGACAGGCGTTACGCAGTCGCAGGGAGCCGTGATGGCTACGAGGCCGGCCAGGGTAGCGTTGAATGTCATGGAGACATCGGGCTTGCCATAGCGGACCCAGGTGAAGATCATAGTAGTAACAGTGGCAACAGCTGCGGCGAGGTTGGTATTGAAGCAGACAAGACCTGCCTCAAACATAGCATCATCTGTAGACAGGGCAATTGTGGAGCCGCCGTTAAAACCGAACCAGCAGAACCAGAGGATGAAGACACCGAGGGCCATGGCCGTCATATTGTGGCCGGGGATGGCATGCGCTTTGCCTTCCTTGTCGTACTTACCGATCCGGGGTCCGAGAAGCGCTGCGCCGAGGCAGGCGATGACGCCACCGACCATATGAACGCAGGTGGAACCGGCGAAATCATGGAAGCCGAGCTGACTGAGCCAGCCGCCGCCCCAGATCCAGTGACCGGAAATCGGGTAAACCAAAAGGGAAATTGCTGCGGAGTACATGCAGTATGCCTTGAAGTTCGTCCGCTCTGCCATGGAGCCGGAAACGATGGTAGCGGCTGTCGCGCAGAAAACGGTCTGGAAAACGACGTATACCCAGATCGGCATATCGAGGCCCAGGTGGGAATAGTCGCCCCGGATCAGGGGATCGAAGCCGCCGATGAGGAGGCCCTCACCGCCGAACATGATGCCGAAACCGAACAGCCAGTAGCAGGGAGTACCGATACAGAAATCCATGAGGTTCTTCATCAGGATGTTGCCGGTATTCTTGGCTCTGGTCAGGCCTGCCTCGCAGAGGGCGAAGCCTGCCTGCATGAAGAATACGAGGAATGCGGCGACGAGGGTCCAGCCGACATCCACGGGAACGAATTGAGTGTCCATAATCTCCTCCTATCAAACGGAAAGCAAATGAATGTAGTCCTGAAAATCCTTGCCGCACCTCGCGAATAGTACAGCAAGGAAAACATTCAGCCGGCAGCCGCCTGCGGAAGCCCGCAAGGCACTTGCCACCCCGGCGGAGAGAGCCGGGGTACAGTGAAATAGCCTGGAAGCAAATAAACCCCATTGTCTATTTCAGCTATCCGCTGCGCTGAAACGCGTCCAAAAGATTTGGTCCCTTTAAACGCAAAAAAAGGAAGCAAAGGCGGTTCCGGGACAAAACCCGAAGCGTCTTTGCTTCCTATAGCGGTACTTTAATCTTAAGGAAGAAAATTGTCAACGAAAAATTTTTATAAATATTTTAGAAATTGTCGCCCATTTCTTTGGGCTTTCTGCATGAAAAGGGTCAGTCCATTACTGCTGGCTCGTGGTGTCCGCCGGCTTCTCACCGAGAGTGACGTCCACGTCCTGGGTCGCATAGTTCTGGGAATATACAGCTACCGTCAGCTTCACGGTGTCCCCGGGATTCTTTCCCGTCAGATAAGACTGCATGTCGGACATGGACGAAACCGCGGTCCCGTCAACTGCGGTAATAATATCCCGCTTCTGGATGCCTGCTGCTTCTGCCCCGCTTCCCGAAGCCACTTTGGAAACATAAACGCCGGTGGGCATATTATAGGAAGAAGCCATGTCGGATGTGATGTCTACCCCGTAAATTCCAAGGTATGCAGTCTGGGCCGTATTGCCGGCTCCTGCACTTGCGCTGTCCGAACTGCCGCCGTCAGAGCCTGCCACATCGGCATCCGTGACGGTCTGGCCGTTCATGAGCTTTTCAAGAATCGTCTGGGCCTTCGTGATGGGGATGGCGTAGCCAAGGCCCTCAGCCTGGGTATCGACGTACTTTGCAGAAACGATGCCGATGACCTCACCCTTCATATTGAGAAGAGCTCCGCCGGAGTTGCCGGGGTTGACGGCTGCGTTCGTCTGGATCAGGCCGGAGTAGGTGACGGTCTCTCCGGTCGTCTCGGATTGAACCTGAACGTCTCTGTCCAGTGCCGAAACCACACCAGTTGTTACAGAAATTCCGTACCCCATGGCGTTGCCCATGACCACGGTGCCTTCACCGACTTTGAGATCGCTGGAATCCCCGATGGTGGCTACCTTGATAGCGGAAAGTGTGGAAGAATCGAGGTCCTTGACGGCTACTTTTACAACAGCCAGATCCGAAGCCTCGTTCGTGCCCTGAACCTGGGCCGAAACCGCCTTGTTGTCGCAGAAAGTAATGGTCAGTTCCCGGGCCCCTTCGACGACGTGATTGTTCGTGGCAATATAGATATAATCGTCATCCTGACTGATGATGATGCCGGATCCCGCAGAAGTGGACTCCTGGGGAACCATCTGTCCGAACCAGGTCTGGTAAATATCCAGGGAAACGTTCGTGACCTGAACGATGGCAGGATTTACATTGTCCACAATATCGGACACATCAGAAACGGTCGACGCCGTGGAGGTCGATGTCGTTCCGACGGAATCACTGCTCTTCGTCAGCGTCTTGGCTGTCGCCGCTGTGTTCTTGCCCGTCACCTTTGAAGTGACGTAATTCGTGCCGGTGAACATGAGGCTGGCGCAGAGGCCGAAGATGAGGCCTGCCGCCACGAGCTTACCGGCCTTCTTCAGTGTCGGATGTTCTTTTCTGGGCTTCTTCGGAGCGGCCTGCTTATAGGGGTTGCCCTGATTATATGAGTTGTAGCCATTCTGCCCGTAAGCATTGTAGCCCGAAGCTCCGTAATTATAATTGCTGTAGCTGTTGCTGCCGTAAGTATTGTTTGCGGCGCCTGTGCCCTGGCCGTAGCCGCTGTTCGTGGAGCCTGTGTTCTGGCTGTAGCTATTGTCCGAAGAACTGCTGTAGCCATTTGAATTGCTGTTTCCTGAATTTCCGGAATTGCTGCCGTTTCCGTAGTAGCCGTAATCGCTCATGATTCACGCTTCCTTCCTGTCTTATGAATAATGTAAACCGCTATGGTTTACCTCAATGCTTTTTTCTTCCGAGAAGATGTTCCTGCGTTTTCGTTCCGTCCGGTGGCCTGCCGGCCGAAGCTCTTGCTGCATTTCCTTCTCTCAACTACAGGAAAGAATATAAAGGTTTTCTGTGTACAAAGTGTGACAAACCTTTGACAAATTTTCCAACAAATTTCACCGGTTCTGTGAAAGCTCCCCCGGCCGAAAAGCATTCTTATAGTGGCGGACTTTTGTCTTGAGCCATCTTATAGGCCCATAGTATGCAGGCGAAATGGCGGACTTCTGTCTTGAGACGAGCCATTAGCCCAAGGCTGGTTGGCAGAATGGCGGACTTTTGTTCCAAAGATAGCTATGAGCCCAAGGCCGGTTGGCAGAATGGCGGACTTTTGTTCCAAAGATAGCTATGAGCCCAAAGCGTGCTGGTGGATTGGCGGACTTTTGTCTTGAAACAAACTATTGGCCCAAATACGATTACAAAAAAAGGAGCCGTGGTCAATCCATGGCTCCGATAGCATACATATTAGAATATATCATTTGGAAAGGTCCACCTTGCGGATGGCGTCGCGCACCGAAAGGATGCGGGAAGGGCTGACGGACAGCTCGTCCACGCCCATGCGGAGGAAGGTCTCGGTGAGACTTGTGTCCGCGCCGAGCTCGCCGCAGATGCCGACCCAGGCGCCGCCCTTGTGACCGTTTTTTATGGTAGTCTCGATGGAGCGGAGAACGGCCGGATGGTGGGTGTCAGCAAAGTCCTCGACCGCGGCGTTCTGCCGGTCGCAGGCCAGGGTGTACTGGGTCAGGTCGTTCGTTCCGATGGAAAAGAAATCGACTTCCTGCGCCAGTTCCTCGCTCATGATGACGGCCGCGGGGGTCTCCACCATGATGCCCTGCTCCACATCCCCGTAGGGAATGCTCTCGGCATCGAGCTCTTTCTTCACATCTGCCACAATTTCTTTAATCCGCTTCACCTCGTCGACCGAGATGATCATGGGGTACATGATGGCGATATTTCCATAGTAGGAAGCCCGGAAGATGGCCCTTAGCTGGGTCTTAAAAATTTCCGGCCTCTTCAGGCAGATGCGGATGGCCCGGAAGCCCATGGCCGGGTTCTCTTCGTGCTCGAGGTGGAAGTAGTCGGCCTGTTTGTCGGCCCCGATATCGAGGGTCCGGATGATGACCTTCTTTCCCGCCATCATCTGGGCAACCTTCCGGTAAGCTTCAAACTGCTCTTCCTCTGTCGGGTAATCGTCCTTCTTCAAATAGAGGAATTCCGACCGGAAGAGGCCGATGCCGCCGGCGTCGTTGTTGAGAACCTCCGCCACATCAGCAACCCCGCCGATATTGGCATAGAGATTGATCTTCTTCCCGTCGATTGTGACATTGTCCTTGCCCTTCAGTTCCTGCAGGAGGCGCTTCTTCTCATCGAGGGCCGCCTTCTGTTCGGTATACTTTTTCAGGGTCTCCTCGTCCGGGTCGATGAAAAGCTTACCGAGCGCCCCGTCCACAATGCCGGTCCTTCCGTCCACGTCCTCGGAAAAATCCGCTCCGATGATGGCCGGAATGCCCATGGTCCGGGCCAGGATGGCCGTGTGGGAATTGGTCGAGCCGTGGCGGGTGACGAAGGAAAGGACCTTCGTCTTATCGAGCTGAACGGTTTCGGAGGGAGCCAGGTCATCTGCAAGAAGAATCACCGGCACGTCGCCGAGCTGTCCGTCTCCGGTGTTTCCCTGCAGGACAGAGATGACCCGGTTGCTGACATCCTTCACGTCGGCGGACCTGGCCTTCATGTAGTCATCGTCCATGGCCGCCAGCATTTCCGCATAATTGTCCCCCGTGGTAGCTACGGCGACTTCGGCATTGACCCCCTGGGTCCTGATGATATTGTATACCGAATCCAGGTAGCCCGGGTCCTCGAGGAACATGCGATGGGCCTCGAAAATCGCGGCGTTTGCCTCGCCGACTTCCTTCAGGGCCTTGTCGTGCAGGGCATCAAGCTGGTCCTTCGCCGTATCCTTGGCCGCATCAAAGCGCTTGACCTCGGCCTCGGTATCCTCGACCTTGACCCTCTTGACGACATTCTCGCCTTTCCTGTATACCTTGACCGGGCCGATGGCTACGCCGCCGAACACGCTCTTTCCGGTAATCTCTAGCATTTTTTACCCCCAGTATCAAACAAACCCCGACAATGTCCACCAAAAGGGATGTCATTTGTTCCATAGTCCCTTTCCTGCGACCCAGGCCAGGCAGAAGAGGGTGTCATTTGCAACAAAACCCACTTCCTGCGACCTATTGCAGTCAGAAAGGGGTGTCATTTATAGCAGAGCCTTCTTCCTGTGACCCCGAGCAGCTAAAAGGGATGCCGTTTGCAACAAAAGGCCCCTCTTGTAACCCGTGAGTATTTTTGTATTACAGATTTTCTTTCAGGAATTTTTCAAGTGAAGCTGCCGCTTCCTCTTCCTTTTCCCCGTCGCACTTAACGGTGATTTCTTCCCCCTGCTTGACACCGAGGGACATGACGCCAAGGATTCCTTTGGCATTCATTTCCTTGTCCCCCTTGGCAATCTTCACATCGCAGGGGAAGGCAGCTGCGGCCTTCACGAATTCGCCGGCCGGACGTGCGTGGATGCCCTGAGGATCTGTGATCGTGTAAGTAAATTCCTTCATTGTTTTCCTCCTTATATGCTCTAAAGGCAATTGCGCGGGGAAACTGCGTTTCCCCGCACAACATTATAACAGATATCAAAGTGATTCGCGATGTATGATTTACCGCAGGGCTTCCGGAAAACTTTTGTGATTTACCGCAGGGCTACGCTGCTTCGCAGCTCTCGCCCTGTAAGTCACATCTGGTCCGCGTCCTTCTTGATGAAGCCCAGCATAAAGCAGGTCACGAGGGATCCGATCAGCCAGGACAGGATGTAGAAGAAGGGATGGCCGACGGTGGCGAATACGAAGACGCCGCCGTGGGGAGCCATCAGGGTGCAGCCGAAGGCTGCGGAAAGGAGGCCGGCAACCGCTGCGCCAGCGAAGGTGCAGGGGATTACGTGACCGGGGTCAGCTGCTGCGAAGGGAATGGCGCCCTCGGTAATGAAGGAAGCGCCCATGACCAGGTTCGAAACCCAGGTATCCTTCTCCGCTTCCGTAAACTTCTTCGGGAAGATTCTGGTAGCGAGTGCAATGCCGACAGGAGGAACCATGCCGCCGACCATAACGGCTGCCATGGCGATGTAGCAGGCCTGAACCTTGGGATCATTGGCTGCAGAGCCGGCATTCATGTAGTCAGATGCCTGAGCCAGCATACCGGTACCGAAGACGTAAGCTGCCTTGTTGATGGGGCCGCCCATATCGATGGCCATCATGCCGCCGAGGATGAGACCCAAAAGCCAGATGAGGCCAGAGGATGACAGGCCCGTAAGCATTGCTGAAAGGCCGGTGTTGATGAGGCCGATCAGGGGGTTGAAGATGAAAGTCATCAGGACCCCGACGATGAAGCAGCCGACGACAGGATAAATCAGCATAGGCCGGATGCCGTCCAAGGACTTGGGCATGCCCTCGGTGATCTTTTCCAGCCAGAGTACGATGTAGCCAGCCAGGAAGCCGATGACGATACCGCCGAGGAAGCCGGATACCGTGTTGCCGGAATGGGTGAAGCCGAAGTCACTAAGGAACTTCATGAAGCCATGAAGAGGCTCTGCTCCGTCCGCTCCCCAGACAAAGGAAGCGGCAACGGCATTTCCGTTGGAAGCCAGAAGGCCGCCGAGGAAGCCGACTGCAAGTCCGGGCTTATCGGCAATAGAGTAGGCGATGTAGCCGGCCAGGACAGGCACCATCATGCCCATGGCGAGTCCCCCGACATACTTGAAGAAGGAGGACAGGGGCAGCATGTTGCCGAAGTTGCTGCCGCCGGTAGCCCCGTAGCCTGCAATCGTATCAATCAGGAAGGCAATGGCCACAAGGATGCCGCCGCCGATGACGAAGGGAAGCATGTGGCCGACGCCGCTCATCAGGTGGGTGTAGATCTGGTGGCCTACGGAACCGGAATTTCCGGAAGGAGCCGAAGCACTCTCCTTCTTTCCGCCTGCTGCATGGTATACGGGAGCGCTGCCGGAGGAAGCCTTCTTCACAAGCTCTTCCGCCTTGCCGATGCCGTCCGCTACGGAAGCATTGATGAGGGGCTTGCCGTCGAAGCGGTCCATGGGAACCTTGGCATCGGCTGCGATGACGATGGCCTTGGCATTTTTGATTTCCTCATCCGTCAGGACGTTCTTGGCTCCGCCAGAGCCGCGGGTCTCAACCTTGACCCGAACGCCGAGATTCTTCCCGGCCTTCTCAATGGCCTCCGCCGCCATGTAAGTATGGGCGATGCCGTTGGGGCAGGAAGTAACGGCCAGAATCTCCGCGCCGGCGTCTGTCTTCGCCGCCTTCTTTGCCTCTTCTGCCGCCTCTTTTGAAGCTTCCGCCTTGTCGATGACGGAAAGGAACTCGTCCTTCGTCTTGGCATTCTTCAGGGCAGCTACGAAATCCGGGTCCATCAGGAGCTCGGAGAGGCGGGCCAGAACAGTCAGGTGGACATTGTCCTCGGTATTGGGCGCCGCGATCAGGAAAATCAGATTCGCCGGCTGCCCGTCGAGGGAATCAAAGGGAACCCCGTCCGGCAGGACCATGGCCGCAAGACCCGGAGCCTTGACGCTGTCACTCTTGCAGTGGGGAATGGCAATCCCGTCGCCGATGCCGGTCGTGGACTCCTGCTCCCGGGCCAGAACGCCCTTTTCATAGGTCTCCCGCGATGTTCCCCCTTTTCACCATGAGGTCGACCATTTTTGTGATCACTTCGTTTTTGCTGCCCGCGGAGCCATTCAGCTCGATGGAGTCCTTTGACAGCAGATCTCTGACTTTCATTCGATAAGCCACCTTTCTTTTTACTTTGTAACCCTCTATCTTACAGGCCGTATGGCCTCATAAGCATGACTAATGTAAACCGCCATCTCCTCCCGCCGGTTTTCATACCCCTTCTCAGCGGAAAAAAGACGCAGCCCCTCTTTTAAAAGGCACTTCTTCCCAATTGGGCTAGCAGCCCGTTCACCTCGTCTCTGGTCGCGAGGTTATCCGAAAAGGCCGAAGCAGAACCGGTGCAGAGGCCGGTGTAGAAAGCTTCTTCGTAGGAACCGCTCTTCAAATAGCCTGCGATGAAGCCGGCCACCATGGAGTCCCCGGCTCCGACGGAGTTCTTCACCTTCCCCTTCGGCGGCATGGACTGGTAGACATTTCCGTCCTCCGCCACGAGCAAAGCCCCTTCGCCCGCCATGGAAATGAGGACGTTTACGGCTCCCTCGGACTGCATACGCTTTGCGTATGGTATGACTTCTTCCTTCGTCGTGAGTTTCACCCCGTAGATTTCGCCGAGCTCGTGATTATTCGGCTTTACCAGGAAGGGATGGAGGGGAAGCACCATGTGAAGGAGGTCCTTCGTCGCATCGACTACAATGCGGATGCCGCGTCCGGAAAGGCGCTCCATGATGTCCCGGTACATGGTCTCCGGCATGACCGAAGGAATGGAACCCGCAAGGACCAGGATATCGCCCTCCTTCAAGGCATCGAGTTTTTCATAGAGTTCGTCGATTTCGGCTGCCCCTATGCCAGGGCCCATGCCGTTGATTTCAGACTCCTGGTCGCTTCTGAGCTTTACATTAATCCTGGAAATGCCTGTCGCCACCGGAATGAAGTCGGAGTGAACTTGCCTGTCATCGAGGAGGCGCTCAATCTCCTTCCCGGTGAAGCCGGCCATGAAGCCGAGGGCCGTCGAATCGAGGCCGAGATTTTTCAGGACCAGGGAGACATTGATTCCCTTCCCGCCCGGAAACATAAGTTCCTTCGACGTCCGGTTCACCTTCCCCGTCTCGAAATGGTCGACCGACACGATGTAGTCGAGCGACGGATTGAATGTCACGGTGTAGATCATTCAGCTTCACCTCCAGAAACTTTTGCAGGCCTCAGGCCCGCATCACTTCCACAATATTCTTGCAGCCCCTGTATTCCTTCTGCCGCACCCGGTTCGTGAGAATAATAGCCGAGCCGAAGTCCGCAAAGGACACAGCGGAAACCTCCCCGAATTTGCTGTCGTCCGCCAGCACATAGGCGGTCTTGCAGCTTGCCATGGCGGCCCGCTTCACCATAGCTTCATTCATCTCGGGGGTCATGAAGCCCTTCTTCTTCGAGATTCCGTTCGTTCCGAAGAAGCCTTTCGTGAAGTTGTATTTCGTAAGCGACATCAGGGCCTCTTCTCCGACGATGGCCTCTGTCGCCGCCTTGAACTCTCCCCCGATCAAGAAGACCCGGCAGCCCCGGCCGGAAAGGACCCGGGCATGGGCAATGGCATTTGTCACGAAAACGGCCCGCCGGTTCGTCACCTCCTCGCAGAGGTATTCGGTCGTCGTCCCGGCGTCGACATAGACGAAGTCGTCGTCTTCAATGAGAGAGGAGGCATAGGAGGCAACGGCCTTTTTCTCTTCGGTCTTCAGGCCTTTCCGGACGGCCACATCGTCGTCCCGGATCTTGTAGGTCGACTCCTTCGAAACCGCCCCGCCCCGGACCTTTTCGAGAAGGCCCTGGGCATCCAGCTCCGTCAGGTCCCGGCGAATGGTGGACTCAGAAATCCCCAATGTCTCCTTCAGGTCCTCTACACGGACAACTCCCCGTTCATTCACTTGACCCAGAATCAGCGCAAAGCGCTCTTCCTGCAGCATATATCCTGTTTCCCCTGCCTGTTTAAGTGCGGCTTCCGGCATCCCCCCGCCTGCTGCCGCCTTTTTCACGCTTTTGAAGGAATATAGAAGACGGCTTGCGGAATCTTTCATTTCCGGTCATGACCGTTCATTTCCTTCCAACTGCATTCATTATATTTTTCGAATCGTTCAAAATCAATCATTTTCTTCCAAATTACTGCACAAAAAGAGCCTGCCGGAATTGTGCAAAATTCCGACAGGCTTATGATAGCGGCGAATGAAACCGCGTCCTCTATGGTTTTCAAAAGCACGCAGCAAGTGCGTGCCCGGATCATTTCTTCATCTTCCCGATATCCTGCAGACAATCGAGGGCACCCAGCAGGGTCTCGTCCTTCTTTGCGAAGTGGAAGCGGATGTAGCGGTTCTCCTTCTCATGGAAGAAGGCGGAACCGGGGACGGCTCCGACACCGACCTTTTCAGCAAGGTCATAACAAAACTTCTCATCGTCGTCATAGCCGAAATCCGAAATATCGACCAGTACATAATAGGCACCCTGGGGGTCCGTGAAGGTAAGGCCCAGCTGCTGCAGGCCTCCGACGAAGAGATTTTTCATATGGGTGTAGTGGGCCAGAAGAGACTCGTAGTAGTCATCTCCGAACTCAAGGCCCGCAACCGCAGCCTCCATCAGAGGAGCCGCCGCCCCGACCGTCAGGAAGTCATGGACCTTGCGGGCCCGCTCAATAACTTCTTCCGGTCCGATGATATACCCCAGGCGCCAGCCGGTAATGGAGTAGGTCTTCGAGAGGGAACTGCAGGAAATCGTCCGCTCCCACATGTCCGGCAGGGAGGCCATATAGGTATGGGTATAGGGGGCATAGACGATATGCTCATATACCTCATCCGTGATGACCCAGGCGTCATATCTCTTTATGATTTCACTGATGGTCAGGAGTTCTTCCTTTGAGAAAACCTTCCCGCAGGGGTTGGACGGATTGCAGAGAATCAGGGCTTTTGCCCCCTCCCGGAAGGCCTGTTCCAGAAGGTTCGGGTCAAAGTGAAAATCCGGCGGAACCAAAGGAATATAAATGGGCTCGGCCCCGCAGAGGATGGAGTCCGCCCCGTAGTTTTCATAGAAGGGAGAAAAGACGGCCACCCTGTCCCCGGGGTTGACGACCGTCATCAGAGCGGCCATCATGGCTTCCGTGCTCCCGCAGGTGACAACGATTTCCGTATCCGGATTTACCGGGTGCCCCATAAAACGGGTCTGCTTCTTCGCCAGAGCCTGGCGGAAGTTTTCGGCTCCCCAGGTAATCGCATACTGGTGGGGGCCGGTCAGGGCCACCTCCTGCAGACGTTTGCGGATTTCAATCGGCGGGTCAAAGTCCGGAAAACCCTGGGAGAGATTAATAGCTTTGTACCTGTTGGAGACCCTGGTCATCCTGCGGATGACGGAATCCGTAAAGCCTTCCGTTCTCTCCGATAGTGCTTTCATCACTGCTTCCTTTCACTACATGATAGCTCTTGCCCCGGTTCAGGATTTCCTTGGGGTCGAAGGACCGCTTGACCCCGTTCATGACGGAAAGGGCCACCGGGTCCGCATATTTGAGGAAGTACTTCCGCTTGGTAAGGCCTATGCCGTGCTCCCCGGAAATCAGGCCGCCGAGTTCTCCGGCATCCCGGTAGACCGCCGACATATTGATATCATGAAGGAGCTTCCACTCGTCTTCTCCCAGTTTTCCTCGGACCACGCAGAGGTGGACATTGCCGTCTCCGGCATGGCCGAAGGCCACCAGGGCCATTCCGGTCTTTGCCGACTGGCTGTCGACGAAGCGGAGGAAGTCAGCGGTCCGGTTGATCGGAACGACCACATCCACCGGAGCCTGCTCCGACACCGCTTCTATCGAAGTGACGAGGGCGCCCCGTACCTTCCAGATATCCGCTGCCTCTTCCACTGAAAGGGCCTTGACTCCGATTGCCCCGAGCTTTTCCACAAGACCGTTCAGCTTGTCCGTCCGCTCGTCAATGGAGGACTCGCTCCCGTCAAAGATCATCAACAGGTAGCTCCCGGCTTCATGGAAGGGCCAGGAGACGCCGGTAAAGGCCTCGCCCCGCTCGGCAACTTTTCGTTCAACAAATTCAAGGGCCGTGGGGTCCAGATTGGCCTTCAGGATTTCCGGCACGGCGGAGATTCCGCTCTCCGTATCCGGGAAGGCTGCAATCAGGCTCCGGCTGGCCTCCGGCTTCGGCACCAGACGGAGGATGGCCTTCGTGATGACGGCGAGGGTTCCTTCCGAGCCGATGACCAGATTCTTCAGGGAAAGTCCCGAAGCATCCTTGACATTCTTGCTCCCGAGAGTCGTGACCCGGCCGTCTGAAAGAACGACCTCCAGGCCCCGGACGTAGTCCCTTGTGACCCCGTAGCGGACCGCCCGCATGCCGCCGGCGTTGGTACTGATATTGCCGCCCAGGGAAGCCTTCTTCTCCCCCGGGTCCGGCGGATAGAAGAGGCCTCTTGCTTCCACTTCGTTCTGGAAGTCCTCGAGAATCACCCCGGGCTCCACAACGGCCGTCAGAGTCTCTTCGTCAATCTCCAGTATATGGTTCATACGAGAAAGGTCAAGAACAATACCCCCGTAGAGGGGGACCGTGGAACCGGTCAGGTTCGTGCCGGCTCCGCGGGGAGTGACGTGAATATTATTCTCATACGCAAACCTGAGGACCCGGCTCACCTCTTCGGTCGATTCGGGGAATACCAGAGCGTCCGCGTGTCCCCGCTCCCTCCCGTGGGTGAATGAATAATATTTTTCTTCTATGGCGTTTCCTGTGAGGACTCTTGCAGGGTCCCCCAGGATGTCAGACAGCTGAGGCTCTATATTATTATTGCTCATCGAATTTGTACTCCCATGCCGGCTTGAAATAGCCCTTGAATTCATCGTCAAAAATCTTCTTCGTGTCGTCCGACTGGAAAAGCTCGACCAGACGCTTCAGTTCCGGCCGGTCCTTGTCCGCTTCCCGGACGGCCAGGAGGCAGAAGTAGCTGTCGTCGTCGTACTTTTCTTCGTTGTAGATGGCCGTCGTCGGGTCGATGCCCGCGTCCAGGGCGTAGTTTCCGTTGATGACGGCTGCCGTCACGTCCGGCAGGGAGGAGACAGTATCAGAGGCGTTCAGCTCCACCAGCTCCACCTTCTTGTTATATGTCTCGATGTCATTGATTTCCGGATTCGCTCCCGCATCCGCCTTCAGGGTGATGATGCCGGCGTTGGCAAGGAGCTTTAAGGCCCGGCCTTCATTGGAGGCATCGTTGGGAACAGAAATCTTGTCCCCGTCCTGGATTTCATCGACGCTCTTGATTTTGTCCGAGTAGAGGTTCATGGCGATGATGAAGGTGTCGCCGATGGACGTGAGGTCCGTCCAGCCCTCCTGGGCAATCTGATTGTTGAAGTAGGCGTGATGCTGGTGGGACGTGATGTCGATTTCCCCGTTTTCCAGGGCCTCATTGGGCAGAGCATAGTCAGAAAACTGGACATATTCAAGGTTGATTCCTTCGGCGGCCACCTTTTCCTTGATGGGGTTCCAGATATCCTCATAGATGGAGGCCGTAAGTCCCAGTTTGACGGTCACAGGGTTTTCCGGGCTGTATGTCGTTTCGGATGAAGTACCGGAACCATCGGACGAACCGGTCTGGGTCGTGTCCGCTGCTGTATCCGCGGCTGCCGGAGCACTCGATGTCTCTCCGGTGGAGCCGCAGGCAGCAAAGCCGAGAGACAGGGTCAGGGCAAGAGCCGCTGCGACAAGGCGCTTTACATTAGTATTCTTCATTGGATTCTCCTTCCTCCCCATAATTCAATGGGTATTCTTTTTTGCAACCGTATTTCCTATGATCTGTATGATGGAAACCATGATGACGAGTACGAGTACCGTGACAAGGGTGGCATCCGTCTGATTCCGGTCGTGACCATAGCGGATGGCAAAATCGCCGAGTCCGCCGGCGCCCACGGCCCCCGCCATGGCAATGAGACCGAAGAGGCTGATGATGGCAATCGTCGTGCCCCGGGCCAGGGGAGCTATGCTCTCCTTCAGGTAGACCCGGAAGATGATGCCGGGAGCGCTTACGCCAAAGGCTTCCGCCGCTTCCACCTGCCCCCGGTCCACCTGGGAAAGCGCACTCTCCACCTGCCTCGAATAGAAGGGGATGGCCCCGATGACCAGGGGGACGATGGCTCCCTTGAGACCGATGGCCGTCCCCATGATGAGGCGGGACAGGGGCATGAGCCCGGCCAGGAGGATGACGAAGGGAATGGAACGGAAAAGATTGATGATCTTGTCCAGGACCTGATAGATGACCTTGTTCGGCCGGATTCCCTTGTCACCGGTGATGACGAGGATGATGCCGAGGATGAGTCCGAAGAGAATAACGAAAACCCCGGCCCATGCCGCCATCAGAAGGGTTTCTACGATAGCTTTGCCGAACACGTCGGCCTTTGCCGCCACATTAGGCGCAATTTGCTGAAAGAACTTCATTGTCCCGGATCACCTCCACTCCGACTCCTATGGATTTCAGATGCTGTATGGCCCTTCTGATCTGTTCGGCCGGCCCGCCCACCAGGGCAACCAGACCGCCGACCGGATGGTCTCTGATGATTTCCACATTGGCAAAAAGAATATTGATTACGATTCCGTATTTTCTGGAGAGGTCGGATACCAGGGGCTCCGACGTCGTCTTTTCAAGATACCGGAGGCGGAGAATACATTCGCCCGGTGAAAGCTCTACAAGGGGGCTTTCCGCCGCAATCAGGTCGTTGATGACCGAGAGGTTCATCGTGCTCTCCACGAAGTTCTTCGTGATGTCCGCCTGCGGATTGGAGAAAATCGAAAAGACGTCGCCTTCCTCGACGATCTCGCCCTTTTCCATGACCCCGACCCGGTCGCAGATTTCCTTGATCACGTCCATCTCATGGGTCACTAAGATAATGGTGACGCCAAGTTCGGTGTTGATTCGCTTCAGGAGCTTCAAAACACTCTTCGTGGTCTGGGGATCGAGGGCGCTGGTGGCTTCATCCGAAAGGAGCACCTCCGGGTCCGTCGTCAGGGCTCGGGCAATTGCCACCCGCTGCTTCTGCCCTCCGGAAAGTTCGGAAGGATAGGCCCCCTTCTTGTCCGAAAGATCCACAAGCTCGAGGAGCTTTTCGACCTTGTCCGTGATTTCCGCCTTTGTCCGGCCCGTGTAGCGGAGGGGGAAGGCCACGTTTTCAAACACCGTCCTCGAAGGAAAGAGCTGAAACTGCTGGAAAATCATCCCGATCCGGCGACGCTCCTTCCTAAGCACCTTGGGGGAGAGATCTGTGAGACAGATGTCATCAAGAAAGACCTTTCCTTCCGTTGGCCTTTCCAGGAGATTCACGGTCCGGATCAGGGTGGATTTCCCGGCTCCGGAAAAACCGATGATGCCGTAGATTTCTCCGTCCCGTATGGTGAGGTCCACACCCTTCAGAACTTCCAAGGGACCGTCCTTCGTTTCAAATGTTTTTTTGATTCCTTCCAGTCGGATCATAAGTGTCCACCTGCGTTTCTGCTGTTTTCTTATTGGTTGAAATCCTACTATTTTGCAGGGCTATTGTCCAATACAGTAGGTCTATGCAGGGCTATAGGTTTTGCCTATATTTTTACTCGATTTATATGTAAGCATGTATCGAGCTCCTTGGCTCGTTGCCTACAAAAAAAGCAGGCCCGGAAAGGACCTGCCGCAAACGCTCTATATTTGAATCTGTACTGGAATTGACCCAGGGTGCACTGATGCTCTCAAGTCTCCTGCCGGGTATCCCGGATGCCCAGATACTCCCTGATCTTTTCAATGTAATTTTGCCCGATATCGGACAGGGGAACCTTGTCCTTCGTAAGGAAGCCGATCTCCATGACGGAGTTCTGGGCCACGGAGTCCGACTCGAAGGGGACCGCTGCATAGTCGCTGCCGTTTAATTCCTCGCAGATGATGCCGGAACAGAGGGTGTAGCCGTCGAGACCGACCATGAGATTCAGCATGGTGGCCCGGTCGTTGGTTTTGATTATTCTTGTATATTCCTCCGTGCTCAGGATTTCCTCGGCGTAGTAGAAGGATGTGGCGTCCCCCTGGTCAAAGGCCAGGCAGGGGTAGGGAGCCAGGTCCTCGAAGCGGATGGATTTCTTTTTTGCGAGCGGATGCCCCTTCCAGAGGTAGACATAAGCCTCGCAGTCAATCAGGTGGTGAAAGGTCAACCCGGCCGAGCGGATGAGCTTCAATAGAGCCGACCGGTTGAAGTCGCTGAGGTAGAGGATGCCGATTTCACTCTTCAGGGTAGCCACATCGGAAATCACGTCTTTCGTCTTCGTCTCCATGATGGCAAACTCATAGCGGCTGGTGTCGTATTCCTTCACCATCTCCACAAAGGCCTTGTCGGCGAAGGAATAGTGCTGGGTGGAGACCGAGAACTTCTTCTTCCTGTCCTTTGTCTTTCCCAGATAATCCAGAAGGTCCTGGTACTGGCTGTTCACGAGGCGGGCATGGAGGAGGAAGTCGCTCCCCTCCGGCGTCAGGGTGACTCCACGGCCGGAGCGGAAGAAGACGGGAAAGCCCAGCTCCTTTTCCAGCTCCTGAATCGAGGCCGACAGTGAAGGCTGGGAAATATAGAGAAGCTCGGAGGCCTTGTTGAAGGACCTCGCCTCTGCCACTGCAATTGCATAGTTTAACTGCTGTAAGGTCACTTACTCCTGCTCCTCTCATACCGGCATAAGGCCCAATCTACATAAAGGCTGTATCGCGCTCCCCGGCCCGCTGCCTGCAAAAAGACGGAGCCTGCTGAAAAGGCTCCGCCTGAATGATATCTACAATACACTTCTTTCTTCAGTCATACAAGCCCTTGGACAGGTACCGGTCGCCCCGGTCCGGGAAGACGACGACGATATTGCCATGGCCGATCTCCTCAGCCAGACGCAGGGCGGCAGACAAAGCCGCCCCGGAGGAAGACCCGGCCAGAATGCCCTCCTTCTTCGCCAGGGTCCGGCTGGCTCCATAGGCCTCGTCGTCCGTTACCTTATAGACCTTGTCCACGAGCTTCATGTCCATGGTCTCGGCAATGAAGTCGTTTCCGATGCCCTCGATATCGTAGTCCCCGTGCTCGCCGCCGCCGATGATTGAACCGTAAGGGTCTGCGAGGACCCCCTGAATAGAAGGATTCTTCTCCTTCAGGTATTTAACGATGCCGGAAAAGGTGCCGCCGCTGCCGGCCCCGGCCACCAGGTAGTCGATATTCCCGTCCAATTGCTTATAGATTTCAGGTCCTGTCGTCTCATAGTGGGCCTGAGGATTGGCGGGATTATGAAACTGCCTCAAAGTAATGGCTCCGGGAATCTGACTCTTCAGTTCCTCCGCCTTTTTCTCAGCTCCCAGCATGCCGTCCGCCCGGGGAGTGGATACAATCTCCGCCCCCAGGGCCGCCATTATTTTCTTCTTCTCCTCCGAGAACTTTTCCGGTACGGCAAAGATGACCCGGTAACCCTTATTGAGGGCCGCAATGGCGATGCCGATACCGGTGTTGCCGGCGGTGCCCTCAATGATGGTGCCGCCCGGTTTCAGGGTACCATCCTTTTCCGCCGCATGAATCATATACTCCCCGACCCGGTCCTTGACGGATCCGGCCGGATTCATCAGCTCGAGCTTGGCATAGAGGTTCACGCCTTCCGGAACCCCCATGTGCCCGAGCTTCAGCATTGGAGTGTGACCAATCATTTCCTGTACGCTTGTATAGACTTCCATCTTCTTTCCCTCCTCTATGAAGAGCTTGTACGGATCCGGGAATTCCGGAAAACCGCTGGCAAAAGTATCTGTCACGTCTGAATCACCTCGGTCATCTGATCGGAGGCATGCATATAAAGGTTACATCTGCTCTGTCCGATTTACTTTTCCGAAGCCTCAATCGCCTGAATGAGATCCGCCTTCAGGTCCTCCGCGTCCTCAATCCCGACGGAGAAGCGGATGAGTTCGTCCGTGATGCCGACCGCCTCCCGGATGTCCTTGGGAATCGCCGCGTGGGTCATGGTGGCCGGATGGCATACGAGGGACTCGACGCCCCCTAAGGATTCCGCCAGAGTGATGAGCTTTAAGTTCTCAAAGAATTTCCGGTAGTCGTACTTCTTCTTCAAAGTGAAGGAAATCATGGCCCCGGGGCCCTTGGCCTGTTTCTTTTGCACCGCATACCCCGGGTCGCTTTCAAGGCCGGGATAGTAAACCTTCTCCACATAACCGGATTCCTGCAGCCACTTCGCCAGCTTCAGGGCATTCTCCTGGTGCCGGTCCATACGGACGGCCAGGGTCTTGATGCCCCGAATCATCAGGTAGGAGTCCCAGGGGCCTAGCACCCCGCCGATGGAGTTCTGCAGGAAGTAGAGGCGGTCGGCCAGGTCCTTGTCTTTCACGATGGCAAAGCCGGAAACCACGTCGCTGTGCCCGCCCAGA
>Ga0256404_1005792_pt1 | contig 21325 bp, 19 predicted proteins | sample RumenRJG_01DNA_FD_185990 | JGI IMG/M metagenome (GOLD analysis project Ga0256404, IMG submission 185990) | Bovine rumen microbial communities from Lethbridge, Alberta, Canada - RJG_01 | ecosystem: Host-associated > Mammals > Digestive system > Stomach > Rumen | place: Canada: Alberta | collected...
TCTTCTGTACCTCCGCACGCGCTTCCATCAAAAGATCTCGTCTTGCTGCGATCGTAGAATCACCCTGCTGGAAAAGCTTTACATACTCAATCAGCATTTCCACCGGAACCCCGGCACATCTCATACAGACAGCATTCTCAACCCATTTCAGATCTTCATCGGAATAATCTCTGATGCCACCTTTCGTTCTTCTGACTTCCGGAATTACACCTGCGCGCTCATAGTAGCGCAGCGTGTCCGGAGAAAGATTGAATTTTTCGCAAACTTCTTTTATCGTCATCGTCATCACCCTCTTTACAGTTTGCCTCTTACTTTGTCATCTGTAACTGGACTATACTCCTTGGAGTTAACTCCAAGTCAAGTATTATTTTGAAATTAATTTAGTTGTCCTCGCAAAATCGTCATCTTGCAAAATCATCTCTGCATTTCTTCTCGCATTGGCAAGATCCCTCATCCGTTCCCGCTCGGTGCGGTACTGGGCATAGTCCGCATTCTTTTCCTTGGCAAGACGATTGAACTCCTCATTCAGCTCCGCAACTCTTGGGATTTTCTTCAGCTCCAGCCGATCAAAGGCATCCTTCGCCGCCTTGTGAAGCGTGATCTCTTCCCGATGGGCTTCAAAGAATTTCCGGCTGTAGCCAGCCTTCCGGTATGCTTCATAGATTCCCCGCGTCTTGCTGTAGTTGATGATATGTGTCCGCAGCTCCCGGATCTCCTGCATTCGTGTTTCTTTCTGTTTGATGTCGGAAAGCAGATGATCCGTCTGTGCTGCCGCAAAGATGACGAAGAAGCCAGCCACAGCCAGCCCGGTCAGAATCAGGCACTGCGTCCATTTCTGTACAAACAGGAACCAGATATCCCAGACGATGATAAAGAACATCAGCGGTCCGATGACATAGCTCGAAAGGTTGGTCAGAAACTAAAACAGAAGCTCAACGGTTCCAACAACCAGAAACAGCGGAACTGCGAGGACTTTGAATTGGAAGAGATCCTGCACATCTGGGAAGCCAAAAACCGAAAGGATGCTCTCTGGCTGATACGGAAAGACCGGTGCAGGCTTCTGACTGAAATGCACGACAGAGGAAGGAAGGTCGACCGTCTGGATCTTCTGATCTGGATGGCGGAAAAAGAGTTGAAACAGGTAGAAAAAGTTGCGGTAGCAACCATGGCGACCAATCCCGGAAGGCTTTGGGATTATGTCCATGGCGGAACCGGAAAGGGACTTCCGATTCAGAATAAGCCGCTTCCGATTGTAACCATCGCGACCTCCTCGGGAACCGGATCGGAAGTGAATGAGTGGGGTGTCATTTGTAACGATGAGACGCATGAGAAGATCGGCTTTGGAGATTCAAAGCTTTTAAAGCCGGTACTTGCTGTAGTGGATCCGACCTATATGACAACAGTTCCGCCAAAATATACAGCGTACCAGGGCTTCGACGCTTTCTTCCATAATGAAGAAGTCATGATATCCAAGTCTCTGAATGTAATGTCGAAGGCACTGGCTCTTTCAGCAATCGAAAATATTGTAAAATACCTTCCTCGTGCTGTCAGAAACGGCAATGATCCGGCAGCCAGGAACAGCGCAGACCCCGATGAAATCTATCGAAAATCTTTCTCGAAAGTTCGAAGAAAGATTTTCGATAGATTTTTTGAAGATTACACTGAAAAAGCTTGACGGCTTTGTTGTAATATTATATGTTACAAATATAGCGTAATAAATGCCTTCTGCAAGGAGCGTACGGGATGCTGAAAAAGGTAGAAAATGCAGAGAATCTGTATCTGAGAGGAATTCGCGATGGTGAAGTGCAGGAGGTGCTCGACAACTATATGGGTGATACCTAGAATTCTTTGAAGACTTTTTCAACAGAAACCCAAAGCGTGATATCCGGATCGTGCGCTGCCTTTCGGACGGCCCCTATGTATTCCTGCATGTGTACCAGAACCTGAATGAGGGCGCTGCGCAGTGGGTGACAACGGACCTCTTCCGCTCCGATGCAATGGACGGATTGTCGGGCACTGGGATGTGATCGATGCATATCAGAAAAATGAAAGCGGTCAGGATCCGGTCTTTGGTGAATTCGATGTTCAGAATATAGAAAAGACAGAAGACAACAAAAATACAGTGCGGCTTTTCCTGACGGAAGTGATGCAGAATCATTCCATGAACCGATTTGATCACTATGTTTCAGACTCTCTGATTCAACATGACATCCAGTTTGGACAGACGGCCGCTGACTGGAAAAGCTATATCGTGGATCATGATGTAACCTATGATTTTGTGTTTAAAACAATCGGACAGGGTAACTTCGTCGTCACCTATTCGAATGTTCTGATAGATGGGACTGCCTGTGCACAGTTTGATATTTTCCGTCTGGAGGATGGAAAAATCGCGGAGCACTGGAGCAAATGAGGAGGGAAAGCACATGGAAGTACAGAACTGTCTGAATATCCTGCGGGAAATCAAGGATGTGGCTTTTGCCACGGTAAATGACAAGGGGAAGCCGGAGGTCCGGATCATCGATGTGATGATCGTGGAGCAGGATAAGCTGTATTTCTGCACCGGGCGCGGAAAAGATTTTTACCGCCAGCTCATGGAACATCCGGATGTTGCCGTCACCGGTCTGAATAAAGAGTTCCAGATGGTACGCCTGTCCGGGAAGGCAGAAAAGCTGACAGATCAGAAGCACTGGATTGACCGCATTTTTGAGGAGAATCCGGTGATGAATGGCGTGTATCCGGGTGAAAGCCGCTATATTCTGGAACCGTTCTGCATCAGCAGCGGGGAACTGGAATTCTTTGATCTCGGGAAAAATCCGATATACAGGGAAAGCTTCACGTTTGGCAATGCTGAGATTTCAGAAGATCGAGAGACCATGCAGGATGCACATAAAGAAAAAGACGGCAGCTGTGCACCGCGCGAAAAAGGCTTTCTGATCACCGACGCCTGCATTGGCTGCGGAAAGTGCCTGCGAAACTGTCCGCAGCAGTGCATCACGAAGGGAAAGCCGTTCCTGATTCACCAGGAGCACTGTCTGCATTGCGGACTCTGCTTTGAGAACTGTCCGGTTCAGGCGATTGTGCGGAGAGGAGAATGAGATGTTAAAGGATGTATGGGTCTTACTGACCACAAAATGGGACTTTTTCGGAAAACTGCTCCTTGAGCATATCGAGATTTCGCTCGCGGCAATTTTGATTGCGATTGTGTTCGGCGGACTGGTCGGTATCCTGATCAGTGAATACCAGAAAAGCGCGAAGCCGACACTCGGCGTCATCAACTTTCTCTATACCATCCCCTCGATTTCCATGCTTGGCTTTCTGATTCCGTTCTCCGGAATCGGCAATGCGACCGCGGTCATCGCTCTGACGATTTATGCGCTGCTTCCGATGGTGCGGAACACCTATACGGGCATGACCAACGTGGATCCTGCAATTCTGGAAGCGGCGAAGGGCATGGGCAGCACAAAGAGGCAGATTCTGTTCCGCGTGCAGCTGCCTCTCGCGATGCCGGTGATCCTCTCCGGCATCCGGAACATGGTTACCATGACCATTGCCCTTGCCGGTATCGCGTCCTTCATTGGCGCCGGCGGGCTTGGCGTCGCGATCTACCGCGGCATCACAACGAATAATGCGGCGATGACGATTGCAGGAAGCCTTCTGATTGCGATTCTTGCTCTTGTGGTGGATTTTCTGCCTGGCTTTGTAGAGAAGAGAATGAACCTTCATGGGAAGAAAGCGAAAAACCAGAACCGGATCATGTCCGTGACAGCTCTGGTTCTGGTTGGCTGCCTGATTGCCGGCATCGCGGTTCCCCGCCGGAATGGTAAGGTGATTCATCTGGCTACCAAGCCGATGACGGAGCAGTATATCCTCGGAGAAATGCTGAAAACCGTGATCGAACAGGACACGGATCTGACCGTAGATCTGACGCAGGGTGTCGGCGGCGGCACATCCAACATCGAACCGGCTATGGAGAGCGGGGAATTTGATCTCTATCCGGAATACACCGGAACCGGCTGGAATATGGTTTTGAAACGCGACAGCCTGTACTCGGAGAATCAGTTTGATCAGCTGCAGAAAGAATATCAGGACAAGCTGGGGCTTACCTGGGATGTGATGCTGGGCTTCAATGACACCTATGGCATTGCAGTCCGGAAAGAGATTGCAGACCAGTACGGACTGCAAACGTATTCTGATCTGCAGAAAGTTAACGGTAAACTGGTCTTCGGAGCGGAGTACGATTTCTTCGAAAGGCAGGATGGATACGACAAGCTCTGCAGCACCTACGGTCTCTCTTTCAAATCAACCAGCGACATGGACATGGGCCTGAAATATCAGGCAATAAACAGCGGAAAGATCGATATCATGCCTGTCAATACGACGGACGGACAGCTTTCCCAGGCGGATGTCACAGTGCTTGAAGACGACAAACAGATGTATCCGTCCTATCAGTGCGGTATTGTCATTCGGCAGGAGATTCTTGACAAATATCCGGAGCTGGATGCGGCACTTCAGAAACTCGACAAAATCCTGACGGAAGCCGATATGCAGGAAATGAATTATGAAGTGGAAACCGAGAAGAAAGAACCTGCTGACGTGGCGAAGACATTCCTGGTAAAGAAAGGACTGGTGAAATAAGGGATGAATACAGCAATTGAGTTCCGGCATATCCGGAAATTGTATGGGGATACCGTCATTATCCCGGATTTGAACCTTGAAATCGGAAAAGGCGAATTTGTCACCATCATCGGTTCCTCCGGATGCGGCAAAACAACGGCGCTGAAAATGATCAACGGGCTGATTCAGCCGACCAGCGGCGATATTCTGGTCGATGGAGAAAATATCCGGAATAAGGATATGATCGCGCTCCGCCGCGGGATCGGATATGCAATTCAGGGCAGTGTACTTTTTCCGAATATGACCGTGGAGCAGAATATCTCCTATGTTCCGAGCCTCCTGAACAAGAAAGATAAAGAGCGGACGGCAAAGGCAGTGGACAAATGGATGCAGATTATCGGACTGGATCCGTCTATGAAGGAGCGCTATCCGTCGGAGCTCTCCGGCGGACAGCAGCAAAGAGTCGGCATCGCGAGAGCACTTGCGGCCTCTCCGGATATCCTGCTCATGGATGAGCCCTTCGGCGCAGTGGATGCGATCACAAGGGAACAGCTGCAGAACGAGCTGAAGGAGATCCATAAAAAGACCGGTATCACGATTCTGTTTGTCACACATGATATCGAAGAGGCGCTGAAGCTCGGTACGAAGGTACTGGTGATGGATCACGGAGAAATTCAGCAGTACGGAACGCCGAAAGAGCTGCTGCAGAATCCGGCGACAGATTTTGTGAAGAAGCTTGTGGAGAAGCAGCGCCGGATGTGCTTCCTCCCGGAAGGGAAGCTGAAGGACTGCGAATACTGCGGCGCGGCGTGCGGAGCGGTCGCGGGCTGAGGTGGCAGAAATAGTTTCCCGCATCGTCTGGGAATGCTGGTAATGCTTCCATGTTTTTATCATGCGTGCTGAACGCAGCCGGACTATTGTGAAGCGGAGTGTCTGCATTGATGCAGGTATCGGCGAGGTCCTCGAAGCACTCGGCGCATCTATAGAGCCTGCATCATCCGGATTTAGAGGCTGAGTCGTCCGGTGTCCGCCTGCCTGCCAAGAGGGAGGAGATCATAAATGGATAAACATGATTTAACAGAACAACTTCATTTCCTGATCAGGTGTCTGGAAACAGAAATGCCGGAGTATGCGGGATATGCGCTTCCGGATGACCTGAAACAGGCATTTAATTTGTACCGGGCGCTCTGCAATGTCCGTATGCCGTCCGGGGATACCGGGCATACATTGCCGGGTGATTTCTATACAGTACAGTCAGAGGTCTTAAAAAGCATTACCGAAGAAAAGGGAATCACAGAAGCTACAGCTCTTCCGCCGGCAAAACTGGATCATCGGCTTTCTCTCTGGCAGGGAGACATCACGACGCTGAAGGTCGATGCGATTGTAAACGCTGCCAATTCCCAGATTCTCGGCTGCTTCTCTCCGCTTCATGGCTGTATTGACAACATCATTCACACAATGGCAGGTGTAGAGCTGCGGGAAACGTGCTATCAGATCATGAAAACGCAGGGACATGAAGAACCAACCGGCAGAGCAAAGATTACGCCGGGATATAATCTCCCGGCGCGCTTCGTTATTCATACTGTCGGGCCGATTGTGTCCGGGATACTTACCGGGAAGGATAAGGAACTGCTGGCCTCCTGCTATCGGGCGGTTCTTTCTCTTGCCTCTGATCATCAGCTGGAATCTCTTGCGTTCTGCTGCATTTCCACCGGAGTATTCCATTTTCCGCAGGACAAGGCGGCGGAAATCGCGGTGAGTACAGTAAGAAGCTGGCTTGATGCACATCCGGAGTCTTCCGTGCGCCGCGTCATTTTCAATGTATTTAAGGACAGTGACCGGGATATTTACCGGGAAATTTTATATCCATCGTAAATAAAGGCCCAGATACGGAACATCTATCCTGGAAATACGCGGTCCGCTCTCGAGGTGTTCCGGATCTTTGAGGTCCGGGGGAATTCTTTGATATCAGCGATCCGGGACATGGGACAAGAGGAACCTTTGCCGTTGGAAAAACAGCGCCGGAAACAGGTGGATACAGAATCAGCGGACGATGCAATGGATGCGGAAAATGTCTTCCTGTGTGCCCGCAGTCCTGTATAGACCTGTCGCGGACACCGGCGGTCATTGGTCAGAACCGGTGCCTTCACTGCGGAAACTGCGTACCGGTCTGCCCCGCCATTTTAGAATTATTATAAGTCTGAAATAAATACGGACGGAAATATTACCTTGCAAATTATCGCCGATTGTAAAATGAAGTTGGACATCTGAATAAAATAAAGATCCATGGCAGGATCTTTGGTAGAATGTAAGTCACCACAACAAACTTTCTACAGAAGAATCGCCACCATGGACTGCTCTCATACTACCATAGTTTCTGGAGTATGTATTGAAACACTTTACAGAAGACGGCTGTCATTGGACGCCTGAGTCACTGAAATGTTTGAAATTTGCTCATTTACTGTTGTAATCCGGTTCCGGCTGATCCTTGCCTTTTCCAGAAATTCTTCAGCTCCATGAAACCACTTCTGATAAAACTGATATACGACTTCACCATCGTTCTCAAATATCTTCAGCGTATGATTTGTTACACCATAATCAAAAGTAACAACAGCGTTCTTTGCCTCAAATGTCAAAAGATCATATAAATCTATAAATTCATAGTCATACCCGCACATTTCTCCCGTTGTTTTGAGTACACTGTGCATCGTTTTGATATTTCCCCAGAAAGGCCGGTGCTTCTGGCGGATTGCAAGAATATCCCTTGCATCGAAAAGACAATCCAGGTCAAATTCCGTGTCTGCGCCTTCCTCAAGATCTATTTGCACAAGACGCAGCGCAATTTCCGGGAATGGTGTACTTACAGCAAATCTGAAGTCTCCTCTTTCAGATTCGACTCCTGCAAACAGGTCCTCAATAATTTCCCTGCACCTTTTCAAATCCCGGGCCACATAATACCCATAGCGATACATGTCAGCTATCATATATAAGCTGCACTTTGTTCTGCTGTCTTCGAAATAATGAAATGCCCGTTCAAAATCCTGCTCTCCGCATAAACCGTAATACCAGAGAATGCCCAGTTGTTCTTTGCTGACCGGTTCGCCAAGTGCCGCTCCTATTTCCAAATATTTCTTTTCAAGCGGAAAGTTTTTAATATCCCGATAATACATGGCAAGATTGAAACTCATTGCTATTTTATCTGTCGGATCCCAGGCTGTGCGAATCAGATATTCCATAGCCTCTACAAAACGAAATTGTTCGTCCTCCGTGGGATCATCCCGTCTGTAAAAAGCATGCATTTCAGCATAAGGATCATAATCTTTAAGAACTTCACCCATTGCAAATGGTCTCCTTCCGAAGTCTGCAAAGATATTCTTTTACTGATCTGATGAAAGCTTCACCGCTTTTCGATTTTCGATCTTCGCTCTTTGCCGCGGACTGATAAACGAGGCAGGGGATAAGCTATAGCTTTTTTATTATACTACAAATGAGCACCGCAGTGGATACCCTCTGCCTGTTGATGGCTTTTAATGTATCTCAGCATAAGAAAAGCTCATCTGACTGTCTTATAGACAGAAAGATGAGCTTCTTCATTTATTAATAGCTTTACGTTTTCGTCAGATGGATCGCAATTCTCCTCTATTATTTCGAGTCAGACCTTGCACCAGACCTTTCTACCGATCTTACTGCCAGCTTTTTCATCGGTTTCATCAGTAAAATACAAACTACATTAAATACCACAGATCCAACGATAAAGCTGATGAAAAATGTTCCTATATGTCCGGAAAAAGCCTTCGTATCGATGGTGGCACATGTAAGATAGGCAAATCCAACATTATTCAGAACCTTGGGAGCATACGGATGCAGAACAATTAAAATCAGCAAAACCGCTGCCAATGGAAGAATAAACCCTGCCATGCTTCCCAGCACCGGCGTCAGGGCAGAGATTGCGAACAGTGCGAACACCGTCAGTGCCAGGCCTGCCAGCCCTCCAAGCTCGACCGAAATCAGTCGGTCCTTGATATCCCCCTCCATCGTGAACATCATGATGTTGCTGATGAATATCAACCAGCCATAAGAAAAATTCATTGAAGCAAGAATAACATTTGCCACAAGAATCCATGCGACCAGAGCCAGCCGGTAGTAGAGCAAAAACCTTTTTTTAATCTGTTCTTCCATATTCATTCTCCTCAATTCAACTCGTAGTAATCTACCGGACGGGTCTTTTCTACCTGGAATACTCCCTGTTCACACAGCAGCCGGTCATATTGCGTGGTATTGAAAATATAGAACTGCTCTTTTTTCAGCGCCTCAAAAATATTATGAACGGCGTCTTCCACAGACTCAGCATTATCAAGCAAAGATTTGTTGAATGCTACCATCTTCTGATACTCTTCGCTCTTGTAATACTCGTCATTTTCCGGAATAGCAAATCTTTCAGGGCGGTGACGATCCGTGAGATGCATATCTGTGTGAACATACCCGGGACAGAACACGGAAACATCGATATCGATCTTCTGACTCCTCAGCCACTTCCAGGTGCATTCTGACAGAGACACGGCTGCATGCTTTGAACTGAAGTAAGCCGGCGCCGCGCCCATGTTGATCAGGCCGGCAATGGAACACACATTGATGATCTGTCCATGTGTTTTCTGGGCCCTCATCTGCGGTATGAACGTCTGCATCATAAACCAGTGCGAGAAAACATTGACTTCATATACCCAGCGAATATCTCTTTCCGGAATCTTCGTGATATCCGAGAGAGCACTAACCCCGGCATCATCAACAAGGACATCGACCCTGCCAAAGTGTTTAAGTACCTCCTCCAGTATCCCGCGGCACTCCTCAAGCCGGGATACATCCGCCTGAACAGCAAAGGCATCCGCCCCCATGCCGCGGATCTCCTCCGCTGTTTTTTCGGCATCCTCTCCATGAATATCGATACAGGCTACATCCGATCCTCTCTTCGCAAATTCCTTCGCGATCTGTTTCCCGATACCATTGCCGGCGCCTGTAACAACAACCTTTGCACCTTCATAATTAGTAAACATCGTACCCTCCTCAAGCTTTTATGATTTCAAATGTCATTACAGTTTTGGATTCACTCCGGAAGCCAGACGCTGTACACGAGGAACGGCAACAACCTGGGATTCCGGATGCGTAAATATGTAGAACTTTCCGTCTTCGATCGCGGTAAATACACACTCACCCACGTAATCATCATTTATTCCGCTCATTACTCCGCGTTCAGCCCGGATCGCTCCGGCTTTGAATTCCGCGCTTGTATAATACGGATCATCATCCATGGCAAATCTCTCCGGGCGATGCTGATCGCAAAGGTGGATCGTTGTTTTTACATAAGCTGGAACAAGACAATGCATGGTAATAGGCAGACCATGATTCTGTAACGCCATATATACACTCTCACAAGCTCCAACACCTGCAAATTTTGTAGCATGATACATGGTTGCATTTCCGGATGTCATAAGTCCGGCTGTAGACTCTGTATTTATAATCTCACATGGCGTACCCTGCTTTATCATCTGCGGAATGAAAACTCTCAGGCCATACAGATGGCTCAGCATGTTTACCTGCGTGATCCAGTCAATATCCTTCTTCGGGATCTCCCAGATAGGCCCTGATACCGAGCAGCCTGCGTTATTGCAGAGGATGTCCACCTGGCCAAAGGTCTTCAAAGTCAGATCCAGAAGGGCTTCGATATTTTCGTAGATGGAAATATCTGCTTCCATGGAAACTGCCTGGCCGCCCATGTCTTTAATCTCTTTTTCGACACTTCTGGCAGCGTCTCCATCGATATCATTGATAACCGCCTTCATGCCTCTCTTTACGCCTTCAATGGCAATGGCTCTGCCGATCCCTCTTCCGCCGCCTGTGACTACAATGACTTTATCCTTGAATTCTTTCATCTTCAACGCTCCTTTTCCAACGATATGTTTCCAATTAGTGGTTTTTCTCAGGATTATTAAAATACAAATGCTTTGTCATATCCCGAATGTGTTGCATCAGCAATATTTCCGGGAGCAATCGTATCACCAGCAACTGAAACCTTATCAAAGGATTCGTTAAATGAATCGATCTGTGCGTGGTTTGGTTTTACTCCAAGAGCAACCACAACGGCATCTGCATCGTACTCCTTGTCAAAGCCGGTCTGTATCTCATTGATCACAATCTTGCCGTCCTTTATCTCTTTGAAGAGGCTGTTCACCATTATTTTGCCGCCCTTCTCCTCGATATTCTTCACAAGCATGTTCTTTACGCTGCGATACATAGCTGTTCCGACTTCACCGGCCATTTCGTAAACAGTTACCTTGTTTCCGGCGTTGCACAGGCATTCTGCTGTTTCAAGTCCCGTAAGGCCGCCGCCGATAACCGCTACCTTCTTGCCGGACAAACTAACTTTTCCGGAGAGCACTTCGTCGTAAACGATCGCCTTTTCGATTCCCGGAACCTTCGGGGTATTTTTCAATCCGCCGCTTGCAAGAATTACGCCCTCAACGCCTAATTCCTTGCATTTTTCTACCGTTCCTTCCGTATTCAGCATCACTTCAACGCCAAGGTCCTTCAGCTCAAGGGCCATGGTCTGTGTCAGCTCTGTTATGAGTTCCTTGGAAGGCGCCTTATCCGCAAGGTTCATCGTGCCTCCCAGCCTGTCTGACTTTTCAATGAGCACCGGCTTGAAGCCTCTCTTTGCCAGCACGATGGCAGCTTCCATTCCTGCAGGACCCGCGCCGATAACGGCTACCTTTCGTCCATTTCCGTTTTTAACCAGCTTGTCATCTCCGCGGTAGGTCTCACGTCCCAGAACAGGATTTACCGCGCATTCAATAGCTCTTCCCATGGATGCCATTTTAAAGCAGTTTAAGCAGCCGATGCACTTGCGTACCCTTTCATCATCTCCGGCTTTCGCTTTATTAGCAAATTCAGGATCACACAAATTGCCGCGGGCAACGCCTACGAAATCAGAAACTCCTTCCTCCAGAAGCTGCTCTGCAAATGCCGGATGCCTTACGGTGTTCACTGCAATTACCGGAATATGAACACAGGCCTTTATGTTCTTTGCCAGATGTTTTTTCCAGCCTTCCTTCATTCCATAAGGCTCCACAATGGACCATCCGGACTCATACGTTCCACAGCTGACGTCCAGGCAGGCAACTCCGATACTCTCCAGATAGCGTGCAATGTGAAGACATTCATCTTCCTTCATGCCGTAATCCGTAAATTCAGTGCCGTCCATACGCACGGACACGGGGAAGCCGGCTCCGCATGTAAAACGAATTCCAAGAACGATCTCGGTAAGAAATCTCATTCTGTTGAAGAAATCCCCGCCGTATTTATCTGTTCTGCGGTTTGTGTAAGGGCTCAGGAACTGGTTTACCAGATATCCATGAGCTGCGTGGATCTCAACCCCGTCGAATCCGGCCGTTTTCGCAATATAGGCGCCCTTGACAAATTTTTTGACCATATCTTCCACTTCCTGGGTCGTCATGGGCTTAGGCGCTTCTCCGGTAATCTTGCATGTAACTGCTGACGGCGCGATCACAGGGTTTCCATGAAGGGTCATTCCAACTGCTTCGTTTCCCGGATGATGAAGCTGAAGAAACATCCTGGTTCCATAAGCATGAACCCGATCTACCATTCTTGTGAAGCTCGGAATAACGCTCAGATCCGTAGCGGAAAGCTGACAGGGCTGCGCAATGCCGGATAACTCATCCACGCGGCAAACTTCCGTGATGATCAGACCTGTCCCTCCTTTGGCCCTCTCTTCATAGAAGCGGATTATCTGCTCGGATGCTTCTCCGGAGGCGGCTGCAAATCCAGTCCCCATGGGCGGCATCACAATCCTGTTTTTGATTTCCACATTACCGATTTTTCCTTTTTCAAAGAGTTTTGTATACTTCATAATTACCTCCAATCCTGCAATTTGATATATCCATTCTGCACCAGTTGATTTTCTTTCGAACTAATATATAATAAAACAGATAATTATCCGATTGTTAACGTGCAATACGCACAACAGTTTGTTTGATATTTGTTTAACTAACAGTCGTGCACAAAAATTCGCTGCCTGTTTGTGCATGGTGAACAGCAAGGGGAGGTGTTCTTCAATGAAAATGAATTCTATACTCGCAGTGTACAAAGAAAATCACCCTGTTCAGAATGCCCAAATCGCTAATGATGAGGAAATCTACGCTGTAAAGCCTTTCATTCCCTGCGATTTTCTGGAGAAAGGCGAATCGAAATTCACCATCTACTACGCTCAGAACGTAGAACACGCTGCGAAATATCCGGAGAATCTCATATTCGTCACCGCTCCTGACGAGGTTCTCACGGAGCAGGTTTATAACTGGATACAAATTTCCAAAGATGAATTTTCCACTCTGGCCGATGATCTTTCTCAAATACTGGCGGATCAGTTTCAGCTCCAGGATCTTCAACTGGATGCCATCGCCAGCCTGAATGACAGAACCGGACTTACAGCTTCATTTTCCAAGGCAGCCATGCTGCTGGATACTTCTGTTGTTGCAATGGATCTCAGCGGCAGGATAATCTCCAGCTCCAGGCCTTTTAAGCTAAAAGATCCCCTCTGGCAGGAAAGCGTAGCGAAGGGGTACTGCCCTCCTTTTTTTGTGGAACACATAAACAATGTACGTGAGAAGTCCTTATCTGAAGGCATCTCTGAGAATTCTCCTGCTCCCGCCGTACACATATGTCCCAGAGAAAAGCTCCACTATATGTCCTGCAGGCTTTACAGCGGACGTCTGCTTTACGGATATCTTTTTTTCATACAGGAATCTGAAAACTTTCATCATCTTAGTTCTCAGGTTATGGATATTCTGGAAGATGCCCTTCTTCAGTCTATCCGGTCCGATGACTATAGTCCGGTCACGGATAATCTGGTTTACGATAAATTGTTTACGGATATTTTTGACGGGATTTCACCAGAGCAAATCCGTTCCCGCCTGGAAAGCGGTAAAATATGCCTGCCTAACCGCATGCTTCTGGTATGCATCAAGCCCAGGTATTACAAGACGAAAGAATACTTTCCGCGCAGGCTTCTTCCTGAACTGAACATCCTGCTTCCGGATTCCAGGCTTGTAATCTACCATAAGTACATCGTTGCGATCACATCCCTGCAGCCATCTGAATACATGATTCCTCAGACTGTCTTTGCTTCGTTGATGTCATTCTGCATGCAGGAACAGCTGATCTGCGGAATTAGCAATCCCTTTTCCGACCCGCAAATGATGAAAGTATTCTTTGACCAGGCAAGCCGCACTGCGGAACTTGCCAACATCATAAAAAATTCTGAAGGGATATTCTATTATAAAGATTATGCTATATACGATGTGATAAGCTATGCCTTAGAAGAGAAGAAGAAGGTGGAATACTGCACTCATCCGGCTCTTGAAATACTTCAGAATTACGACTCAGTACATGACGGCTCTCTCTACGCTACATTAAAGGCGCTGGCAGCAAATGACTTCAATTCTGCAGCTACCGCAAAGGCGCTTTTTATCCACCGGAACTCCCTGGGCTATCGAAAGCTGAAAATTGCCGAACTCACCGGCCTGGATCTGGACGATATGAAAACACGGTATCAGCTTTGCTTTTCCTTCTTTATCATAGACCTTATCAACGCTTCCGGAGGATCTCCCGCCACATAAATTTGATCATCCAAAATGCCGGTTCTGACGCACCTCTCCATTGATCCGGCTTTGTCCTAAGCCTGCCAGGAAAGGAACAAAAGGAGCGGGCTAATTTCGGATTTTCACCGGCTAGAAACATGCACCGCCCGGCACACCACAAAAAAAGGAGCCCGACGCATCAGGCTCCCTCAAGGTGTTGTCCGAAGACGACCACCGCAATTCGTAATAATAATATAACACAGAGCGGAGTTCAGTGCAACTCCTTTCAGGAATTACTGATAAAATCCTGAAGTTTACGTAGGTGCACCCTTTGTTGCGTACCCAAAATATGGTTACAAACATCGGAGCTCATTTGGGTTCTGAGTAAATCTGTGCATTCCGCAAAAGAACTGATAAATTGCTTGCACTCTGTTTTGGTCACACCCATTTTTCGCAGTACATAGGTAATTAGAATAGTGTAGGCTCCAATGTACTTAAAATCTAATCCGCTGATTCCTATTTCCTTTTCTAATAAGGAAAGTAAACGGTTATTTATGGAACTGGTTTGGAATCGTGTATCGAAAATGGTATTATTGTGTGCAACCGCATTTCTTAAATCTTTTATAGTGTAAATAATGTACTCTGTGATTTTTCCATCAGAATCCAGGTTCTTTGGCAGGCTGAGTATAGAAGATGTAGTTAATTTTACATTTGAGCTTGCACAGGAAAAAAACGTGCCAAATTCTCCAAGAGTTAATGATTCAAATATTGCCCATATAGGGATAGGTCGATCATTATCAAAAAAGTGATTTACTACTTGACGCTCGTTTGAATAATCACGCAGCAGAGCGCTATTTATTTTTCCCTTTAATATCATTCGTTTAGCGTATTGCTTATGATATTGTGAACTTCCAGGTACGTATGACTTGTAATCTATAATGGATTTCTCAAAGATGGCATCTAGTGTTTCAGACTTGCTGTCTTTCAATATTGCTTCGATAACATAGCTCTTCAGTGCGTTTTCAATGAACATTACCTTAGGATAATAAATAGCCTTAAGCTGCATATCAAATTTGTTTAATGCGATAACCTCATCCAGGGATGAAAAGGCTATGCGCTGTTTCGGAGTTCGAATAAAGCGGTATCCCTTAAAACCATGATAATATCCTATGTTTCGAAGGGCTTGAGCCTGATTACTTTTTACCGCAATGTTATGATGATCCCTTAAGTATTTCATGAGCTGATTGGTTGACAGCATATTTTGACCTCCGAAACAAACCTATGTTTTAATGATAGCACTTATAATCAATGTTTAAAAGTGATAATTAAATAATTAGATACGTGCATTTTGCGCCACCGGGTGACCACTGGTGCGTTGAGAGTGACCGGTGCTCAATAGTGGAACGATGGTACAACGAGACTAAAACATTCACACAAGGCATAGCTGAAATATAACTTAAATCTATAACCGCCTATCAATTATAGCTATTTTACTGCAATTGGGATTCCTGCTAAAGTAAATACAACGTTAGCCGCTATACGTATTATATGATGCACGGACGGAAAAGGGATTCCGGCTTGGGTGAAATTAATTGATCAAATGACAGAATAGATAATAAGGAGAAAATGATGAGCAGTTTAGCAACTCCGTTTCGCTATGACTTTGTAGGGAGCTTTCTTCGTCCGGAGGAAGTAAAGAAGGCTCGCACAGCCTTTGAGGCTGGAAAAATCGACGCCAGCGCCCTGGAACAGACAGAGGACGAGGCTATTTCGGACCTTGTAAAAAAAATAAAGGCGGCTGGATATAACGATGTCACCGATGGCGAATTCCGCCGCGCCTTCTGGCATCTGGATTTTCTCTGGGGACTGACCGGTGTTGAAAAAGTGAAGGCTGATCATTTCTCCGTTGCCTTCAAGGGATTCCAGCCGAAGGCTGAGACTATCCGGATTGTGGATAAACTGGATTTTCCGGAAAACCATCCTTTCCTGAGACACTTCCGATTCCTGAATACCATCTCCGGTGACTTAACAGCAAAACAGTGTATTCCTTCTCCGTCCATGCTCCATCTGATCTGCTGCATCCGTGAGCCGAACTATCAGCCCATCGAACGCTATAAGGATGAGCAGGTGCTGCTGGATGATCTCGCGGACTGTTATACGAAGGCAATGCTTGCCTTCTACAAGGAAGGCTGCCGTTATCTTCAGCTGGATGACACTTCCTGGGGCGAGTTTTGTTCCGCACAGAAACGTGAGGCCTATGCAGCCCGGGGCATCGATGTGGATGAAGCAGGCAGAAAGTATGTACAGGTACTGAACCGGATTCTGGCGAAAAAACCGGAGGATATGACCATTACTATGCACATCTGCCGCGGCAACTTCCGTTCCACCTGGTCTTCCGCCGGTGGATACGAACCCATCGCCGAGATTCTGTTTGCTCACTGCCCGGTGGATGGTTTCTTCCTCGAGTACGACAGCGACCGCGCCGGCGGCTTCGAGCCACTGCGCTTTATCAGGGATCAGAAGGTGGTGCTTGGTCTCATCACATCGAAAACACCCGATCTCGAAGATAAAAAGGCAGTCATTGCCCGCATCCATGAAGCAGAAAAATATGTACCGCTGGAGCAGCTCTGCCTTAGTCCGCAGTGCGGATTTGCATCCACCGAAGAAGGGAATCTTCTGACCGAAGAAGAACAGTGGGCGAAACTTCGGCTGGTAAAGGAAATCGCTAAGGAAGTCTGGGGATAAGCCGCGAAGGGTTTTATCTCACTTCATCTGTCTTAGCAAGTCGAGTACTGTTCCATCCCGGTACTCGACAATTCCAACTATTTGATCCGTTGTTTTCAGAGGTTCTGGAACACCTGTTAATCTTTCCGCCAATTTCTGAAGGTATTGAATTGAAACAGTTTCAATGCCGGCCCTTTCCAGATCTTCTTTAATCTCCTGATAATTTTTATGCCTTGGATTCAAGGCTATACCTGCGTCTGTAACCAGCATAGCGATCGTTTCTCCAGGTTCACATACCGTAAATACCTTCCTGACTATGCAGGGCGTTCTCTTTCTAATTACCGGCAGTACAACTATTGAAATCTGTGCGCCGGAAGCTACATCCGGTCCTCCGCCGAGTCCGCCCATCATATGTCCGGTAGAACCAATCAGCACATTAACATTGAAATTCACATCTATCTCTAATGCCCCGAGAATACCGAAATCTTCCCGATTTAGAAAACAACCTTTCGAATAGGCATCGGAATAATCTGCGTTATCAATCTCAAGGACACCCGGCTTTTCATAAACAGCCCTGGCTGCTACAGCGTCAAAGCTTTGGCTGCATTCAACAACTCTGATCAGTCCCTGATTATACATATCTATTATCCCCGCAGAAATTCCTCCCAGGGCAAAACCTGCCTGGATTCCCCTCTCCCTGGTTTTTTCCGCAAGATATTTTGTGGCTGCTATTGAAATAGATCCAACACCGGTTTGAAAGGAATATCCATTCTGAAATCTTCTTGATGCTGCGATTACATCTGCACACTTTTCAGCAATCATCAAACTTGTAGGACTCTTCGTTAATCTTGCCGCACCTGTTCCTATTTTTTCACTGTCTCCAATGGTATCGACCTTAACTACAAAATCTACATACCGTTGTGAAATGCTTACAGGCACACATGGATATGGAACCAGATTATCGGTAATTACTACGACACACCCGGCATTATACGCATCAATAAATGCATATCCCAGGGAACCGCATGCATTTTTTCCTATTTGACCGGTACAATTGCCATAATCATCCGAAGCGGATGCCCCAATAAATGCCACGTCAATCTGAAGCTCGCCCGCCTCTATGGCCCTCGGTCTTGCGCCATGGGGCCGCAATATGACAGGCTTTTTCATAGCCCCATGGAGGACCGCATCTCCCAGCGAACCTCTAATTCCACTTGCCTCTATTTCCGTAATTGTTCCGTCCTTAATGAACTCCTCAATGGAAGTATCATCAAGATTTACCACAGCGCTTGGTGCAAAACGAAGATTTTTAATCCCTTTTCTCCGAATAGCATTCAATACCTGACCAATGATCTGGTCTCCTTCCCGAAAACAATGATGAAATGAAATTGTCATGCCATCGTGAAGTCCGGACCGGTCAATTGCTTCTTCAAGATTGTTTAAAAGCTTTTTCTCACCTGGCTGCACATGCTTCATTGTTCTTTTCGTAAAAACCGGTCGCTGCAATACAGGTGTTATGTTTGCCCCAAGGTAAGGCCTGACGCAATAATCCCCAATATAATCTGGTAATTCTATTCCTGCGGCGTTAATCATTTTTCTCCTTCTTCCCTCAATGCCCCGGATGCCTTTGCTCTGGCAAGAATTTGAAGTGCCCTTTTCTTTACCGGAAGGTCAATCATTTCTCCATTTAGGCTGCAGACACCTGAATGATTTTCTTCGGCTTTCTGAAGACATGAAATAATCTGCTGAGCCTTTCGGATTTCTTTTTCACTCGGGGTAAAATATCGATTCACTATTTTAATCTGCACCGGATGAATAGTGGTTTTTCCATCGAAGCCCAGGCTGCTGGCCATCTCAAGGTCTTTTTTTAACCCTTCCGTATCATTAAAGTCAGAAAATACTGCATCCTGTGCGGAAACTCCTGCTTCACGGCAAGCCATCAACACTGCATTCCTGGCATAGAATATTTCCCATCCGTCTTTCGTTCTTTTTCCATGCATACTCTGAGTAAAATCCTCGGCTCCCAGAGCAAGTGCCTCTATTCGGCTGCTTGCTTTAGCTATTTCTCCTGCATTCAAAACTCCTTCATAAGATTCGATATTGCACCAGATCTTTACTGAACCCTCCGGTATTCCGGCTTTATGTTCAATCTCTGAAATTATATGATCGACTCTTCTGACTTCTTCCGCATATTCTACCTTCGGAATACGAATCGCATCTGGCTTTGCTCTGACTATTGCCTCCAGATCCTCCGCAAAATAATTTGAATATAATCCATTTACACGCACTACCACATGCTTATCACAGGGTCTTTGATATCTGAGCAGACAGGCTACCAAGAACCTCGCCGCGTCTTTTTCTCCTTCTGATACCGAATCTTCCAGATCATATACAATACAGTCTTCCGGAAAGAAAGCCGCTTGTATCATTCTTTTCGGACTGGTCCCTCCTGTATACAGGGAGGATCTAAATAACTGCGTATCATTTATTTCTGTCATTTTTACTCCAGTCATATTTTTCCTCTGCACTTCGATATAAGGCACACATGAGTCTTGCCCGAATGGCAAAATCTAGCGCACTGTGATCATGTACTTCGACTTTTGCCTTCTGAACATTCTCTTTTGACAGAACATCCTGTATTGAAGAATAGATAGAAGTGCCAAATATTTTTTCTACCTCACTGTCAATCAGAATTTCATTTTGATCCGAAGGCTGAACAACAATACTTACATCTCCTGGATCATCGGAGCCTGCCTGAGCTGTTTTCTTTGGAATGAGCATATTTATCCTTTCAAAAGAAGGGGAATGTTCAATACACATTCCCCTTCTTTCCACAAAAATTCTTTTCCCGGCGTATTTAACCCTCCAGGATAATGTCTGTCATTTTTTCTGCATAATCCCGAATATCTATACCTTTCGTAAACTGAAGGCATGTGCCGCTTGGATATCTGGTTTTGTTTATCCACTTATCGGGTATCTTATCTGCCCCATATTTTGCTCCGAGAATGCAGCCAACAATTGCTCCTATTGTATCTGCATCCCGTCCAAAATTTCCTGCTGCGATAACACCTTTTCTGAAATCATCATGTACCGCCTTCAGGCATATCAGGGCTGAAGGAAGCGCTTCTGCCGTTGTTGCCCAGGCGCTTGTTCGCAGTTCATCGTGAAGTTCCATCCAGGCATCCAGAAGGTTTCCGTTATGAGTATCCAGGATTTCAAACGCTTTCTGTATATTATAGTAAAGCCAGGATTCTTCCGGAATTACAGAAACCGAAGCATCAAGTATTTCCTCTATAGTTCCGTCAACCATCGCTGTCGCAACAGCTGCTGCCACCGCCTGAGCTCCCCATACTCCATCCCGAAAATGGCTGATTTCCGCTTCAATTCGGGCATATTCAGCAGCTCTTTCCACGTCCCCGGCACACAGGATGCCGATGGGTCCTATCCGCATGCATGCCCCATCACTCTGATGAAAAGTATTGTACTTCCCCGAAAAAGGCGGTTTAATTCCCTTCCTAAGATTATTGGCAGCCTCAATCTCACTGGCACCTCCACGTTTATATTCATCTTGTACAACAACATTTTCCATCCAGGATTTCACACATTCCTCGCTGGTCAATCTGCCATGGCACCGTATAATCGTTGAGGCTGTAAGCAGTGCAAATTCCGTATCATCCGTGCTCCAGGAGGCCCCGCTGTTGAAGTCGGTTGTTATCTGATAATTGGCACGGTTTTCTTCTTTTCTGGCGGCATCTCCAAAAGAATCGCCAATTGCGATACCTGACAGAGCTCCATACGTTTTTTGAAACACACGGCTGCGTTCCTTTATAAAATTTTCTCTCTCAATCATTTTTTCCTCACTTATTTCTCAGCAAAAGCTTCCTGCAATATCGGCTCAAAGTCATCTCCTCCGGCTTCATTCCATTCTTCAACAAATTTATCAAAGTCATCACTGGAACGAACACCGCGAATGATATCTATTGAATACTCATTATAAAGATTTGTCATAGCGTCCCACTGAGCTGCCATTTCGTCCGGAATCAGAATACTATGATCCATTACTAAATACTGATTCACCATGTCAAGTGATTCTTCGGCAGGAGCACTGTAAACCGGCTCGGCCAGAGAAGGATTCTGCGGATTAAAGTTTACGTTAGAATCCCAGAATCTTGCCCACCATCCGGAGAACTTGTCCGTGTAGACAATCTTATTATCCTCAACATTATACTGACTGCCTTCGATTCCGATTTTATCGAGAATTCTTCCCTCCGGACTTGCCATGAAGTCAAGAACTGCTACAGCAGCGTCTTTGTTTTCCGAATCGATATTAATAGCAAATC
>Ga0256404_1005793_pt1 | contig 21325 bp, 20 predicted proteins | sample RumenRJG_01DNA_FD_185990 | JGI IMG/M metagenome (GOLD analysis project Ga0256404, IMG submission 185990) | Bovine rumen microbial communities from Lethbridge, Alberta, Canada - RJG_01 | ecosystem: Host-associated > Mammals > Digestive system > Stomach > Rumen | place: Canada: Alberta | collected...
CACCCTGAATACTTTAAGGAAGCCGCAGGATAAAAAACTGTAAAAAACGGATGCAAATGTACATCCGGGAAGTAAAATAAAGTTATAAAGCCTTGAGGTAAAAAAGCAACGCAGCATACATAATTAACAGGAGGAAAACGATATGAAGATGACATTCCGCTGGTACGGAAAGAACAGTGATCCGGTTTCGCTGAAGCAGATCCGGCAGATCCCGGGCATGACCGGTGTTATGGGATTCCTGGACTATAAGCCGGCAGGCGAGGTCTGGACGAAGGAAGAGATCGCCGCTTATGTGAAGGACATCAAGGAAGCGGGGCTGGAGTGCGAGGTCATCGAGTCTGTCAATGTCCATGAAGACATCAAGATGGGCCTGCCCACCAGAGACAAGTACATCGACGCTTATATCGAGACCATCCGGAATCTTGCGGAAGTCGGCGTCAAGGTCATCATCTACAACTTCATGCCGGTCCTGGACTGGCTCCGTACGGACCTTGCCCGCGAGATCCCGGAGGACGGTTCCAATTCCCTGTATTATGACGATGCCGAGCTGCAGGGTCTGACCGCTGTCCAGCTGGTCGAGAACACCCTGAAGGATTCCAAGGGCTTCTCCATGCCGGGCTGGGAGCCGGAACGTCTCGCGGAGCTGAAGGTCACCATGAAGCGTTACGAGGAGATCGACGAGGACAAGCTTGCTGAGAACTACAAGTATTTCCTGGATGCTGTCATCCCGGTCTGCGAGGAAGTGGGCGTGAAGATGGCCTGCCATCCGGACGATCCGGCATGGCCGATCTTCGGACTTCCGCGTCTTGCGCATGACCAGGCCGGCTTCGACCGCATCGTGAAGCTGCACGACAGCCCGGCGAACGCCATCTGCCTCTGCACCGGTTCCCTGGGCTCCAACCCGGAGAACGACATCCCCTCCATCATCCGCCACTTCGGTGAGATGGACCGGATCGCTGCGCTGCACATCCGCAACGTGAAGTTCCTCGGCTACCGGAAGTTCCGTGAGGCGAGCCATCTGAGCTCCGACGGAAGCCTGGATATGTACGCTATCGTGAAGGCAGTCTATGACACCTGCCCGCATGACATCTATGTTCGTCCGGACCACGGCCGCATGATCTGGGACGAGCAGGGCAGACCGGGCTACGGCCTCTATGACCGCGCGCTGGGCGCCACCTACCTGAATGGTCTCTGGGAAGCTATTGACAAGAACGCGAAGGGCGAATAAGAAAGACTGCGGAAATCTGCGGAAGCAGACTGAGACAGCCGGCAGCCCCGCATACAGGCAGGGCAGAAAGGACAGAAATATCATGAAACTGACTCTGGAAGGACTGAAGGACAGGGCTGCATGGGAAGCTGCAGGAGTGAAGCTCCCGTCCTATGACGTGGCAGCAGTGGCGGAGAACACGAAGAAGGCTCCGGTGTGGATCCACTTCGGCATCGGCAACATCTTCCGCATCTTTATCGGCGGCATCGCGGACAAGCTGATCAGCGACGGCGAGACGGACAAGGGCATCACCTGCGTCGAGACCTTTGACTTCGACGTGGTGGACAAGATCTACAAGCCCTATGACAACCTGGTGCTGGGCGTCACCCTGAAGGCGGACGGCAGCATCGACAAGCAGGTCATCGGATCCCTGACCGAGGCCATCAAGGCCCAGTCCTCTGATCCGGAAGCATGGGCAAGACTGAAGGGGATCTTCGCGGATCCGAAGTTCCAGATGTGCTCCTTCACCATCACGGAGAAGGGTTACGCCCTGAAGAACGCTGCAGGCGCATTCTTCCCCTTCATCCAGGCAGACATCGACAACGGACCGGAAAAGCCGGTCTCCGCGATGGCGGTAGTGACGGCACTGCTCTTTGAGCGCTTCAAGGCCGGAAAGTTCCCGGTGGCAGTGGTCAGCATGGACAACTGCAGCCACAACGGCGAGAAGCTTAAGAGCTCCATCGTCACCATGGCGGAAGAGTGGCAGAAGAAGGGCTTTGTCCCGGCAGAGTTCGTCGCTTACGTGAACGACGAGGCGCAGGTGGCATTCCCCTGGTCCATGATCGACAAGATCACGCCCCGGCCGGCGGCATCCGTCCAGGAAGAACTCACGAAGCTCGGCATCGAGGATATGGCTCCCGTGGTCACCTCCAAGAATACCTTCATTGCGCCCTTCGTCAACGCTGAGGGACCGCAGTACCTGGTGGTCGAGGACCGTTTCCCGAACGGCCGTCCGGCGCTGGAGAAGGCCGGCGTATACATGACCGACCGCGACACCGTCAACAAGGTGGAGCGCATGAAGGTCACCACCTGCCTGAACCCGCTGCACACCGCGCTGGCAGTGTACGGCTGCGTGCTTGGCTACAACCTGATCGCGGATGAGATGAAGGATCATGAGCTGAACGAGCTGGTGCACCGCATCGGACCGGTGGAGGGCATGCCGGTGGTCACCGACCCGGGCATCCTGTCCCCGCAGGACTTCGTGGACGAGGTCATTGACGTCCGTATCCCGAACCCCTTCATGCCGGATACGCCCCAGCGTATCGCTACGGATACCAGCCAGAAGGTCGGCATCCGCTACGGCGAGACCATCAAGAGTTATGTTGCAAAGTACGGCGACGCAAAGAAGCTGGAGGCGATCCCGCTGGCCATCGCAGGCTGGCTGCGCTATCTGATCGGCGTGGACGATGAGGGCAAGGCGTTCGAGCGCTCCTCCGACCCGATGCTGGACGAGCTTACCGCACAGCTTTCCGGCATCACCCTCGGCGATCCGGACAGTGTGGGCGACAAGCTGAAGACCATCCTCTCCAATGCCAACATCTTCGGTTCCGACCTCTATGCGGCCGGCATCGGCGACCGGATCGAGGCCCTCTTCAAGGAAGAGCTGGCCGGCCCCGGCGCTGTCAGAGCGACCCTCAAGAAATACATTAAATAAGTCAGCACCCCGCAGAGATACGCGGAAGCCGCCGGAAAGCTTGCTTTCCAGACGGCTTCCGCGTATCTCTGCGAGGCGGCCAAGGCGCGAAGCGCCTCCGGCCGCCGAAAACGAGGGATGCGGAGCATCCCGAGTCTGGGGTGCGGAACACCCCGAATATGGGATGCGGAGCATCCCGAGTCTGGGGTGCGGAGGTTTTCCATGGTTGCCCGGATTTCCATGATGTGCTAAAATGCACATAATTGTTCGGCAAACGGAGGATATACCATGTATAACACTATCACTGAAAACATTAACATCGTTGAGCAGAAGGATCCGAAGATCGCCAGAGTGCTTTCCCTGGAACTGAAGCGCCAGCAGAACAATCTTGAGCTGATCGCGTCCGAGAATATCGTCAGCCCGGAAGTCATGGCCACCATGGGCAGCGTCCTGACCAACAAGTACGCGGAGGGATACCCGGGACGCCGGCACTACGGCGGCTGCGAATTCGTGGACATTGCCGAGCGCATCTGCATTGAGCGCGCGAAGGAGATCTTCTCCGCCGGATTTGCCAACGTACAGGCCCACAGCGGTTCCCAGGCCAACTTCTGCGTCTATCTGGCACTCTGCAAGCCCGGCGACACGGTCCTCGGCATGGACCTCCGCAGCGGCGGCCACCTGACCCACGGAAGCAAGGCCAGCTTCTCAGGAAAGATGTACAACACCGTGTTTTACGGAGTTGACCCGGAGACCGGACTCATCGACTACGATGACGTGCAGAAGAAGGCGGAGGAGTACAAGCCGAAGATGATCATCGCCGGCGCATCCGCGTATCCCAGGATCATCGATTTTGCGAGGTTTGCCGAGATCGCCCACAGTGTGGGCGCGTATCTGATGGTGGATATGGCGCACATCGCGGGCCTGGTGGCCGGCGGACTGCATCCGAACCCGCTGCCCTACGCGGACGTGGTCACCATGACCACCCACAAGACCATGCGCGGACCCCGCGGCGGCATCATCCTCACCAACAACGAGGAGATCGCGAAGAAGATCGACCGCGCCATGTTCCCGGGCACCCAGGGCGGCCCGCTGATGCACATCATCGCGGCCAAGGCAGTGGCGCTGGGAGAGGCGCTGCACGATGAATTCAAGGATTACCAGGCACAGATCGTGAAGAACGCCGCAGTTCTTGCGGACACCCTGCTTGCAGGCGGCGTCAACCTGGTCAGCGGCGGCACGGACAACCACCTGATGCTTCTGGATCTCCGCAGCCTCGATATGAGCGGCCAGGAGCTGGAGGACAGGCTGGACCGCGTGCACATCACCGTCAACAAGAACTCCATCCCCGGCGACACCCGTCCGCCCATGGAGACTTCCGGCATCCGCATCGGCACGCCGGCAGTCACGACCCGCGGCTTCAAGGAAGAAGAGATGAAGATCGTCGGCGATCTCATCCTGAAGTCCATCTATGATTTCGACATGAGCAGAGGCGAGATCCTCTCCACAGTGGACGAGCTCTGCACGAAATATCCGCTTTACTGATAAGGAAAAACAGGCAGCGATTGCAGAAAAGGATTCCCGGAGGAGCAGAAGCTCCCCCGGGAATCCTTTTTCAGTTCGCTTTTTCTGCCTGCAGTTTTTTTGCGGGAAATCTGCGGCGGACAGCCGATTGTGATACAATAGAAATGTTAATGAATTTTCTGCTGGAAAGGAGAAAACATACATGTTTTTTGCGAATATCGGCATTGCGGAAAAGTACAATTACCTTGAGGAGAAATTTGTCCGCGCCTACAGATGGCTTGCGGAGACGGACATCAAATCCCTGCCGGAAGGCAGCTATCCCATCTGGGACGACAAGGTCATTGCGAACGTTCAGGAGTACACCACCAAGCTTCCGTCCGAAGGCCTCTTTGAGACCCACAAAAAGTACTTCGACATCCAGTACATGGTGAGCGGAGAAGAGCAGTTCGGCGTGTGCAAGCTGGAGGGGCTGAAACTCTGCGAGTCCCACGAGGACAATGACCTCTATTTTTATGAGGAGCCGGCGGAATCCGGGACCATCCTTCTGAAGGAAGGCGACCTGATCGTCGTCGAGCCGGAGGAAGCCCACAAGCCGAGACTTGTGGCAGGCGGAGAGAAGAAAGCGGTCAAGAAGGTCGTCGTCAAAGTCGCACTCTGAGCAGGAAGGAGAGTACAGGTATGAGAATTGCAGTCATCGGCGCGGGGGCCATGGGTTCGATCTACGGCGGGCACCTGTCCCTGAAGAATGAGGTGTATCTGGTAGACACCAACGCCGCTGTGGTGGAGCACCTTCAGAAGGAAGGCCTGAAGCTCCAGGAGAATGGTACGGACAACATGTATTATCCGAAGGCAGTCACCTCCACGGAGGGGATCGCGCCGGTGGACCTGGTGATCCTGTTTGTGAAGGCGCTGTTCTCGAAGGCCGCCCTCTCCGGAAACAAGGGGATCATCGGCCCCGACACCTACGTCATGACGCTGCAGAACGGCTCCGGCCATGAGGACATTCTTGGCGAGTTCGTTCCGCAGGACCACATCATCATCGGCACCACCAACGACAACGGCGCCATCCTCGGCATGGGCTATATCCGGCACGGCGGTGTCGGAGAGACCAACATCGGCATGCTGGTGGAGGATACCGGAAAGTTCCTGCCGAAGCTGAAGGAAGCGCTGGACAGCTGCGGCTTTGTCACCACTATCCAGGAAAATATCAAGCAGCTCATCTGGGACAAGATGTTCACCAACGTGTCCCTTTCCGCAGTGACTGCGATCCTTTCCGTGGAGATGGGGTACATCGCTGCGAATGAGCACGCCTGGTATCTGGCGGAGCGCCTGGTCCGCGAGGCTGCGGCGGTGGCCAGGGGCATGGGCCTGAAGGCGGATGATGAAAAACTTCTCGCGAAGGTCCGCACGACCTCCGAAGGCTCCCCCAACGGCGTCACTTCCATCTGCGCGGATATCCGCGCCGGAAGAAAGACCGAGGTCGACACCATCTCCGGATCCGTGGTCCGCGCGTCGAAGAAGTGCGGCGTCCCGGCACCGACCCATGAATTCGTGGTGGAGATGATCCACGCGCTGGAAGGCCGGCCGAAGAACTGAGACCGGGCCGGAAAACCGGAAACGGCGCCGGGGAACGGTGCCGGAAACTGAAGCACAGACAGCAGAGGAGGACAGCATGATCTTTGGAAATATCCATAATGAAATGATCGAGACACAGATCCAGACGTTTCCGGTGCCGGTGCGGCATGCGATCCGTTTTCTGATGGCGAACGATATGAACGCCTACGAAGCCGGAAAGTATGAGATCACCCCGGGCGGGATCCCCATGATCCTGCAGGTGATCGACCAGAGCACCGCACCGCGGGAGACACTGCGTCCGGAGATCCACAGAAAGAACATTGACCTGCAGTTCCTTGCGTCCGGCGGACCGGAAGCTGCCTGCTTCTATTCCGACGACGGGAAGGGAGTCGTGGACGAGGATCTCCTGGACACGATAAGAGACATCCTGTTCTATAAGAATGATCCGGAAAAGGAGGAGGGAAAGATCCTCCTGACGGTGGGAAGCTTTGCCCTGTATTTCCCATGGGACGTGCATATCCCGGCAGTGCAGGCGGGGGATGCTCCGGCCGCGATCCGGAAGATCGTCATCAAGGTCCCGATGGAAGCCTGTATCTGAGAAATAATACCAGCCCCGGAAGGACTGGCCTTCAGACCGGCCGCTCCGGAAAACAGTCAAGACTGAGAGGTTTAGCAAATGAAAAAGCTTGTGACTTCCGCCCACATTATGGAGTTGTTCATGCCCTATCTCGACGACGAGAAACGGGTGCTCGGCGTCATCGACCGCCTGCGCGGCTTTGATTTCTACCATGGCGTGGAGATGGGGGTCTTCTATGATAAAGAGAACCAGAAAAAGATCCGCCGGATCCTGGAAGAGGACAACTGGTGCGGCGTGACCTACTCCACACCCTATATGAACCGGCAGGGCTTCGACATCAGCTCCCTGGACCCGGAGCTCCGGAAAAAATCCGTGGACTTCGAGATCAGCCTGATGCCGGTGGCGGCAGAGATGGGACTGACCTATGTCGGCGTCCCCAGCGGCCCGGATACGGCGCCGGAAAAGAGAGAGGCGGCCAAGGAAGCTCTGGCGGATTCCTTCGGAGCCATCGCGGACGCAGCTAAAAAGTACGGCATCAGCCTCCTTCTGGAGCCCCTGGACCGCTATGCGCATAAGAAGAGACTGCTGGGGCCGATGGATGAGACCTGCGAGTGGTTTGCCCCGGTACAGGCGGCCCACCCGAATATGTACATTCACTGGGACAGCGCCCATGAGAAGCTGGGCGGCATCGACCTCTTCCGCACCCTGGATCTCTGCGAGTCCTTCCTGCAGCGGATCCATCTCTGCAACTGCATCGACGACAAGACCCATCCCTGCTTCGGCGACCTTCACATGGAAGTGGGACAGCCGCCGCTCTTTGAGACAGAAGGATTCCTGACGCCGGAAGTGGGCGCGGCCCTTCTGGACCACGCGGTACAGGGGAAGACCGGCGTGGATACGGTCTATGTTTCTGTCGAGGTGCTGGGGCATCCGGGCGATGATCTCTGGCACAAGGAGTACTGCACCCGGGAGTTCCTGAAGAAATGCTTTGAACTTATGAAGGCGGGAAAATAATAACATCGATCCAGCACCCCGGATCCAGGGGTGGTGAAGAAGTACAGACAGGAAAAAACGGCCGGATCCTGAGACCGGAAAGACTGAGATATCGAGGAAGTAAAGATGAAAGCGATCAAATTTGACAAACCCTGGGACGTAGCGTGTGTAGATCTTCCGATACCGGAGCCGAAGGAGGGGGAGACCCTGCTCCGGATCCATGCAGCCGGGATCTGCGGGAGCGATATCGGCGCCTTCCGCGGGACGAACGGGCTGGTTTCCTATCCGCGCGTCATCGGACATGAGCTGGCGGGCGAGGTGGTCAAGGTGAACGGCAGCAACCCGCAGGGTCTGAAGCCGGGCGATGCGGTGGTGGTGGATCCCTACCTCTACTGCGGTCACTGCTATCCCTGCCGCATCGGCAGGACCAACTGCTGCACCAGCCTGCACGTGCTGGGCGTCCACGTGGACGGCGGCATGGCGGAATACTACTGCCATCCCACGAACATGCTGATCCGGAAGCCTGACGATCTGAGCTGGATCCAGGCAGCCATGGCGGAGCCGCTGACCATTTCCCTCCACGGAATTCACCGCGGCGGTCTGACAGCGGGAGAGTACTGTGCCGTCATCGGCGCGGGCCCCATCGGCCTTGCCGCGGCCATGACCGCCCAGGCTTACGGCGCCCATGCGATCCTTCTGGACCTGGTGCAGGAACGGCTGGACTTCGCGGCTTCCCTGGGTATCGAGCATACGGTCAATTCCTCCGTGGAAGACCCGGAGGAGGCGATCCGCAGGATCACCGGCGGAGATATGGCTCAGCAGGTCATGGAGTGCAGCGGGGCGAACCCGGCGATCCGGGCGGCTCTGGACTATGTGAGCCACGCGGGGCGCATCACCCTCACCGGCTGGCCGAAGAAGGAAACGCCGCTTCCCACGGACATGATCACCCGGAAGGAAATCGACATCCGCGGCGCCCGCACCAGCGCCGGAGAGTTTGAGGAGGCAATGGAGCTGATCCGCACGAAGAAGGTGGACATGCTGAAGCTTCTGACGAAGACGGTCACCCTTGCTGAAGCGCCGGAGACCATCATCGATATCGAGAAGAATCCGGGAAAATACATGAAGGTCGTCGTCACCACAGACTGACCGAAAGGAGTTCCGCAATATGCAGATTCGTTATGCCGGTTTTACGATGGAGCAGGTACTGCCGCTGATCCTCGCGATCCTTCTGATCTTTATTCTGCCGATGATCATGCGGCGGAACGGATGGGATTTCGACGACTTTATGCGTGCCCTGGTGGGCGGCCTCTGGAAGAAGGGAAAGTATGATCCGAAGGCAAAGGAGAAAGCAGCGGCGAAAAAGCGGGAGCCGCATCTCTCCAACGGCGGAAAAGGCGAAATGATGGAACTCCTGTCTTCCCTCATCACCTTCGCGCGGCGGCACGACTTCGGGATCGTCTATCCCGGAACTCTGGCCCACGGGTCAGAGGTCGCGACGCTTCTGGCGCTGCTGGTCACGAAGTCCGAAGTGGTCGGCATCAACTGCTTCGGCTACGGCGGGACCATCACCGCCGGAAAGGGCGACGCAGACTGGAAGCAGCATATGAATGAACAGGACATCATGATCAAAAGTCCTGTGGTGCTGTGCCGGAAACAGCAGCGGCTGTGCAGGCAGGCCATGGATGCGGCCGGAATGAAGGATGTCTCTGTCCGGGTGGCCGGCGTGTTCACGAATCACCATGTGACCCTTGCCATCGGCAACGGTTACGGGCTGTATACCACGGAAAGTCTGATCGAGGAGCTGAAGGTCCAGGCCTCCGCGGAGGAGGAGCGGATCCCGGATCCGCAGAAGGTCGCGGAGCAGCTCGCCGCTGTAACGAAGAAGATCCAGCCGGGAAAAAGATAACAAGTTCAAAAGTACCAACATGTTAAAAAATTAACGTGAAAAATTGTAAAAAATGTCCTGTCTTCCTGTTGACAGGGCATTTTTTTATGGTATTATGAGTTCAGGCAGTAATATATTAGCATACCAAACTGAAGGGACGCGGTTGAGCTGCCGGAGCACAGGGATGTAAACACATCAGAAAAGGAGAAAAGTAAATGAAGAAAAGAGTTCTTGCAATCGCACTGAGCACGATCATGGCAGCATCGCTTGCAGCATGCGGCGGCTCCAAGCCGGCAGAGACCACGGCAGCACCGGCAGCGGCAGCACCGGCAGCGGCTGAGACCACCGCGGCAGCGGCGGCTGCACCGGCAGCTGACGGCGCGGTCGACACCAGCAACGCAAAGTACACCATCAACATCGGCCACATCAACGCGGAGAATGACTCCTGGCACCTCGCTGCCCTGGACTTCAAGGAGCAGGTCGAAAAGAATTCCAACGGCCAGATCAAGGTCGAGGTCTATCCGAACTCCCAGCTGGGACCGGAGGTCGACATGATCCAGTCCATCCTTCAGCAGGGCGGCTGCGACATCACCTTCACCGGCGAGTCCATGCAGACCTATTCCCCGGACCTCGGCATGATCGGTATGCCGTACCTGATCCAGTCTGACGAGCACATGAAGGCAGTTCTTGACGGCGAAGTCGGCAAGAAGCTGGAAGGCCTGATGGAAGAGTCCGGCATGAAGGTCCTCGGCTACTTCACCAGAGGTCCCCGTTACATCACCTCCAACAGAGAGATCCACAGCGTCGCTGACTGCCAGAACCTGCTGATCCGTACCCCGCAGTCCCCGATGACCGTCGCTGCATTCAACGCGATCGGCGCAAAGCCCACCCCCATGGCTCTGTCCGAGGTCTTCACTTCCCTGCAGTCCGGCACCATCGAGGCTCAGGAGAACCCGCTGGCAATGATCACCACCCAGTCCTTCTATGAGGTCCAGAAGTACCTGATCAAGACCGCTCACCTTCGCGCATGGGTCTACATCGCAATGGGCAAGGCTCAGTTCGACGCTCTTCCGGCAGACCTGCAGCAGGTGGTCCTTGACGCAGGCAAGCACGCTCAGGAGTATGAGCACGAGCTGTTCCTGAAGAATGAGACCGAGTTCGAGAAGTTCCTGCAGGAGAAGGGCATGACCTTCATCGATGTGGACACCAAGGAATTCGCGGATGCGATGATCAGCGGCGTCCTTCCGACCCTGACCGACAGCCAGAAGGCTCTGTACGACGAGATCGCTGCTGCAAACCCGAACAAGTAATCTGATCCCGGCAGAAATTTAATACCTGAAGTATCCGGCCGGCGGCTGTGCCCTCAGCCGCCGGCTTTCTCAAAGGAGAATGAGCATGAAAAACAGCGGTTTTGACAAGCTGGTGAAGGTGTACAGCGAGATCCTTTACGCGGTCGGCAGCATCTTCTACATCACGTTCTGCGTCTGCGTCATGGTGCAGATCATCAGCCGCAACTTCCTTCCCTCGGCTCCGTCCTGGACAGAAGAGCTTGCGCGCTACAGCTTTATTTACATGGTCGCCTTCGGCTGCGGCGTCGCTGTCCTGAAGGATGAGTTCGTCTTCGTCGAGTTCCTGAAGGACTCCCTGGAGGCAAAGGGCCTGCACCAGGCCAACAAGATCATCCGCATCCTTGTCACCTTCGTGATGCTGATCATCAGCCTCTATATCCTGGTCAAAGCAGAACCGACTTTCTGCTTCATCAAGTTCCGCATGGTCTCCACGGCAATGCAGATCCCGATGCAGTATATTTACTTCTCGCAGATCCTTCTGTTCGCGTTCCTCTCCGTCAGCCTTGTGTTCCGCCTGATCCAGATGATCCGGGACTTCAATAAGGAAGGGGACTTCGAAGAGACAGAAGAGGAGAAGATCCTGGAAGAAATTGCCGCAGAAAAGGAGGTCCGCTGATATGATCCCGGTACTGTTTATCAGTTTTGTCGTGTGCCTTGCGGTCGGCGTTCCGGTCGCGTTCAGTCTCGGCGTCTCGTCCTGCCTGTATTTCGTGGGATCCGGCATGCCGATCAATACCTTCGCACAGAAGTTCTTCAATGGTATGGACTCCTTCACCCTGCTCTGCATCCCGGGCTTCACCTTCGCGGGAAACCTGATGAACCAGGGCGGAATCTCCGACAAGCTCCTTGATTTCGCGGAGCATGCCGTCGGACATCTCCGCGGCGGTCTTGCTTACGCGAACGTTCTTGCATCCATGGTCTTCGCCGGAATCTCCGGCACGGCTCTGGCGGACACGGTCTCCCTGGGCGGCGTCGAGATCCCGATGATGGTGAACCAGGGATATGATACGCCCTTCGCAGTCGCGGTCACGGCGGCCAGCTCCTGCATGGGCCCCATCATTCCTCCGTCTGTTCCGATGATCATCGCGGCGACCATGACCGGTCTTTCTGTCTCCAAGATGTTCATGGCAGGCATTGTCCCCGGCCTCATGATGGGCGGCGGCATGTGCTTTGTCTGCTGGTATGAGTCCAGAAAGAACAATTATCCGAAGCGTGAAAAACCCGCGACGTTTAAGGAACTGATGCACTCCGGCCGTGAGGCGATCTGGGCCATCATCATGGTCGGCATCATCCTCTTCGGCATCATGGGCGGCGTCATGACCCCCACCGAGGCATCTATCGTCTGCGTCTGCTACGGCCTGATCGTCGCGTTCTTCATCTACCGCAAGATGACTCTGAAGTCCTTCTACGCCTGCCTCCGCCAGACTCTGTCCAGCGCGGCTGCCATTATGGCACTGGTTGCTTTCGCAAACGTGTTCGCGTACATCCTGACCAAGGAGCGCATCCCGAACATGATCGCGGACGCACTGCTCCGCATCACCTCCAACAAGTACATCATCCTGCTGCTCATCAACCTGTTCCTGGTCTTCGTCGGAATGTTCATGGAGACCATCGCAGCACTGCTGATCCTGTTCCCGGTCCTTCTTCAGGTCGCCACCGCAGTGGGCGTCGACCCGATCCAGTTCGCCATCGTCGTCGTCATGAACCTGGTCCTCGGCCTCTGCACGCCGCCGGTCGGTGTCTGCCTGTTCGCCGCGACTGCTATCGGCGGAAACAAACTGTCCGAGAACGTCAAGGCACTGACGCCGTTCCTGATCTCCAACTTTACGGTGCTGTTCCTGGTCACCTACGTCCCGGCTCTGTCCGTGGGCGTCGCAAACCTGATCATGGGCAAATAATTCCTGAAAAAGGAAGAAGAAATACCTGTTCTGTTTGCGGATGTACATGATAGAATATCGATAAAACGGTAATATATTTCTGCGGAATTCCGATAGTAATATATTTACCTGCTACTTTGTAAGTGATATATCCATCATACGGACGGAATGTCGGGCAGAGCCTTCTCTGGAGAATCAATTTCCGGGGAGATGCCCGCGGCCGGGAACAGGGAGTGAATCAATGGAACTGATCATTGCACCGCGCAACACCGGAGAACCCGCCCGGGACTACGCCTACCGCGTACTGAGCGAGAATATCGCAAAACTGAAGCTTTACCCCGGCTGTCCGCTGAATGACCAGGAAGTGGCTGTCAGACTCGGGATCAGCAGGACCCCGGTGCGGGAAGCAATCAACCAGATCAAGAATGAGTCAGATATCATTGAGATCTATCCGCAGAGAGGAATGAAGATCTCTCTGATCGATACCGGGATCATCAACCAGGTGCGGGACCTGCGGGTCATGCTGGAGAAGCGGGCGATGCGCCTGTGCTGTAAGAACCGGAGCGAAGAAGACCTGAAATGGATGGACGATAACATTGCCCTGCAGAATTTCTATTTTGAACGCGGCGAAGTCGAGACAGCCATGGAGCAGGATGATCTCCTGCACAGAAAGATCTTTGAGATCGCAGGGATGGAGTATATTCACCGGATGACCCGGGGGCTGATGCTCCAGTACAACCGGGTCCGGGTCCTGGAGACCTTTTACGATTCCTACGGGGATTCCATCAATGACCACCAGGCCATCGTGGATGCGATCCGGCAGCAGGACCCCCGGGCTGTGGAAAAACTGGTCGATATCCATCTCGGAAGATGGGCGGACAATGAGAGAAAGCTGCGAAAGCAGTATCCGGAGTATTTTCTTGAAGAGGTAAATGAAAAATGAAAGCAGTCAGAATTGTGAAACCGAATGACCTCCGCGTGGTGGACGAGCCGAAGCCGGTCCTGGACGCAGAGAACAACGTAATTATCCGGATGACCTCCGCAGGCATCTGCGGATCCGATGTCGGAATCTATCACGGAACCAACGCTGCGGCGACTTATCCCCGCATTATCGGCCACGAGATCGTTGGCGTGGTCGAGGAGACCGCTGAGGGCGTGACCCGCGTCAAGGTGGGCGACCGCGTCATCGTGGACCAGGTCACTGCCTGCGGGAAGTGCTGGGCATGCCGCCACGGCCGCCCGAATGTCTGCGGAAACCTGAAGGTCCGCGGCGTGCACATTGACGGCGGCTACCGCCAGTGGATCGCAGTGCCGGATGACAAGTGCTACCTCCTTCCGGACGAGATCTCCGACAGAGATGCCATCATGATCGAGCCCACCACCATCGCGATCCAGAGCTGCTCCAGAGCAGAGCTCTGCGAAGAGGACACCCTCCTCATCATCGGTGCCGGCGCCCTGGGCTCCAGCATCCTGAAGATCGCAAGACTGCACTGCCCGAACATCATCGTGGCCGATGTGGTCGATGAGAAGCTGGATGAGGCCCTTGCCAACGGCGCGAAGTGGACCATCAACAGCATGAAGGAAGACCTGGAGAAGAGAGTCCGTGAGATCACCGACGGCTACGGCACCACCGTGACCATCGACGCAGCCTGCGTGAAGGATTCCCTGCTCAATGCCCTGAAGGTCACCGGAAACGCGGGCCGTGTCATCACCATGGGCTTCTCTGTGGCGGACACCATCGTGAACCAGTTCCTGATCACCTCCAAGGAGCTGGATGTGAGAGGCTCCCGTCTGCAGAACCGGAAGTTCGGCGAGGCCATCGACCTGATCAAGGCCGGCAAGCTGGATCTGAACGGTACGGTCTCCCATACCTTCAAGCTGACCGATGCCCAGAAGGCCTTCGACTTCGTGGACAGCCGCGATCCCTCCATCCGGAAGATCGCCCTGACCTTCGAGGATCTCGACTGAAGCTGACGCAAAGCGAAAAAAGTCCCGCCGTCCTGGCGGGGCTTTTTTTTATTCGGCAGTGCGCTTCATATATTCAAAGGCCCGGTCCACAGCTGCGACGCGGGACTTTTCGATGTGGATCCGCATCCGCTCTGCGGCATCATTCCAGTCCTGGGCAAGACAGGCCCGCAGGATCTCAAGATGCTCCGTATAGGAGTCTTCCAGGCGCTTGACGTAGGTCGCTGCGGTCATATGCCGGAAACGTTCATTCTGCGTCCGGATCATCTCGTAGCTGCGGCGGATATAAACATTCGGGCAGGACTGCACGATCATCAGGTGGAAGTCCTCGTCCAGGTCATAGAACGCCAGACTGGAGCGCTCGGATTCAAAACCGTCCTCCGGCGGCGTCTGGAAGATCTGGTAGAATTCATTCAGCCGCTCTGCAGGAAGAAGATGCCCATAGTTCTCCAGAATGAAGGGTTCATAGAGCCTGCGCAGTTCAAAGATCATATTGATGTCGGTTACAGTCAGCGGCGTGACAGTCACGCCTTTTTTCGGACGGATCTCTACAAGGCCTTCCTGTTCCAGACGTCCCAGGGCATCCCGCACCGGCGTGCGGCTCAGGCCCAGAGCGCTGGTCAGCATTTCTTCATTCAGGTTGGAGCCCGGCGCATATTCGCAGCTCACGATCTTCCGCCGGATCTGTGTGTATGCAAGTGTTTTAAGGTTGGAACCAGCCATCTGCAGAACCTCCTTCTGTTGTATACTTCATATACAGAGTGTACCATTGCGGCACCCGCTTAGCAAGCCTGAATATGCAAGAAAAATAAAAAGAACAGGCAGTTTTTTACTCTGCCTGTTCTTGTATTTTTCATGAAGGCCCGGACACCGAACCGTTGGAGGAGGGCCGGGATTTGTGGTACGGACCTTCCGGATCCCCGCGGTTTCGCGGAAGAACTCAATGATATATGGAACGACCGGATTAACCGCGGATCTCCTTCACGATGCCGGCAGCCTCAGCGACCAGCTTCTTGATCTTTGCGAACTCACCGGCCTTGATCATGTCGCCCTTGACCATCCAGGAGCCGCCGCAGCAGAAGATCTTGTCGCTCTTCAGGTACTCAACGACGTTCTTTGCGTTGATGCCGCCGGTGGGCATGAACTTGACGTTCGTCATGGCAGCGCCGATGGCCTTGATCATGGCCAGGCCGCCTGCATTCTCCGCCGGGAAGAACTTCACATGGTCGAGACCCATCTTGACTGCCAGCATGACCTCGGAAGCGGTCTGGGTGCCCGGGCAGACCGGAATGTCCCTGTCGAGGCAGTACTGCACGATCTCGGTGTCGAGGCCCGGAGCGACGATGAACTTTGCGCCTGCAGCGACCGCACGGTCGACCTGCTCGGTGGTCAGGACAGTGCCTGCGCCGACCAGCATATCCGGGAACTTCTCAGCCATGATGCGGATGGACTCTTCAGCAGCTGCGGTGCGGAAGGTCACCTCGGCAGCCGGAAGGCCGCCTTCCATCAGTGCCTTGCCCAGCGGCTCAGCGTCCTTTGCATCATTCAGGACAACGACCGGGATGATGCCGATCTCAGAAAACTGCTTGTAGATAGCTTCGCTCTTTGCGCTCATGATTTTTCTCCTTATATTTTAAAAACGATGGATTCGACGGAATTCAGTGGTTGTTCGGAACTTTGGAACAGAAGAGGGATCAGCGCTTCACGCGTGCGCCTGCGCCGCCCATGATGGCTTCGACTTCCTTGACATTTGCCATGGAGGTGTCGCCCGGGGTGGTCATTGCCAGTGCGCCGTGAGCTGCACCGTAGTTGACTGCCTTCTCCGGATCGCCGGTGGTCATCAGGCCGTAGACAAGGCCGGAAGCGAAGGAATCGCCGCCGCCGACGCGGTCCATGATCTCCAGGCCGTCATAAGCCTTGGACATGTAGATCTCGCCGTCTGCCCAGCACATTGCCTTCCAGTCGTTGACGGTCGCGGTCTTGACGGTGCGGAGGGTGGTTGCGACAGCCTTGAAGTTCGGATAGGTCTTCGCAGCCTCGTTGATCATCTTGCGGTATCCGTCAAGGTTCAGCTCCTTGAGGTTCTCGTCGTTGCCCTCGATCTGGAAGCCGAGGCAGGCGGTGAAGTCTTCCTCATTGCCGATCATGACGTCGACATACTTCGCGACTTCCTTGTTGACTTCCTGAGCCTTTGCCTGGCCGCCGATGGCGCTCCACATGGAGGGACGGTAGTTCAGGTCGTAGGAGACGATGGTGCCGTACTTCTTTGCAGCCTTGCATGCAGCGATGACGGTCTCGCAGGCCTGCTCGGAAAGAGCAGCGTAGATGCCGCCGGTGTGCAGCCACCGGACACCCAGCTCACCGAAGATGTAATCGAAGTCGAAGTCAGCCGGAGTCGCCTGGGAGATAGCGGTGTTCGCACGGTCGGAGCAGCCGACTGCGCCGCGGATGCCGAAGCCTCTCTCGGTGAAGTTGATGCCGTTTCTGCAGATGCGGCCGATGCCGTCGGTCTTCTTCCAGTAGATCAGAGAGGTGTCAACGCCGCCCTGCTCGATGAAATCCTTCATCAGCATACCGACCTCGTTGTCAGCGAAAGCGGTGATGACAGCGGTGTTCAGGCCGAAGCACTTGTGCAGGCCGCGGATGACGTTGTACTCTCCGCCGCCTTCCCATGCGCGGAAGCTTCTTGCGGTGCGGATCCGGCCCTCGCCCGGATCCAGACGGAGCATGACCTCGCCCAGGGAAACGGCGTCAAACTTGCAGTCTTTTCTGTCTCTGAGATTCAGTTCCATGAATAATTCCTCCTCTGATCTTTCTCTTTCTGAATGTCGTTCCATATTATGAAATGCAGTTTCGTATTGCGGTAACTCTTTGACTCTAGTATAAAGCGGTTTCGATGAAAGTCAACAGGGAAATTCAAAAAAATAATGACAAAACTTGACAAAACTCCATTGCACAGCGTTCCATGTTGCGGTATAGTATTTCGTATAGTGAAAGGAGGACGGGATGGAAGACAAAAATCCGATCCAGGTCGCCGGCAGACTGTTCGGTGCGCTGGAGTACCTGGTCGATCATGGAAATGTCTCTCTGGCGGAACTGGCGGCAGCGCTGGAACTGAACAAGAGTACGACGCACCGGGTCATTTCTTCGCTCCTGTATATGGGATACGTCCGGCAGGACCCGGATACCGGGAACTACGGCCCCAGCTTCAAGGTGGTGGACCTCGCCGGCCGGGTCATGGGACGGGTCGATGTCACCGACATCGTCCGCCCTTATCTGCAGAAGCTGATGCGGAGATGCGGGGAGACGGTCCACTTCGTGGAGCGGGAGGAAGAGAACTGCATCTATATAGATAAGGTAGAGGCGCCGCAGAACCAGGTGCGCATGGTATCCCACGTCGGAGGCGTGCTGCCTTTTTACCGCTCGGCGGTGGGAAAGGCCCTGGCGGCGCGGATGCCGGAGGAGGAAGTCCGGCGTCTCTGGAATCTCTGCAGGATCGAACGGACCACGCCCTACACCATCACGGACTTCGACGAATTTATGGAAGTCCTGGAAGAAGTGCGCAGAAAGGGCTATGCCCTGGACAATGAGGAAAATGAGACCGGCGTCCGCTGCATTGCGGCGGCTCTGGATATCCGGGATGAGCACACCCGGTACGCTTTCAGCATTTCCGTCCCGATCATGCGGATGGACAACGACCGGATCCGGGAGCTTTCCGGGTATGTCCGGGAGACAAAGGAAGAAATCGCGGAGGCATTCCGGTAAGGCGCCGGGTGAACGCGGAGTTTGCAGCGGAGTCTGCGGAAAGGAAATAAGATATGGAAAAGAGAGAATTTGACCTGATCACCATGGGCGAGGTCATGCTGCGCCTTTCCCCGCCGCGCCACGCGCGGATCACCGACAGCAGTGTATTTGAGAAGCATGCCGGCGGAGCGGAGCTGAACGTGGCGGCAGGTGTCGCCCAGATGGGACTCCGCAGCGCGGTCCTCACCAAGATTCCCAGATCCTCCGTCAGCGCATTCCTGCGGAACCGGATCCGCTTCATGGACGTTTCCGACGACTTCCTGCTTTTCGACGACGACCCGGATTCCCGCCTCGGCATCTATTATTATGAAGGCGGCGCGTACCCGAGAAAGCCCTCCGTTGTCTATGACCGTCAGAACAGCTCCGTGACCAGCCTTCAGTTCGAGGAGATCCCGGAGTCGATCTTCACCGCCGCGAGAATGTTCCACACCACCGGCATCACCCTGGCGCTGAATCCCCACCTCCGCGAGGTGACCATTGCGGCCATGCGTCGTTTCCGCGACAGCGGCACGAAGATCTCCTTCGACGTGAACTACCGTGCGAATCTCTGGGGCGAGGACGAGGCCCGGGAGACCATCAAGAAGATCCTGCCGCTGGTGGACGTGCTTTTCGTCTCTGAGGAGACCAGCCGCCGCATGTTCCAAAAGACCGGCAGCATGGAGGAGATCATGCGCTCCTACGCCGAGGAGTTCGGCGTGAAGATCGTTGCCAGCACCCGCCGCACGGTTCACAGCCCCCGCGTCCACGACTTCACTTCCATCGTCTATGACGCGAACGAGGACTGCTTCCACACGGAAGAGCCCTACATGAACATCGACGTGATAGACCGCATCGGTTCGGGCGACGCCTTCGTCGCCGGCACCCTGTTCGGTCTCCTGAAGTACGCGGATGCCGAGAAAGCCATGCAGTTCGGCAATGCGATCTCCAGCTTCAAGGATACGGTGCCGGGCGACCTGCTCAGCACAAGCTACGACGAGATCGCGTCCATCATCAAGGCGCACCGCAGCACCGGCCCGGTGTCCGAGATGAACCGCTGATCCCCGCCCGGCGGCAGGGGGATGCACATTACATGAAGAGGCCCTGCCCGGCAGAATGAAGCCGGGAGCCGGAAGTGCTGCCTCTGCAGGCAAATGGCGCTTGTACGAAGTTCCGCCGCGGTGCCATCGGCCATCGCTCCCGCCCGACTTACAGAATCCGCTTACAAGAAATACACTCCAGGTTGAAGTAAACTTCACCCTGGAGTGTATTTTTCTTGTGCCTGTATCACGGTCCGGGCTCCCGCTCTCGGTCCGCCCGGCGGGGAACACAGCGAGCAAGAGGCCCTGCCTCTCAAAACCATCGCAGTTCGACTGAGTGATCCATGGATATTGACATTTCCGCGACCGAGAGTATGCCGCAAGGCCACTCGACCGAGCGGAAATGTCAGATATATCCGAATGGATCACGAAGGCAGAACAAGGGTTTTGAGGGCAGGGCCTCTTCGTGTAATATGCGTCTCCGCCCGGCGGGGGTCAGAAGTCGGTGGTGCCGCGCCGGATCAGCGAGCCCTTCGCGTACACCTGGCTGCTGACCGGCTGGTCCTTCATGCGGAGCTGCAGCGTGTCGACGATGATGTCGCAGAGCCGGTCCACCCGGCTGTCGATGCTGGAGAGCTCAGGGTTTGTGCAGAGGGCAAACTGAGAATTGTTGTAGCCGAGGATGCAGAGATCCTCCGGGACCCGCAGCCCCAGCTTTTCGGCGTATTTCAGGGCGCCGATGGCAAGGATGTCGTTGGCGGCAAAGACTGCGTCGATGTCCGGGTGCTGCTCCCGGAGAAGATGATTCGTGACTGCCTCGACCCCGCCTGAAATGTAAAGGATCCGGGATTCTTCCACGGGAAGGCCGGCATCCTTCAGCGCTTCTTCGCAGCCCTTCCGCTTCTGGTTTGCGCTGTAGGTGCGGGCGTTCATAAGAAGAAGCGGTTTTTTCCGGCCTGAGGCGATCATCTCCGAGACTGCGGAGTAGGAGGACTCATAATCGTTGCAGAGGGCACAGTAGATGTTGCTGCCCCGGACGTAGCCGTTCAGCATGAAGACCGGGATCTGGGACGCTGCCTGCCGGATGTATTCGACTTTTTCGGAGTCGGGATCGTCGTCCGCGTAAGAGGAACCGATCAGGACCACTGCATCGATGCGCTTCTGGAGAAGCTCCCGCAGTTCTTTCCGGCAGCCGTCGTGGTCACGGCCGGTGCAGCAGAGAAAGCAGTTGTATCCGCACTCCCGCAGGGAACGCTCCAGCCGGGCCACGGCGACAGCCATGTAGTTGTCCGCCACATCGGGGCAGATCAGGCCCACCGTCTCCATGGAATTCAGGCCCAGGCCCCGCGCGAACACATTGGGCGTGTATTCATTCTGCGCGATGACGTCCCGGACCTTCTTTTTGGTCTTTTCGCTGACCAGCGGGCTGTCGTTCATGACCCGCGACACCGTCGCGATGGAGACACCCGCCAGTTCAGCTATTTCATAGATATTCATGGGGAACCCTTTCTGCGGTGAAAACGCGATGAAAGCGCTTCCTGAAAGAGAGAATGAAAGCATTTACACAAATTGCAGCGACAACTCTATTTTAATGTCATGACAGCAGTTCGGACAACGGAAATGATGCACAAAAAGCAGGCCGAAAAACAGGCATAATGCCAAAGCCGAGGCCAATTTCCGGATTGCCATTGACTTTTCCCTCAAAATTTCTTAATTTAATTGTAAGCGCTTACAATCTGCGCATTTTTGACAACCTCTCAGTAACATCTTGTCACTTGGAAGGAGGACCTGATGAAGCCATATATCCAGATCCATCCGAACGACCTGGCAGCAGTCGCACTTTCGCCCCTGCCAAAGGGTACC
>Ga0256404_1005795_pt1 | contig 21320 bp, 15 predicted proteins | sample RumenRJG_01DNA_FD_185990 | JGI IMG/M metagenome (GOLD analysis project Ga0256404, IMG submission 185990) | Bovine rumen microbial communities from Lethbridge, Alberta, Canada - RJG_01 | ecosystem: Host-associated > Mammals > Digestive system > Stomach > Rumen | place: Canada: Alberta | collected...
CGGGAATGTTTGAAATGAGCTGAGGCAAAACAAACCGATATGATAAACGATGATAGATCGGATTTACGGAGGCGAGTATGAAGTACAAAGGAACGCTTATCGTTGTAAAGGATTGCGCCCAAGCTCTGAAATTCTATCATGATATGTTTGGGCTAAAACTTCTTAAGGATAATGACGGCAACATGGAATTGACAGAGGGATTGTACCTTCAGCAAGCCGAATACTGGGAAAAATTTACAAATAAGAGCATAACTGCAAGGAGCAACAGTACGGAACTGTATTTTGAAGAGGCCGATATAGAAGCTTTCGTCGAGAAGCTTCAAAAGCTGTATCCGAAAACCGAGTTCGTAAATCGGCTTATGACACACAGCTGGGGGCAGCGGGTCGTCAGATTTTATGATCCGGACGGAAATTTGATCGAAGTCGGAACTCCGGTGTAACGGCGAATGGTATTGCCGGTATCAGACCATGAAATCGGTATTTGAAGGAGGATAAGTAAGTGAATCAATCGGATAACATAAGAATAAGATCGGTCAGCGAAAATGATGCGGGCTTTCTGAATCAGCTGATGAATCATCCTTCTGTTCTGCAAGCGCTGAACGAAAATCCTACAGAAAAACAAGATTGGGCAGATGCCATTAAAGAATGGTTATGCGACAGCGATGAAGAGGACTTCATTATCATGAACGGAGATGTTCCGATCGGCTGGCTTGGCATCAATGGGTTGCTGAACGAAGATAAAACTGTATACCTGAAAATGGCAGTACTGCTTCCCGATTTTCAGGGATACGGGTTTGGGACGGCTGCCATTCATGAGCTGGTGCACAGCTTGAAACAAAGGGAAATCAGAAAGATTATTCTGTATACGGATCGTGACAACAGTATTGCTCAAGCTTGTTATAAAAAATGCGGATTCAGGATTGCCGATTCTTTGATTGAAACAATGTCAAATGGAAGGATTATCCCGAGATACAAAATGGAAGCATACTTATGATTTCCAGTCTCCTATTTATCGTTGCGCCAGGCGCATAATGCAAATCGCAGATAATGAGTGCAAGGCTCGGCGGATCACAAACCGAAGAAAGCAAAGGGCATTGTGCTGAAGAATACCTGCCGATTTATCGTCCATATTTAAGGTTGAATTAAAAAGCCAATACAATGCGGGGCAGCCGATCGGCTGCCCCGCTTGATTATCTGTATTTACTTATCTGCCGCCTTCTCAGTTGATGCCGAGATAGGTCTTAGCGAAGTTGTCGATATAGGTTTCGTTGAGCTTAACCTTGGTGTTCTTCTTCCACTCTTCGAGGGAGGCGTTGTAATGCTCATCCTGAAGCTGCTGCTTGTAGAACTTGGCGATGTTCGCATAAACGGGGCTCTCCTCGTCATTGAGATCGAGGGTGGCAGCGCCGCTCTCAAGCTCCTCATTGATGAAGATGAAGTGGATGCCGCCGCGCGCAACGGGAGTCTTGACCTCGGCGATCTTATGACCGTCGGTGGTCTCGTAGAACTTCATCGCATACTTTTCGATCAGGTTCACGGGCTCCTCGGTGGTTTCGGGCTCGGTGGTCTCTTCGGGCTCTGCGGTAGGTTCAGCAGTGGGCTCGGCGGTGGGCTCGGCGGTCGCCTCGGTGCCTTCGGGAGCGGCGGTCGCTTCGGGCTCTGCGGTGGGTTCGGGAGTGGGCTCTACCCAATCCTCGCCGTACTTGAGAATGCAGGCTGCGGCGCCGAAGCCGTCGAAATAATTGCCGCAGATCTTCTCGTTCATGATGTAGCCATGCTCGCGCATGCCGAGAACCTCTTCGCTCTCCTCAGCCTCGGTGCCGTCCTCAGCGGGCTCTGCGGGCTGGAAAACGGGATCATCGTTGTAGTCCTTATTCAGAACGTAGTCCTTCATGAAATCATCGAAGCTGATGCCGCCCTCGAGCGCATCGCGGATCTCATCGATCCTCTTGTTGATCTCCTCGTTGAAAACACCCTCTACCTCTTCGGTAACTTCGTTGGTGTTCTCATACTGAACAAGGATCTGCTTAACGGTGAACATTTCCTCGGGGGTGTAGAGGGGAATGAAGCCGGAGCCGCGGGTATAAGTGGTGTAGGCATTGGCAAACGCCTCAACGTCGTCCTTATACTTCTCCTCATCGGTTGCAAGATTCTCGTCGAAATAGGACTTGACCTGATCCTTGCCGAACTCGACCTCCGCGTTTATCTTTTCGCGAAGCTTGTCCATAATCATTTTCTTGCGCTGGTTCTCCTCGAGCTCCTTCTTATAGGACTTCTCGTTGTAGCCGTTTTCCTTCATCTGCTTCTTGAAGGCCTCGAGCTTTGCGGCGTAGATCGCCTCTTCGCCCTCGATCTTCTCATCTACAGTCATAGCCTCGACTGCTTTTTTGAACTCGGTTTCAACGTACTCCTTGAGCTCCTGCTCTTCGGCATCATCGAGCTTGATTTTTTCATCGTAGCACTTTGTAAGCACGGTGCCGTAGTTGATGAGCTGTTCCTTGATGGTGCCGTTAAGATCGGGCATATAGCTTGCGTATGCGGAATAAGTGTTGTAGAACTGCATATAATCCGCAAGGGTGAACTTGGCCTTGCCAACGCTGCCGATAGAGATCTTGCTCGAATCGTTCTGGGCAGCAGAGCACGCGATAACGCCTGCGAACATGATCACGGCGATCATAAGGGCTGCGAGTTTGAAGAGTTTGGTTTTCATTTCGATTATCGTCTCCTTTTCGGTTAAATCAAAACTCCGAATTATTATAATTGCTTAATAAAGATTTGTCAATATGGATTTGCGGCATAGAGGTGAAGATTTTTCGTCATTATAGACCTTTTTTCACCGAAAAATTCTTTACCTATATTAAATCAAATGCCCGCGTTTGTATTGCTGTTTTGCTTCTAAAGTGCTATAATCAGGCTCAGGGTGCATTATTGCACCGAAATAACCAAAGATAAAACAACAGTATCGGAGGCACAGAAAAATGTCCAAACTTTCAGTAACCGACGTTCCCGTCAAGGGCAAGCGCGTTCTCGTTCGCGTTGACTTCAACGTTCCCCTCAACGATAAGCTCGAAATAACCGACGAAAGCCGTATAACGGGCGCTCTTCCGACCGTTAAATACCTGATCGAAAACGGCGCCAAAACCATCCTCTGCTCCCACCTCGGCCGCCCCAAGGGTGCGTTCGTGCCCGAAATGAGTCTTGCGCCCGTTGCAAAGCGCCTTGCGGAGCTTCTTCCCGAAGTTAAGGTCAGCTTCGCTTCCGATATCATCGGCGAGGATGCAAAAAAGAAGGTTGCCGAGCTCAAGGAAGGCGAGGTCCTGCTTCTTGAAAACCTCCGCTTCCACAAGGAGGAGGAGAAGAACGATCCCGAGTTTGCAAAGAAGCTTGCTTCCTATGCGGAGCTCTACGTTTCGGATGCGTTCGGCACCGTTCACCGCGCCCATGCCTCCACCGAGGGCGTTGCGCACTACCTCCCCGCCGTTTCGGGCTTCCTTATCGATAAGGAGCTCAGCTTCATGGGCGGCGCTCTTAGCTCTCCCGAGCGTCCCTTCGTTTCCATCCTCGGCGGCAAGAAGGTCGGCGATAAGATCGGCGTTATCAAAAACCTGCTCAATAAGTGCGACACTCTGCTTATCGGCGGCGCAATGAGCTACACCTTCTACAAGGCTATGGGCTACGGCATCGGCGACTCGCTGCTCGATGAGGAGAATATCGAGCTTGCAAAGCAGCTTATGGACGAAGCCCGGGAAAAGGGCGTTAAGCTGATGCTGCCCGTGGACTGCGTCGTTGGCAAGGAGTTCGCTGCGGACACCGAGCATAAGACCGTTCCCGCAGATGCCATCCCCGAGGGCTTCCAGGGCCTTGACATCGGCGAAAAGACCGCGAAGCTCTACGGCGACACGATCCGCGAGGCCAAGACCGTTGTTTGGAACGGCCCCATGGGCGTTTTCGAGATGGAAGCCTTCTCCAAGGGCACCGAAGCCGTGGCGCGCGCCTGCGCCGAGTGCGAGGGCGTTACCATCATCGGCGGCGGCGACTCCGCATCCGCCATCAATAAGTTCGGCCTCGGCGACAGGATGAGCCATATCTCCACCGGCGGCGGCGCGAGCCTCGAGTTCCTTGAGGGCAAGACCCTGCCCGGCGTTGCTGCGCTGATGGATCGCCCCGAGCGCAGGCTGATGATCGCAGGCAACTGGAAGATGAACAAGAACCGCGACGAGGCGAAGGAGCTTATAGATGCTCTCAAGCCCCTTGTGACCGAAGCTGAATGCGACGTGATCGTTTGCCCGCCCTTCATTGATCTTTGCTGCGCGGCGAAGCATCTTGAAGGCAGCAATATCGGCCTCGGCTCCCAGAATATCCATTGGGCGGCAAAGGGCGCATTTACCGGTGAGATCAGCGCGGATATGCTCAAGAATATCGGCGTTCAGTACGCGATAATCGGCCACAGCGAGCGCAGGCAGTACTTCGGCGAGACCGATGAAACCGTGAATATGCGCACCAAGACCGCGCTTGAAAACGGCATTCTGCCCATCGTTTGCGTTGGCGAAACGCTCGAGCAGCGCGAAGCGGGCATCACCGATACCTTCCTTGCAGGCCAGGTCAAGGCGCTGTATGCGGGCATCGAGGCCGCGGAAGCCGCTAAGATCGTGGTCGCATACGAGCCCATCTGGGCGATCGGCACGGGCAAGACCGCCACGAATGAGGAAGCAAACCGCACCATCGGTGCCATCCGCAAGGTGATCGCAGAGCTGTACGGTATCGAGTTTGCGCAGAACACCCGCATTCTCTACGGCGGCAGCATGAACGCCAAGAACGCAGCGGGTCTCAAGGCAATGCCCGAGATCGACGGCGGCCTTATCGGCGGTGCAAGCCTCGTTGCAGAGGATTTCGCGCAGGTCGTGCTTAGCTGACAAACTCGCACTTGAATAAATAGTTTTCGGCTTCGGCAGAACCTTTGCGACTGTCGAAGCCGATATTTAAAAATCGACTTAAAACACAATAAGGGTAAATACTTTGAAAAACAACAAAAAACTTACCGCTCTGATAATCCTTGACGGCTTCGGCTTCTCGACCGAAGAAGAGGGCAACGCCGTTCGCATACAGGGCATAGAAAACATTCGCGCACTTAAAAAGAAGTATCCGCATACGCTGATCGGTGCCTCGGGGCTGAACGTTGGCCTTCCCGACGGTCAGATGGGCAATTCCGAGGTCGGACACACGAATATCGGCGCGGGTCGCGTGGTGTATCAGGATCTTACAAAGATCACGCTCGCCGCGCAGGACGGCAGTCTTGCCGAAAACCCCGCGATCGTGGGCGCAATAGAGAATTGCAAAGCGCATGATTCCGCGCTCCATCTTTGGGGGCTGCTCTCCGACGGCGGCGTTCACAGCCATATTGAGCATCTTTTCGCGCTGATCGAAACGGCGAAGAATGCGGGGCTTACGAAGGTTTTCGTGCATTGTTTTACCGATGGGCGCGACGTTGCGGTGGACAGCGGCGCAGGCTTTGTTCGTGCGCTGGAAAAAAAGATGCGAGAGCTTGGCTGCGGCAGGATCGCCACGGTCATGGGGCGCTACTATGCGATGGATCGAAACGACAACTACGACCGCATTGAAAAGGCTTATAATGCAATAGTTTTCGGCGAAGGGTTGAAGTTTGAAAGCGCGGAGCAGGCTGTGCTCGATTCGTACTCTCGCGAAGTGACGGACGAATTCATCCTGCCGAGCGTGATAACCGAAAACGGCGAGCCCGTTGCAACCGTTAAGCCGAACGACAGCATACTTTTCTTCAACTTCCGCCCCGACCGCGCTCGTCAGCTGACGAGGGCGTTCATCGACCGCGAGTTCGACTTTTTCGAGCGCAGAAACGGGTATTTCCCCGTGCATTACGTTTGCATGAGCCAGTATTCGGCTGATTTTGCGGACAGGGTGAGCATCGCCTTCCCCCCCGCTTCCCTCGACAACACGATGGGCGAATACCTTGCAAAGCTCGGCAAGACCCAGCTTCGCATCGCGGAGACCGAGAAATACGCACACGTTACCTTCTTCTTCAACGGCGGCGTGGAGCGCGTTTTCGATGGCGAGGATCGAATACTGATCCCCTCCCCCAACGTTGCGACCTATGATCTCAAGCCCGAGATGAGCGCTTATGAGGTTACAGAGAAGGCGATCGAGTGCGTGAACTCAAAGGAATACGATTTTATGGTGCTCAATTTCGCAAATCCCGACATGGTCGGTCATACGGGCTTCCTCGATGCTGCGATCAAGGCCGTTGAAGCGGTGGACGACTGCGTTGGAAGGCTCGTTGATGCCATCCTCAAAAACGGCGGAAGCTGCCTTATAACGGCGGATCACGGCAACTGCGAGCAAATGCTCAATGAAAACGGCGAGCCCTTCACTCCGCACACAACCAATCCCGTGCCGCTCATTTACGTTTCGGATAACCCCGTCGGAACGAAGCTCCGTGAGGACGGAAGGCTCTGCGATCTTGCGCCGACTCTGCTTTCGATGATGGAGCTGCCCGTTCCCGATGAGATGAGCGGGAAATGCCTTATCGAGAAGGAATAAACCCTATTTTTTGAGATTTGAATTATGAATCGATTGTAAAATGTTATCGGCGGGAAGCTGCGCTTCCCGCCGATATTGTTTGCATGATTATTCTGTTTTATCAAACCGCATCAGTTTGCGCCGTTCAAGAAGTTTTCGATTCCGTTTGCCACGGCCTGGGCGAAAACCTCCTGATATGCGGGATTACTGAGCTTCTTTTCATCCTCCGAATTGGAGAGGAAGCCGCATTCAACAAGCGCGGCCGGTGCATGCGGCTCACGGCATACCATGAGGTTGCCGGTGTCTGTATGCGACCTGTTTTCATCGGTCGCCGCGCAGATCGCCTCGAGGATGCTCTTAGCAAGCTTTTCGTCCTTAGCATACTTTGCGCCTGCGGATGCGGGCTTGTAGTGATACAGGCGTACGCCGTGTGCGGAGCGGTCGTCCTTACCGAGCGAGTTCTGGTGGATGCTGACGGAAACGTCGAAAATATCCAGCCTCATGATCCTGGTGCGCAGGTTCATGTCGTTCTTCTTGGTGTCGGCGCAGGCATACTCGCCCATGCGCGTCATGAAAACGAAGTAGCCCTTCGCAGCGAGATCCTCGGCAAGACGGCGCGAGATCTGAAGATTGATGTCAGCCTCGGTAACTCCCGTGTCCAATCCCGCGGTGCCGGGATCGAAGCCGCCGTGACCCACATCAAGCAGGATCAGGGTTTCGGATGCGGGAAGGGTCTTGAACTGCTCGAGCCTTGCAAGCACGTCGTTCATGCTGCCCTCGACCATGAGCCTCGGGATGCCGTACTGGTTCTGTTCCGGGGTTGGAACGGGCGTTACGACCGGCGCCGGAGTCGGCGTTTCGGGATTCACGGTCGGGAGCACGGTTTCGCTCGGCCTATCGGTCTCGGGCGCAGCGGTCTCCGTGGGCGCCGGTGTGGGCGATACGGCCGGAGTATTGGTCGGAAGCATGCCCGACTGCCCCGGATTGGAGCAGGACTTCGATGCGATCATCTTGATTGAAATAAAGATTATTGCCAGCAATAAGGCAAATATAGCTATTACAAGTATTCTCCTTGTGGTTTCCTGCCGTTTTGCGGCCTGGTTGTTTCTCATTTTCACACTCTCACTGTCAAAATATCGTTGCACGGTGGAGTTAGCGGAGGCAAACGCCCCATGTGCACAGCATACCCCATCATGCTTATTACCAATATTATGACATAGATTGCACAAAAAATCAAGTCCCCGCCGCCACGATTTAACAATAAAATATAGTATGTTTCTATTTCTTCGTTTTCGGCGTAAAGATGATCGCAAAGAGGTAGCCGAGCACCACCGCCGCGGTGATTCCGGCCGCCGTTGCCTTTATTCCGCCCGTTATCGCGCCGAGAAGCCCCTCGCTTCGTGCGCCCTCGATCGCGCCAGCGGCAAGCGAATAGCCGAAGCCCGTAAGAGGCACGGTCGCTCCCGCCCCGCCTATCTCAACTATCGGCTTATACAGCCCGAGCGCCGTCAAAATCGCGCCGCCCGTTACGAAGCAAACAAGTATCCGCGCGGGAGTGAGCCTGGTTTTACTCATAAGAAGCTGGCCTATCGCGCAGATCGCGCCGCCTATCAAAAAAGCAAGTAAATAATCGATAAAGCTGCTCATAAATCGCCTTTCTTATCTGTGTTCAACTACCACCGCATGGGCTATCGCGGGTATGCTTTCGCCCTGCAAGCTCGAAAGCGGCGAAAGCAGCGCGCCCGTTGCGAGGAAAAGCACCCTTTTATACTCCCCCGCTTCGATCAGCGGCAGAATATGCGAAGCAAACACACTCGGAGCGCAGCCCGCACCGCTGCCGCCGCAGACCACGGCGGGATCATCGCCGAAGATGAGCTTGCCGCAGTCATCATGCACGGCCTCGATATTGATGCCCTCCTTCGCCATAAGCTCGTGGAGCATCTCGGTTCCGAATCTGCCGAGATCGCCCGTCAAAATGAGGTCAAAATCCTTCGGCGTTCTGCCGGTGTCCTCAAAATGCCGCGCTATCGTCTTTGCGGCGGCGGGTGCCATCGCCGCGCCCATGTTCGATGTGTCGGTTATGCCGTAGTCTTCCACAATGCCGATGGTGCCGCCCGTCACGGCGACATTGGAAAACAATCTCCCCTTGGGCGGAAGCTTAGCATCCCGCCCCTGCAAAAGCACGCAGCCCGCGCCCGTTACGGTGCGCTGCGCGGTCGGCGTTGATTGGGTTCCCATCTCGAGCGGATAGCGGTACTGCCGCTCCACCGAGGAAAAATGGCTGCTTGCGGCGCAGGCGGCAAGCTCGGCAAAGCCGCCCTCGATCATCATGCCGCCGATCATCATACCTTCTGTGATCGTTGAACACGCACTGTAAAGCCCGATAAACGGCGCTTTCAGCTCCCTTGCGGCGAACCCCGCCGAGATTATCTGGTTGAGAAGATCGCCGCCGATAAGGCAGCCGAGATCGTCCGTTTCAAGCCCGAGCTTAAAAAGCGCAAGCCGCACCGCGCTTTCAAACATTCGGCTCTCCGCCTTCTCCCAGCTCTCAAGGCCGAGCGTATCGTCCTTTATCGAAACGTCAAACGCCGTGCCGAGCGGCCCCGCGCCCTCCTTTTCGCCCACAAAGCTTGCGGATGAAACTATGCGCGGCTTGGAGATAAGGTCGAATGAGTATTTGCCGATCCTTGCCATGATTTGATTACCTTTCCCGTTTTTTTGTTGCTCATAATATTGTTTGCACAAATTCGGGGAATATTCGGAAAGTGATAAGAGCGGTTTTTCAGTTGATTATGCATTTTGGTTTTGGTATAATACAGCAACAATAATCAAGATAAAACGAGCGAAACAGGCATGAACGATACAAACAATAAAAAACTGACGCCGTTTTCACAAATGCTGCGGCGCGAGATGACGAAAGAGGAAAAGCACCTTTGGTATGATTTCCTAAAAAAGCTGCCCATTACTTTTCAGCGGCAGAAGGTTATAGGAAACTATATCGTCGATTTCTATTGCGCTGAAGCAAAGCTTGTTATAGAGCTGGACGGCAGTCAGCACGGTATGCCGGATGCCAGAGAAAAGGATAGAGTGCGCGATGAGTACCTTAATGCGCTCGGGCTCACCGTGCTTAGGTACACAAACCTGCAAATACAAAGAAACTTTAAGGATGTTTGCAACGGTATATATAATCGACTTCCAATAAAGCGCGAATGATTCCGGTAGCCTTCTCCCTGAGGAGAAGGTGGCTCGGAGCGCAAGCGGAGAGTCGGATGAGGTGGAAACCTCATGAACGCCGTCCAAAAGCCTTCTCCTTGAGGGGAAGGTGGCTCCTAAGGCAACATTCTAAATACCGAGCATTTATGAGCAGAATTAATCCCGAATAGGCGCCAAAGCCTATTCGGGATTAAGTATTATATAACCACTTTCCGGGTATTTAGGATTGTGAAACTGCTTTTTGATGCAAGCAGTTTCTTTTTCTTTTGTAGCGATCAGATCCAAGAGCTGCTTTCGCAGAATTGATACTTCTGCGAAACTGCTTGATTTATTCAACAAACCCAATACATTATTCAAACATGACTGCGGAGTTTGACGACTTATTCGTAAGCAACGTTGGCAGTTTTTCCATGTTTTCTCTCTTTGTTTGCAGCGAAGAATGCACATATCGATCGAGCGTGATTCTTGTGCTTGCATGTCCGAGTATCTCGCTCAAGCTTTTGAGTTCAAAACCTACCTCAATGCATCTGGTTGCAAAAGTATGTCGTAGCGTGTGAAAATGCACTCCGTTTAACCCACAGCTTCCGGCGTACTTGGCAAGTCGATATTGGAGAGTTCGCGGCTCCATATACTCGTTAGTGCCTGTCAGAACATATGAGTCGTTTCCAAAATGCCCAATACTGTCACACAGCCTAATACAGTCAGTACTCAGCGGAATGATGCGCTGAGAGTGATGCGTTTTGGGCTTACTTATAATTATCTTGGTTCTCGATTGGCTATTCGCGCTTAGATTCTTGATTCGCTGTATGGTATGCTCGATTTTTACAAAGCCTTCTTCCGTCGAAATGTTTCGCCACTTTAGTGCGCAGATTTCCCCGATACGCAACCCTGTCATAAGAGCGAAAATGATCCCGAATTTGCAACAATCCAAACCTGTCAATAGAAACTCAACAAAGGTTTTCTCTTCCGCAGAAGACAATACTCGTGTCTCCTTTGAATTACAAGGCATTTTTAAAGCCTCAAATCGAATCTGAAAACTATAGTTCTTTTTTACGTAACCCAATATCGACCCCAGCACGGACAAAATACCATTGGACGTTCTCTGTGAATACTGCTTTTCTATGAGAGCATGACAAAAATCAGTCAAATCGATTTCTTCGAGGTCGGATAAGTTCTTTTCCCCAAAGCGAGGAAGAATATGGTTGCTAACGATACTATAGTACTTTATGTAGGATGATTCTGCGATGACGGGTTTCTTGCTGCTAAGCCACTCAGCACAAATGCTTGCAAGCTTTACTGCGTTTTCCGTATTGTCGCAGCATTCATTCTGTATCACATGAGTTTTTGCATGAAGCACTTTTGCACGAGCTTCTTTATATGAGTGTCCGTAGCAATACCCATATATGATTTTGCCTTGCCGGTCGCGCCCTTTTTCATACCTTGCTTCCCAACGACCGTCCTTGCGTTTAAAGATATTTTCTCCTTTTCTTGCCATAGCTACTCCTCTTTATTCGTCAGAAATTCTCATTTACTCACGATGCTTTATCGAAAAAGCAAATGCAATTGTTTATTATACTTGCAAGGTGACTGCTATTCTGACTGCTTATTACTTGAAGCGAACACTTTATAGGATCATATTTGCCACTAATGCTGTAAAAAAAACATTTGATAATTCTCTAATATAGAACAAAAACCTATTGAAATGGGTGGGGTGTTGTGATATACTCTAGGTATTAACTGGAATTTTATACCTTTCGCAGAAGTATCAATTCTGCGAAAGCTGAGTTCTGGTTAAAATTCAGTATCCGGATGGAGGTACAATAATGAAACGAACAATCATGAGAGCCGTCGCTTTGACGCTGCTTCTTGCAATGGGCTTTGCTGCAGTTTCAGCATCGGCCTTTACAAGCAGGCAGGCTGTGATGGCAGAAACAACTGCGGATTCTGCCGTTCAAATCGGTCAGTATCTGCTCCCAGCCGATATGCTTCTCGGCGACGTAAACAACGATGGTATCGTAAATGCTTCGGATGCCATAATCGTTCTTCGTTACACCCTTAATGTTATGGGTTTGACGACTTCTCAGCTTGCCGCTGCTGACTGCAACGGCGATGGCGCAGTTGACACAGCGGATGCGCTTATCATTATGCGCTACTGCATCGGCACTCCTATGCCCGAGCCCGAGCCCACGCCTCAGATTACGGGTCCTACTATCATTGTTGATAATGCGACCGCCTCTGCCGGCGAGACCGTTACGGTTAATGTTAGGGTGGAGAATAATCCTGGCGTTTCGGGTGCGAAACTCACGCTTTCCTACGATTCGAGGTTGACTCTTACCAATGCCGTAAGTGGAACTGCATTTTCTTCTTTGGACTATACTAATCCCCCCGCTTATACCAGTCCGTGCTATTTCAACTGGGATTCCTTAACTGGTATGGCAACTGATGACGGAATCATTTTAACCCTGACTTTTATCGTATCTGCTTCAGTCTCACAGGGAGACAGCATGAATGTCATGTTATCTTATAACTATGGCGATATTTACGATGAAGATATCAACGATTTGGATTTTGAGTTAATCAACGGAACTATTACTATTAACTAAGGAGATCAATATGAACAAAAGGATCGTATCGATAATACTGTCGTTTTTGATTATTGTGACATGCTTCCCTTTAAACCTTGTTCATGCGTTACCTCAGAAAGAAGCTTTTGTAACCAAAAGCGTTTCTACAATCAGTGTAGAGAGCGTTTACGCTAAAGCAGGTAAAACAGTTGATGTTGACGTCAAGATCAGCGACAACTGCGGAATTGCAGGTGCACAGCTTACTATTACTTATGATGCCGGGCTGACACTCACTGGCGCGACCAGTGGGGCTGCTTTTAGCAATTTGGATTACACAAGACCCAGCAGTTATTCAAGTCCTTGTAACTTTAACTGGGACTCTGAGAATGCCATGGCAACCGAGGATGGCACTATCCTGACATTGACATTTGCTGTTGACGAGGATGTTTCAGCCAATACCTATCTTTCCGTAAACATCTCATCTGTTTATGGAGATATTTATGACATTGATACCAATTCTCTTTCTGTCAATTTAAAAAACGGTTATATCGACGTAATTGACTTTATTTACGGAGACGTTAATAACGATGACACAATAAACGGTAAAGATGTAACGCTCATTAGGCGCTTTAATGCCGGTTATGATGTCAATATCAACGAAGCTGCCGCTGATGTAAACAGCGATGGCAGGATCAATGGCAAGGACGTAACCCTTATCAGACGTTATAATGCCGGTTGGGATATAAAACTTCCCACGGTTCCTCCAAGTGGCTGCAATCACAACATGGAGCACCACGCTGCGGTTCCTGCGACTTGCACCGAGGACGGCAATATCGAATACTGGCACTGCACTAATTGTGGTAAGTATTTCACGGATGCAAACGGCAACCATGAGATCTCGCAGGCTTCTACCATTATCCACGCAACTGGACACAGCTTCTCCGATGAGTGGTCCTTCGATTCCACCTATCATTGGCACGCTTCGACCTGCGAGCATGAAACCGCTGTTGGCGACCGTGCAGAGCATACCTTCAACGCCGACGGCATCTGCACCGTTTGCGGCGCATCATCCAACACGCCCGATCCCTCCAAGCCCTACAGGATCGACTTCAGGCTTGTTGAGTACAACACCAATCAGGGCGACAGCTATATCGCGACTCAGGAGATCGACAACAGCGCCAATGAGGAGCATGTTTTCTTCTCCGCTTCCGAAACCTTCGAGCTCAAACCCATTTCCTGCCCCGGTTATGAGTTCCTCGGCTGGTATACCCCGGAAGGCGTTCGCATGACCAGCGTGCCGCGCGGAACAGACCACGACCTCATTCTCTACGCAAGATGGAGAGAGATCGTTTATGATATTACCTATCGGGTATACATGACACCCCTTGGAAATATCACGGACGAAAGGTACCTTCACTATACCGTCAGCAAGGGTCTTCAAGATCTGCCTAATCCGACGATCAATAACTATGAATTCCTTGGCTGGTATACTGATGTAAGCAAAAAATGCGGTCACTGCGAAACGGTTCTTCCTGCGAACGCTGACAGATGCACCTCATGCAACACGGGGTATATTTTCAAGAGCGGTGGAGAAGAAGTTTCCAGAATCCCGATAGGAACCACGGGAGATATTGTTTTGAATGCTTACTGGACAAGCTTCAGAAACAGAGCAAAAGCAAAGGCGAATATCGGTGATCCGACCGTTATCATTGATAATGCTGAAGGCAGGATATATTTTACTTATGAGCTCGGTACGATCGAGAATGTACCAATTTCGGATGCACTTTGGACAATGCAGGGAGTTTCCGGACTTGATCAAACTGAATCAACAACGGTAACAACATCGATATCCGAAACAAACGCATATGCTTTGGCTGAAACCATCTCAAATACAACGGTTGATTCAAACACATGGAGGCTGAGCCAAGAGTGGAGTGATGCAACTCACGTTGACGAGGGATGGGCAGAGGAGCATGGCATGACAACAGAAGAGGCCGAAACCATTCTGAAGGGCGAAACGAACACTTACAGTGTTACGTCTTCGAGTGGTGGAAGCACGACAAATACAACCACAAACGGAACTACTGTTGTAGACTATAACAGCAAAAATACCGAATTTGGTGCAGGCGCTAAATACTACAACGAGGATAACTGGAAAGTTACCGATTCCACAAGTTGGGGCATTAATGGTGAACTTAGTATTGGCAGAGAAAAAAAGGCTGGTATTAATGCAGGAATCGGGGCTAAAAAAGGTGACATTATAAGCGGAACGCTGGGTTTAGCCTCAGAAATTGTAAAAAAGATTGGCTTGACTATTGGCGGAAACTATGGCAAAGAACATACTAATGAGGTTGGAGGAAAAAGCGGCTCGGAATGGAGCATTAATGGAAACGTTAATACCCATAGCGGCCAAGACACAACAACGATTGAATCGCATGTGGAATCCGGCACCTCAACATGGAATAATTCTGCAACATCAACCAGCACACAGCAGGCAAGTCAGAGCAATACTGTTAGCCAAATAGTATCTGATGTGCTTAGCAAAACCTATAATGTTGGAACGTCTTATATCCATGTTTCGGCTGAAAGTTCGGAGCAGGGATTCAGCAATAGCAACAGTCAAAGCGTTGATACGACAAGCACGATAACTTACTCAACCCAAAGCACGACAACGCGTACAAAAACCTACTCGAGCGATGGCAAGAGTGACGGGTGGTATAGGCTTGTTATAGCTGGTCGTATGCGTGTTTTCGGTGTTGTTGGATATGATGTAGCAAGTAAATCATATTTCGTTTATTCCTATAGTATTATGGAGGATGAAACGTATGATTTCCTTGACTATTCCCCGTATTCCAGCTTTGATGATAATGAGAACACCGCTATCCCGTTTAATGTGCCGTTCGATATCTTTGAGTATGTTGGCGAGATGACGCTCGAAACTGAAGGCATATTGTTCAGAACAAACACCACTGAAGGAACTGCGACCGTTATCGGATACAACGGAGACGATGAGGAGGTGCATATACCTTCATTCTACTCCAATGGCGGAAACTCTTATATTGTTACAGGATTAAGCGCTAATGCATTTGCCGGCAAGGATGTTAAAGCAGTTATTCTCAGCGAATACATCAATGAGATACCTGATGAAGCATTTAAGAACTGCACTTCACTTGAAAGTGTATACGGCAGGTTCACTCGAATTGGGAACGAAGCGTTCAGTGGATGTACAAGTCTAACTGATTTTGAGTTGTCCTCTTTCGTGAGCTATATTGGCGTAGATGCCTTTAAGAATGTACCGCAGATTAAAGCAACGGTATTAAGTGAAAGCTCTGCATACTTCAACGCATACATGATGAATCCCGATGCAGAAACCGTAGAGGAGTTGACTCCTCTGGCACTGGAATTCACAGCGAATGCAGCATCATACATTCTTCAGTCAGGTGCAAACAGCATTATAATGGATCTTTCTCTGACAATGGACGGAGCCGAATTCACACTTGAAGTTCCGGAAATGGAAAGCTTCGAGCTCCTTGGAGGCAAGAAGACGTTCACAAACCTCAAGATAGATTCCAATGCGGACACCACGATCATTCGCAATGCGAATATCAATGACTGCACAAGGATTCCCCTTGTGATTTCGTCTGACAACATCACACTTGATACCGTAACAGTCAATAGCCCGAGCTTTGCGATGCTGTCTAAGTCTCCGAGCGTGAACATGACACTTATTAGGGACAACGTCCTCAAATCCGCTTCCGGTCATGCAGTCGTTTGCAAAGATCCGACCATAATCTCCGAGATATCCACTCGTGCTACCGTTGGTGTACTCGATATCACCGGCAATATGTACGTTTGCGGCAATCCGCCGACTCCGGGTTCCGAGTACATCGACTTTGTAAACGGTCAAATCGTCTACATCGGCAGCGATCAGTTCGATCAGCTTATTCGCGGATACTTCACCGTAACCTTCAACCCCAACGGCGGTAGTGTTGATCCCACGGCCAAGAACGTTGGATTCGGCGAGGTCTACGGCGAGCTTCCTGTTCCCACCCGCAGCACCTATGATTTTGTAGGCTGGTTCACCGAACCTTCGGGAGGTACTCAGATCACTGCGGACACCGTTTCCACCACGCTCTATAATCAGACGCTGTATGCACATTGGGAGCTCAAGCAGTACACGGTAACCTTCGATGCGAATGGAGGCAACTGCGGCACGCTCACAATGCCCGCCATAATCGGCATGGCTCCCAGCAGTCTTCCCACAGCAACCAAGAATTATCATAACTTCCTTGGTTGGTTCACTGAGGATGATATCGCAGTGACCGTTGCGAACTACAACGCTGTCATCGCCGAGATGGATCCCGTTGAGCTTGTTACAAACGGACTCACGCTTTATGCTCATTACGAGCTAAAACCGGTTTCCAATTGGGTACTCTATGAGAATATGCCTGCCGATGCGCAGATCGTGCAGCAGAAGTGGACGTATACAAAGACCACCACTGTTGAGTCCACAAACACCTCTATGCCCGGATATACGCTTGTTCGCAGCTATTGGAGACAGACCGGAAGCGGTAACTTTAACTATGCTTCGTTCCCCAGTGGCTATGATACCAACAACTGGTATTACCAGAACTGGAACCGTTCCGCCTATTCATCTTACGAGAACAACACCAATAAGCGTGTTGTAAACACCAATTGGGCAGGATGGATCTACTGGCATTGGATGTATAACGTGGGTTGGGCAAATGTCACTAACCGTGCGATATCGCATAGGTACGGTTATTGGAATTCCAGCGGCGGCACCAGCGGCGGCTTCCTGTATCAGTACTTCACTGCGATCGCCTCTGCAACGGATTGCCCGTATCTCGATAATATGTATTGCTGCAGCCAGAACCTTCCGAGCTATAATGCGATAAGCATCATTTCGGATACCACCAACGTCGGAACCCCGAGAATGTTCAGGTTCAATTACTACAATTGCAGCTATACAGACTACGAGAAGGTGTTTGTTTACCAGAAGGTTGAGAATCTTGAAAGTTCAACCCCGGTAACTCCGTCTTCCACGATAACCAATGTTCAGCATTGGGTTCGTTATCGCGATAAGTAATTTGCAGACAGTATTGCCGAATGCGGAAGCATAATAACCGCATTCGGCGGTGAAAAAGCATTTTACGCTCAAAACGGAGGAATGAATATGAGAAAAATCATTGCTATCTTTGCAGCGGCGGTTCTGTTGCTCTGCGGAGTCACGATACCGACCTATGCAAAAACGGAACTATCAACTAAAGACACAGTTTCGGTTTCTGTTGATACCGTTACGGCAAAAGCGGGTACGGACGTAGAAGTTTCTTTGACCATATCCGGTCAATACGAAGCAAACATACTGCATCTTTTTGTGGATTATGATGCGGCTTTATTACAGCTCAACGGCGATCTTGCAGCAGGAGCAGTATGGAACGCGGTTGAGAATGTCGGCGGAATCGTGCTGACCAACACCGAAGAAGCGGGCAGGATAGGCTTTATTGCAATCGCGCCTCAGGGAACTTTTACCGATGACGGAATTGTTTTCACGGCAAGCTTCCATGTTTCGGAGGAGTGTGAAAACGGAACCGTTATTCCCGTTTCGCTGAGTGTTGAACAGTTCAGCAACGATGCGCTTGACGGAAGCAGCACAGCAGTACAGTTTTCTCAGAGCTCCGGCTCGGTGACCGTTCAGGATGAGCCCGATGTAGAGCCCGGAAGCGCCGTAATCACCGTTTCAAGCATGGAAGCCGAAGCAGGCGAAACGGTAGAGATTGAGGTTTCTGTTGAAGGCGAATATGAGGCCAACATTCTTCATATGTTTGTTGATTATGATTCCGATGTGCTGGAGCTTCAGGATGAACCCGCTTCAGGAGAGGTTTGGAACGCGATAAATGATGCGAACGGTGTGAGTGCAGTAAATACTGACGAACCCGGAAGACTCGGCTTCATCGCGATCACGCCCAACAGCACGTTCTCCACAAACGGAAACCTCTTTACCCTCACCTTTGTGGTATCCGATTCTGCAGAGGCAGGAGCAACTTACGACATTACCGTGACGATTCCCCAGTTCAGTTATGATGATCTCGCAGGCAGCAGCAATGCGGTCGAGTGCGACGTTGAAAACGGTGCGGTAACGATCGTAGATCCTGTGCCGGACACGCATACCGTAACGTTCATTGACGGTCACAGCGGAGATATTATCTCGACGGTTACTGTGAATCACGGAGAGGCCGCAGAGGCACCCGATGCGCCTGAATATATGTGGTTCGTATTCACCGGTTGGGATGCGGATTTCAGCGAAGTGACGGAGGATATGACCGTTACCGCTCAGTATGCTGAGAAGGGCGATATCAACGGCGATGGTTCCGTTGATATGAGCGATGCTTTACAGCTCATGCGCTATCTGATAGGCAGCGATACCATTGCATGCGATGAGGAAGAAGCTGATTTCAACGGCGACGGCAGTGTTGACCTTATGGACGCACTCCTTCTAATGAGGCATGTGTTAGGCACCATTCCTGATTGACATTTTCCAACTCAAAAGCTTGCCAAGAGGCGTCGGACGTTTTGTCCGGCGCCTTTTGGCATTTAATACGGTTGTTCTGTTCTATTCTTTGCACAGACATTCTCAAAACCCCTTCCACTTCCAAAAAAACATGTTAAAATATTTTCAACAGCAGGAACAATTCAGCTATGTTACTACCGATTAGGAAATAGAGCGCCGAATTTACCGAGAAAAGCATGGGGTGAGAAAATGATAATGCTCAAAAGAAAGAACGGCGAACTGCGCGAATTCATCAACGCGGAGTATCTTCCGGCGTATTACCTTATCCCGAAGGAGATAATCGACCGCAATCCGAAGAAGCTGCGCGAGATACCGCGGATGTTTGCGATGCTCGCGCTCGATGAGGAAGCGATCGCTACGGTGGAAAGCGATCTGTTTATCCTGCTCATAATCGATGCGTATGCATACATGGTGTGGCAGTTTATAAAACCGGGTGAATACATGGAGGTCTATTCCGGGTTCGATCCGCTGTGGCGCTTTGTGCATAATGTTGATGTTTGGCTAATGGCGCTCAAGGAAGCGCACTATCTATTCGATGTAAAGCGGCTCACGGAGCGACCGTATGTTGTGCTCGATTATGTGTCCTTGGAGCAGATGACCTCCGCGCTGATGCATATCGTTCCGAAGGTCATGTACGAGAACAAGATTTATGATGTTATGGAGATCGTTGAAAACCATCGCTGTTTTGAGGATTTTGATTATCGCAGCAGCAACAGGAAAACGGACTTTTACCGCCAATGGTATCATACGCGTACAAAGCATCCGCAGATCTCGCTCGATGCTTTTATGGAGGAATATGAGCAAACGCATGGCGGTCGGCAATGGGAGATAGTGGATGAGAGCATGGATGTTGAATATTCGGTCGTTTCAAGCGGTTATGTCCAAGGCTTTCTCAATACGCTTTCGCCGGAGGATAGGCGCATCGTTGAGCTGCGAATGAATGCGCTGACGCTCGAGCAGATCGCAAAGGAGGTGGGATTTAAAACGCACAGCGCAGTTTTGAAGCGGCTAAAGCGCATCGGAGAAAAGTACCGCAAATACGAAAATGAAAGCTGAAAGCACCTGCAATTAACGCAGGTGTTTTTTGCGTGCAAAATACGGGAGCGGTTATTTGATAACTGCCCCCACTTTTATTTAACACTGATTGAGGAAAGGAGAAACAAACAATATAATCACTGCACAAAGTTATAGCAAGCAGGGAACTTGTACGGCAAGTTCCGAAGCGGAGAGCAAATTGCTTCCGATGATTTTAGGGGACACCCCTAATACCCCGGAAAGGAGAGTGATGCCATGAACAAAGGCAAGACACAAAACAAACAAAAAGAACGAAACGGCAGGCTGGATATTCGCTTGAGCGAAGCGGAGAAAACCGCCATTCAGCACAAAGCGAAAGCCTGCGGCCTGTCGGTAAGCGAATATGTTCGCAAGCGCGCGCTTGGATACGAGCCAAGAGCCGCACCGAGCGATGAACTGCTGGCGTTTACTTCCGCGCTGATCGAGCTTGTAAATAAAAATGAAGCTTCGGCGGTCGTGGAAAAAACAGCGCTCGAATTGCTTGCGGATATTCGCCGCAGCTTCTTTGAAAGCGGTGAGGGCTGATGTCGACCACAGGGTTCTGGCCCGTCAAGGGCGGAATAAACAGTGTGCTGGACTATGTGAGCAACAGTGAAAAGACAGCCAATCCCGAATATGATGCGGAGCTTCAAAAAGCGATAGCCTACGCCGCCAATCCAACCAAGACCGAAAAGCAGCTTTTCGTTTCCGCTTTGAACTGCCCGCATCAACAGGCGTATGAATGGATGATGGCAACGAAAAAGCGGTACGGCAAAACAGGCGGAAATACGGCGTATCACGGCTATCAGAGCTTCGCCGCCGGAGAGCTGACCGCCGAGGAAGCCCACGCGATAGGCGTTGAGACAGCGCGGCGCATGTGGGGCAGTGAATACGAGGTTTTGATAACCACGCATCTCAATACGAACAATCTGCATAATCATTTCGTTATAAACTCGGTCTCATTTCGCACGGGCAGAAAATATGAAAATCATGAGCGCGACCATTTGAAGCTGCGGGAGATATCAGACAGTATTTGCCTTGAACACGGACTATCCATTATTGAGAATCACAGCGGAAAGCGAAACACCTTTGCCGAGCAGCGCGCACACGACAGCGGACTATTGACAATGAAAGAGATGCTCGAAAGCGATATGCGCGCCTGTATAGACCTTGCCTGCGACGTGCCGCACTTCTACTCCCTTATGGAAAACCTCGGCTATGAGGTCAGTTTCCGAAGCAAGTACCCTTCATTCCTGCCTATTGGCGCAAAGCGACCGCTGCGCTTGAAGAAGAACGGCAAGAGCATGACCGAGGAGGATATCGAAGCCATGCTCGATGAAAGTTTTGAAAGA
>Ga0256404_1005796_pt1 | contig 21311 bp, 12 predicted proteins | sample RumenRJG_01DNA_FD_185990 | JGI IMG/M metagenome (GOLD analysis project Ga0256404, IMG submission 185990) | Bovine rumen microbial communities from Lethbridge, Alberta, Canada - RJG_01 | ecosystem: Host-associated > Mammals > Digestive system > Stomach > Rumen | place: Canada: Alberta | collected...
GGAAGTGGACAAGACGACGGGTGAGGTGGTGGCGCAGTTTGACGACTACAAAATCTATCCCGCCAACCTGTTCCTGACCTCGAAGGAATCGCTTGAGAGCGCGCTCTCTGAAATAAAGAAGGACCTGGAGGCCCGCGAGGCGGAACTGCGCGACTGGGGCAAGGTGCTCGAGGCCGACCGCCTGCACGAGCGCGTGACCTACGATATGGAGATGCTCCGCGAACTGGGCCACTGCAGCGGCATTGAGAACTATTCGCGCTACTTCGACGGGCGGGCACCGGGCACGCGGCCCTATTGTCTGCTCGACTTTTTCCCAAAAGATTTCCTGATGGTCATTGACGAGAGCCACGTGAGCGTGCCTCAGATCAACGCCATGTACGGTGGCGACCGCTCGCGCAAGGTGGCGCTGGTGGAATACGGCTTCCGTCTGCCGGCCGCGCTCGACAACCGGCCGCTGAAGTTTGAGGAATTCCAGGCGATGGTGCACCAGGTGATTTACGTCAGCGCCACGCCGGCGGAATATGAATTGCAGGAGTCGGGCGGCGTGGTCGTGGAGCAGGTGATACGTCCCACGGGCCTGCTTGACCCGGAAATAGTGGTGCGTCCCAGCCTGAGGCAGATAGACGACCTGCTGGAGGAAATACAAGTGTGCAACGAACACGACGAGCGCGTGCTGGTGACCACGCTGACCAAACGCATGGCGGAGGACCTGACCGCTTATCTCTGCAAGAACGGCATCCGCGCCGACTACATTCACAGCGATGTCGATACGCTCGACCGCGTGCGCATCCTGGACGACCTGCGCTCGGGGCGCTACCAGGTTCTGGTGGGCGTGAACCTGCTGCGCGAGGGCCTGGACCTGCCCGAGGTGGCGCTGGTGGCCATTCTCGATGCCGACAAGGAGGGCTTCCTGCGTTCGCGCCGCTCCATGGTGCAGACGGCAGGACGTGCCGCCCGCAACGTGCATGGCCGCGTCATTATGTATGCCCAGAAAATCACGCAGAGCATGCAGGAAACCATCGACGAAACGCGCCGCCGGCGTGAGAAACAGATGCGCTATAACGAGGAACACCACATCACGCCGAAGCAGATACGCAAGGCCATCGGCGGCAGCGGACTGGTGAAACCGGGTGGGGCAGACTACAGCCTGCCGGCGGACATGCCCGCCGCGATGGCGGCTGAACCGGCTGCCAGGTATGGTCAGACATCGCCGGCCGAGGCCCCGCGCAGGCCCTTCAGCGGGGAGACGGTGGAGAGCCTGCGCCAGAAGATGGAAATGGCGGCCCGGGGCTACGATTTCGTGCTGGCAGCGCAATACCGCGACGAAATGCTGAAGTTGATGGAACAACAGGAGAAGAACCAATGATTTACGTGAACGACCATATCTTCGATTTTGACCTGCCGGCGGCTTTGGAAAAACTCTCTGCCCAGCGGCGCGGGCAGGCCCTGCGCTTCCGTCACGAGCTGGGGCAGCGCACCTGCGCGGCGGCCTACCTGTTGCTGTGCGAGGGATTGGAGAAAGAGTATGGCATTACGGCGAAGCCGGACTTTGTCTATGCCGTTCACGGCAAGCCCGCCATTGCCGGCCGGCCCGACATCCATTTCAACCTGAGCCATTGCCGCGAGGCCGTGGTGTGCGCCCTGAGCGACCGCCCGGTGGGGGTGGATGTGGAGTCTGTCAGAGAATACAGGGAAAGTCTGGTATCTTATACGATGAACGAAGAAGAACAGAAGCAGATAAAAACTGCGCTTCACCCGGAAGTGGCCTTTATACGCCTGTGGACCAAGAAAGAAGCCTACGTGAAAATGACGGGACAGGGCATTGGGGACCTCAAACATGCGTTGGAGCACGCCGAAGCCCGTTTTACCACTGTCGACTCGGCCGACGGCCGCTATATATATACGGTTTGCGAACCATTATAAAGTGAGTGCCGGCTATGGACGACAAAGGTCGGACCTTGTAAGCACAAGGCGGCGCCTCGAAATTTCGAGGCGCCGCCTTTGTATGTGTAAACTATAAGGAAGAAAACAAAGCGGAGAGCCCGTTACTCTGTTTTCAGTTGAAACCGTATGTGCTGTGCTTTGTGGAGCAGGACGATGGCGATGATTTCGATGATATAGGCAATCAGATAGCTGTACCATAGGAATCGCGGCAACCACGCAGCCATGAACCAAAGCACGGGTATGACGGTCAGCGAGAGTGCGGCCGAGATGAAGAGGGCCATACGGTGCTGGCCGTAGAGTTTATAAACAATCATCAGCACGTAGATGTAGCAGAAGGGGATGAAACTCAGGGCAAAGATGCGCAGTGCGCGGCAGCACTCACCGACGACGGCCACATCGGTGGCACCGAAGAGGCGTGCTATGGTTTCCGGCACAGCGAAGGTCAGGGCGCAGGTGGCTGTCATGGCAACAGTGATGAAATTGAATGATTTGCGCAATACCAGGCGAAATGCATCGGCATCGCCCGTGCCGGCTTGTATGGCTCCGAGCGACTGAAGTGTACGGCAGGTGCCGGCGACGAAGAGATTGTAGACCTGCAACAGGTTCATGCATACGGCGAAGACGAAGATTCCGTTGCGGCCGAGTGTGCCGAGCACAATGCTGTTTGAGGCAAAAAGCAGCACGGTGAGGCATACGGAAGCCAAGGCCAGCGGTGCGCCCTGCGAGAGAATGTTGCGTGTTTCCGGGGCGTTGTGCCGCAAGGTGAAACTGAGGTGCCCCGTGCCGCTGCGGTAGTGCTGCAACATGATGGCTGTGCCTACGAGATGGCCTGCAACGGTTGCTGCCGATGAGCCGGCTATATCCCATCCGCAAAGCTGAATGAACACAATGTCGAGCCCCAGGTTGACGGCATTGTCGATGACGATGGCCAGTGACGCCAGACGCGGACTGCCGTCGGTGCTGATCATGATGCTCACGGTCCACATGATCATGTAGGCGGGGGCACCGAGCAGCATCGGGCGCAAGTAGGCCAGGGTAGGCTGGAACAGGTGCGGGTTGTCGCACAACAGAGAGGCTATGGCCATGGGGACCAGGAGCCCGGCGGCGGTGAAGAGGAGGCTGACAACGAGATTGCTCAGGCAGGAATGGGTGTAAACGTATCGGGCCCGTGGGAAGTCTTTCTTGCCGAGGGCAAAGCCCACAAGCATACTGCCGCCGGCAGCCAGCAGCAGGCTCAGCGTCATCATCAGCTGCACTACCGGTTTGGACAGGTTGATGGCGCTGACGCCGTCGGTGCCGATGAGCTTGCCCACGATGATGCCGTCGACCACATTGCCGAGGCACCCCGACAGCGTGATGAGTATGCTGGACCAAAGATAGCGCCAGAAGAGGGTGGTCAGCGCTTGACGTTCCTCAGTATTCATTGACGCGGGGAGGTTATAGTTTTACGAAAAGGGGTATCTTGCCGCCGCGTGGGTTGGGTATCAATGGTTCTGCCGACCACGTGAAGCGAGCGTCAGGGCAGCCCTGTTGGGTCAGGAAGGCCTTGAGATGGTCGCACAGGGGGGCGAGCACCTCGGCGGGCGATGTCTTGCAGACGCCGCGCAGTTGGATGGTGCTCCCGTCGGTCTGCACAAACTGGAAGCGCAGGAGGTTGGGCCAAACCTCCGTCTTGCTGTACAGGCCGACAAAGTTGAAGGTCCTGCCGCAGACGGTGTAGCTGCCGAAGGTGCGCCCCTGGATCTGCAGTATGGGCAACGGACTGCAGTCGTCCCCGGAGGGGCGCACGCGGACGACGTCGCCCACGCGATAGCGTATGATTGGCTGCACGTAGTTGCTCAGGTCGGTGACGAGGATGCTGTCGGACCACTGGTCGGGGTCGGTGATGATGCGGCCCTCCCTGTCGATGGGCTCCACGATTATCCAGTCATCGTTGATGTGGAGGTGGGGGCAGTTGCGGGTCATGGCTATTTCGCCGCCCTCGGTCATGCAGTAGTTGTTGGCCACGGGGCACTGGAAGGCCTCACGCAGCAAGCGGTAGTTCTCATCGCTAAGCATTTCGGCCGAGGTGGCCAGGTGTTGCAGACGTATGTGGAGGCGTCCTTGCAGTTGCTCCACCGCCAACTGTACCATCACGGAGGGATAGCCCGCCATGGTTTCCGGCTGGAAGGCATTGAGTTTCCCCACGATGACGTCGATAGGCTCAAGCACCGAGATGCCCAGCAGATTGTCGGCGAAGTCGGGGTGGGCGGCTTTCATCCGGAGGAAGGCGCCATAGCTTGACGCCCCGTTGGACAGATGGATAACCGATGCGCGGCGGTGCTTCGAGATATCCATGGCATCGGCATTGGCGCCTGCGAGCAGTCGCTGTGCGATGAGTTGCCCGTGGATTTTGTTGTGGTAGTCGTCACGCACCATAGGCAGCGGATTGCCCGTAGAGCCCGACGTGCGCAGAGCGGTGTAATCGCCCAGGAAGCGGCTCTGGTCTTTCGATGCATCGCGCCTCACATAGTCAAGCACATCGTCGAGGTGGATACGGCGGTCGGTCACCCAGTCGTCGTAGTTTGCCAGGAGTGTGGGCTTATCCGTAGGAGGCAGGCTGGCCAGGCTGAAGTCGGCAGGCACGTCGGCATAGTGGCGTGCGAAATAGGGAGAATGACTGCGTACATACGCCACCAGTTCGTGCAACCGCTCCTGTTGCAGTTCCATGCGCCGGGCGCGGGGCAGGTTTCCGCCCTCGGCAACGAGGCGCCGGGCCTCTTCCAGTTCTATCGTTCTCATTTGCGTAGGAATGGGGTTAGTTCTTATTTACAGTTCATAAAAACGGTTACGTCACTCGAAGAATCCCAGGCCACCGATGGCCGTGAGCATGCGCTGCACATAGTCCCACGATGTAAACGACCAGGAATGGCCCAGCCGGTAGAGCACCTGGGTGGTATAGTCGCACGAGCGGTTCACATCGGCCGTCTTCTGTCCGTGGGCCATGTCCTGATAGGCCAGCAGACTGGCCATCCGTTTGGCTTGCTGCGGGTCGTTCCCCGCCCGGTCCATGGCTTTGTCAAAGTCTTCCTGTTCAACAAATCGGATTCCGTCGCCAACAAATCGGAGTTGGGCGAGAACATCTCCGAGTAATTGCGTATGTATGTTATACGGATGGAACACGCAGCAGTCCTTTGGCGTGGCGGCCAGCTTGACTATGGCTTGCGCCACCTCGTTGACCGGCGAGAATTCCACCTGCTTGTTGCGCATGCCGTAGGGGCAGCAGCCCAACATGTTGTAAACCCTGATACGGCCCATGAAGGCGTTGGTGGCGAAGTTGGCCTGGAACTCACCGTCGGTGCTGCGGGCCGAGAGATTGCCCACGCGCATGATTTTAGCCGAGAGCTCCCCCGCGGCCACGGCCTGAAGGATGAGGCGTTCGGCCATGAACTTCGAGTAGATGTACTTATTGCCCAGATATTGTCCCATATAGAAGCGTTGCTCGGTGAACACGTCGGTGGGCGCAGGCCTGCCGTTCAGGGCCAGTCCGCGCGTGCTCGCCGTAGAGACATGGACCAGGCGGGCCCCCCTTTTCCGGCAGAAATCCACCAGGCGCCGGGCACCGCCGATGTTGACATCCTCAATTTCCGTGCCCTCGGCGAAATGCTTCACCACGGCTGCGCAGTTAAACACCGTGTCAATGGGGAGATCATCGGCCACATCCCGGGTCACATCGCCCGGGACAATGCGCAACCGGCGGCCGAACAGGTCGGCAAAAGCCGCGCCGAAGTAATAAAAAAGCAACGTCTTCAGCCGGTGCTCCGCCTGCTCCGGCGATTTGCCACGGACAAGACAGTAGATGGTCTCCGCATCGGAGTCGATGAGTTCTTTCAGTATATGAATGCCGAGAAATCCCGTGCAGCCCGTCAGCAGCACGTTGCCCAGTCTCTGGCGTTCTCCCTTTCGGAAGGCGTCGAGGGTATTTCTGCCGAGCAGGGCGTCGATGGCGCTGTAGTCGTAGTCGCTCACTTCATCATCGCCTCCGGTGGCGCCGTCGCCGGTAATGAGCCGTGCGAGTTGTCGGGGCGTGGGATTGGCAAAGACATCGCCATAGGCCACGTGCATGCCGGCCTTGTCGGCCTCGATAATGACCCGTGTCACCACGAGCGAAGTACCGCCCAGTTCAAAGAAATTGTCGGTAGCCCCCACGCGGTCCGTCTGCAGGATGTCCGCGAAAATGTTGCACAGGGTGCGCTCGGTGTCGCCCACAGGTTCCGTGTAGGTGCTGCTGACGGCCAGTTCGGGCTCGGGAAGGGCCTTCACGTCCGTCTTGCCGTTGGGCGTCATGGGCATTTCGTCCAGTTGCAGATAGGCGGTGGGCACCATGTATGGGGTAAGGCTCTTGGCAATTTCTGCTTTCAGGGCATCGGGCGCGATGGTGCGGCCAGCCGTGTAGTAGGCGCACAGATGATCTTTGCCGCCCAGCTTGCGGATGACGATGACCACCTTCTTCATGCCGTCCACCTTGAGCATCACGTTTTCTATTTCACCAAGTTCGATGCGCAGTCCGCGCAGTTTTATCTGGTTGTCCGTGCGGCCCAGGATAATCACGTCGCCGTCGGCCGCCCATTTGGCGTAGTCGCCCGAGCGATACACCCGTTCGCCGCGATATTCGATGAAGCGTTCACGTGTCATCTGCTCCAGACGGTTATATCCCCTGGCCACGCCGCGGCCTCCGATGTAGAGTTCCCCGACCACGCCGACGGGCAGTTCATTGCCGTCGCCATCGACGATAAACTCTTTGACCCCCAGCTGCGGGCGCCCCACCGTGACCGCCGTGGCGCGGGTCAGTTCCTTATTGTTGGAGGCAACTGTAATTTCCGTTGGCCCGTAGCAATTGAATATGCGGGCCGTTGTGACGGACTTGAGTTGCTGCAGCAGGCTGTCGGAGAATTTTTCGCCACCGGCCCTGACAATACGGATGCCGGCGATGGCGCGGGCAAAGTCGTCGCTCGTGAGCCACGTCTGCCAGCGTGAAGGTGTGCCGGAAACCATGTCCACCCGTTGGCTGGTAATCAGGGCAGCCAGCAGGGGCGGGTTGTTGGCCTGTTCCTCTGTGGCCACGACCAAAGTCTTGCCATTGAAGAAAGCCATGCCGATGTCCTGAAGGGCGGCGTCAAACGAGATGGTGGTCACGCTCAGTATGCGCCGGGCGTCGGTCAATACGGCATGGGCAAAAACATTGGCCGGATGTCCGTAAAGGTAGTTGCATATGCCCTGGTGGCGCAACATGACGCCTTTGGGGCGGCCTGTGCTGCCGCTGGTGTAAATGAGGTAGGCCAGGTCGTCGGGCGTGATGTCCAATGAGGGGACAGCAGTTTCCTGCCCGGGCTTGAGGAGGTCTTCCACATTCACAGCTTTCTCAGCAGGTACATTGGCCATACGGTCGGCTGTGGTGATGATATAGCGGGCTTCGCTGTCTTCGAGAATAAGTTTGATGCGGTCGGCCGGATATTCGGGATCGCACGGAATATATGCAGCCCCCGCCTTGAGCACGCCGAACAGGGCCAGAATGAGCCGGCTCGTCCGGGGCAGAAGCAGGGCCACGCGGTCGCGTTCGTTCACTCCGCGTTGGCGCAGCGAGCAAGCCATGCGGTTTGTAATTTCGTCCATCTCGGCATAAGTGTATGCGCCGTCGCAGGCCACCAAAGCCTGATGCTCCGGCTCAGACCCGGCAAAGTGGCTGATGCAGTCGTGGAAGAACCGGAACGGGGGCTCGCCGGTGTCCGTTGTGCGGAGAGTCTGTAATTGCCGTTCTTGGTTGGGGCTTACAATGGATGTCTTACGAACCGGAGCGGCGGGTTGGGCCATCATGTGCTCTGTCACGGCCACGATACTTTCGGCCAGCGCCCGGGCCAGCGCCGGGGAGTAGATGGCATCGTCGTACTGCACCACCACACCGCGTGACTCAATTTTAATGTTAATCTTAAACTTGGGAACATTGAGTTCCAGCAATTCCTGGCCGATGCGCTTGCCATTGACCGTGTACTCCGACAATACACCGACCTGGTAAGCGTAGGCTATGGCCGGACGGAAACCGTAGTCAGCGGCGATGCGGCTGAAGGGATACTCCTCGTGGCGCAATGTCTGCTCAAAGGTGTCGCCGGCCGTGCGGATGAAGTCCGTGACACTGACGTCGCCGATGCTGATACCCAAGGGGAGCGTGTTGACGAACATGCCCGTCGTTTCGGCTATCTTCAGATTGTTGCGACCGCTGCTAACCGTGCACAGGAACACATCCCGGTTGTTCGTGTAGCGCGACACCACATAAGCCGTCGCTGCAAAAAACAGATGCGCCGGCGTCACCCCGATCTGTCGGCAGAAAGCCCCCGTTTTTTCGTAATCGGCCGGACAAACGGCCTCACCGATAAAGCCGCGGCTGTCCGTCTTGGACCTGTCGCCCGGTATTTCGCTGGCACCCTCGCAGGCCTGCAGCTTTTCGGCGAAGAAGTCCTGCGAGGCCTTGAACGTGTCGGTCTCCTCCGAAGCCTGCTGGTCCCTCACGAAGTCAAAATAACCGTAACGCTCGACCTCTATGGGCTTACCCTCAAGAACGGCACTGATCTGGCGGATGAATAGGTCGGCGGAACCTCCGTCGAAAATCAGGTGATGAACGTCCATCAGCAGGCACACGGCTCCCGGCGTGCGAACTACTTTGAAGCGGTAGAGAGGCGCCTTTTGCAGGTTGAAGGGCATCACAAACTCTTTCTTATATTCTGTCAACGCCTCGTCGGACATTCCGATGACGTCCACCTGGACGGGGACGCTGTCTCGGGTGGTCTGTATAACAGTCCCGTCGGCGGTTTCAAAATGAACGTTGAACTCCGGATGGCACGCCACCGTCTTCCTGACGGCTTCGGCCAACGACGCGGCATCGGTGTCGGAAGGATATGTGAGGAGGTAGGGTATGTTGTAGATGGTAGATGTGGGATTTTTCAGACACTCCAGATAAACCCCCGTCTGTGCATACGACAGCGGCACGTCAGTCGTGGCCGCTCCCTTGGCCGGCAAGGACGGAGAGGCTGTCGTCGGGTCTTTCATCAGGGTTTTGAGTATTTCATTCTCTATGAACTGCAGTGTGCCGGTCTTGACGAGTTGGCGGGCGTCGACGGCAGCGCCGTAGCGCTTGTTGACGAGTACGGCCAGTCTGATGGATGAAATGGATGTGAGGCCGACGCTTCCCAGGTTCGTGGTGATGCCGAACGCTTTTGTGTTGACTACTTCGGCGATGATGTCGTGCAGTTCTTCCTCCAAAACGTTCATTGGCACATCGGAGGGCTCTTGGACTGTTTCCGCTTTCTTTTCGGGAAGCGGTAGCGCCCGCTTGTTGACTTTCTGATTCTGAGTGAGGGGGATGGCCTCGATTTGCATTGTTACGGCGGGCACCATGTAGGGTGGCTTCTGCTCGAGAATGAAGGCGTTGAGCGCCCCGGCGTCGACGGGCTTGTCGCTGACAATATAGGCTGCGATATACTTGCCCCCGCCGGTGTCGTCGAAGGCTTGGACGGTGACGTCCCTGATGCCGGGGTAGTCGCGGATGACGCTTTCCACCTCTTTGAGCTCGATGCGGAAACCACGGATTTTCACTTGGCCGTCGCGCCGTCCTACAAACTGTATGTTGCCTGAGGGCAGGTAGCGCACAATGTCGCCAGTGCGGTAGATGCGGCCGTATTTCTTTTCAGCCGAGAAGGGGTTTTCAATATAGGCCTCGGCCGTCTTTTCGGGGCGGTTCAGGTATCCCCGGCTCACCTGCGGCCCGCTGACCCACAGTTCTCCGGCTGCCCCTACTGGCTGGCGGTGGCCCTGCGAGTCGACGACGTAAAGACGCATGTTGTCAAGGGCCCGGCCTATGGGCGTCTCTTTCATCTTACGGCTGACGGGGTAGGTCGTAGTGAAAATGGTGCACTCTGTGGGGCCGTAGGCATTGTGGAGCGTATAACCCTTTGGAGGGGCAATGGCCGCCAGCTTTTCGCCTCCGACGGTAAGGTGCATCAGCGAGCGGCACTGCATGCTTGAGGCGAACTGGTAGCCTACCTGTGTGGTCATGAAGGCGTGGGTGATGTGGTGCTGCTCGAAATAATCGTTCAAGGCCATCAGGTCGAGCCGCAGTTCCTCTGGGACGATGTGGACGGATGCGCCGCAAGTAAGGGCGGGATACATGTCCATCATGCAGGCATCGAAACCATAACTGGCATAGGCGGCCACCCTGTGGTCGGGCTGAAGGTCATAGTAGCGCTGATACCAGTGGCAGAAGGCCACCAGATTGGCGTGGGTGAGCTGGCATCCCTTGGGCACACCGGTGGAACCCGAGGTGTATAGCATGATGAACAGATTGTCGGGTGCCGGGGCTTTTGGTGCGGCTCCGCCTGCAGGCAGATTGGGCAGGTCGCTGGTATAGATCACATCACCCTGAAACCCGTCAACCAGAGGGAAGAGGGCAGTGTCGGCAATGAGGAGTTTGGCTCCGGCGTCCTGCATCATGAAATTGAGCCGTTCTTTGGGATAGGTGGGGTCGAGCGGTTGGTAGGCGCATCCGGCTTTTAATACGCCCAGTGAGGCGATGGCCATCCACTGGCATCGGGGGATGAGTATCGACACGACGTCTTCGGCACCGAGTCCCTGGCGGGCTATGCGGGCTGCTATGCGGTCGCTGAGTTCGTCGGCCTGGGCGTAGGTGTAGCGGTGGGGACCATAGACTACGGCGACATTGTCGGGGGTGGCCCGGGCCTGCCGGCGGAACAGCGACACGACGGTCTGGCCGTCGTCGTAGGGGCGGTCGGTAAGGTTGAAGCGGTCGAGGCAGTCGGTCTGGCGGGGCGACGTCAGGGCGACGTGGCAGAGTTTCTCTTGTGTGAGAAATCCGCGGACCACGGCTTCGTAGCTTTCGAGAAAGTTGTCGATGAGCTCCGGGGAATAGGCGTTGGCGGCATATTCAGCCTTTACCCGATAGCGGCCGCCGAGGATGAACATCTTGATGTAGAGCGAAACGCCGGTGGTGCTGTTGCCGATGCGCAGGGTCTGCATGGGGCGGTCCATGAATGTGTCGCCGGCAAAAATGTCGGCGTGCCAGGCGAACATGGTGTCTGTCTGCAACTGCAGGTCGTGTTGTATTTCATGGTATGGATAAGCCTCATAGCGGCGTTGAGCGCTCATCTGTTCCTGACCTTGCTGCAGATAGTCGAGCACTGTTGTCGTCTCGTCATGCTTGGCATAGACGGGCAGCGTCTTGACAAACATGCCCACCGTGCGGTGGAGCCGCTTGTCGGTGCGTCCGTGATAGACGGTGGTGAAGAGCGATTGCCGCTCGTTGTTGTATTTGGCCAGCAGATAAGCATATGCACAGGTGAACAGGGTGCTTCTGAAGATTCCGTTTTTCTTGCAGAAGTTGTTCACTTGGGTCTCGGGGATGTCCAGGGTCCGCAGCGTGTTGGCTTCGGCGGGGAGTGGGTCTTCCAGGTCAGGCATGAGGGGAGTAGACACCTCGCTGCAGTCGAAGGTTCTGGCGTACCATTGCCGGGCCTCTTCGCGGGCCGCCGGTTTTGCCGCTCCGGCCTCCCGCTCGGCTTCCCCGGCCATTGTCAACCCTTCGGGCGCAAGGGTGCGGCCTCTGTAGGCAGTCTCGATGTCTTCGAGTATGATTTTCATTGAGGTGCCGTCCGCGATGATGTGGTGCAGGTCGATGAAGAGGTAGTAGTGGCTTGTGTCATGAAAAACCCTGATGCGGAACAGCCGCTCACCGTATAGGTTGAAAGGGGTGACAAGCGTGTTTTTTACCTCTTCGAGGTCTTGCACGTCTTCAACGGAGAGTTGCCAGGATTCCTTTTCCATGTCGACGGTCTGCACGGGCTCGCCGTCGGGCGCCGCTTCGATGCGTGTGAAGAGGGCGGGATGGGCTCTGAAGGCTGTCGCGATGGCCGTGAGCAGGCGGGAGGCGTTCAGGGCCCCATCGAGTATATATATATAAGGAAGGTTGTAGCATATTTCGCCCTGGTGGGCCATGCATTCGGCGTATATGCCGTATTGTGATTTCGATAGGGGGGCTGTCTGTTTCATTGGATGTCTTTTACCATTTGGTGGTGATGAGGTTTGGCGTGATGGCTATTGAGGCCCATGCCCATTGTAGGGTGTGGCGGTGGGTGGAGCGTTTCAGGATTTCCATGGTGCGGGTGCCGTGCATGTAGGAGTAGCCCAGCGAGGCGGTGACGTCTTTGGTTACTTGATAGGATAATCCGAGTTCCAGTTGGTGTCCGAGACTCCGGTTGGCGTTTGCCAGAGAGGTGGCCGTAGCCATGTAGTGGTAGTCGGCTTTGAGCGACAGGGGGGCGAGGGGCTGCCAGGTGGCTCCGGCATAGAGGTTTTGCAGTCCGGGGGTGAAGCCGCCGTAGTAGGTGGTGACGTAGAAGAAGTCCATGGCGCCGTAGAATTTGTGATGTGACCCGTATACGGGGTTGAATCCGTGTATTTTGGTGTGGCGTGCCAGACCGATGTCGCCACTGCTGGGGGTAGCGAAGTCTTTGTCGCCGCTGAGGTAGTCGTAGCCTGCGCGGAGGCTATAGCGTGTCGAGGGCGTGAAGGTGGTCTTGACGCTGGTCATCCAGGCCTGGATGGGGATGTTGTATTCGTTGTGGCCGAACTGGCGGTAATAGGAGGCTTCGACTTGCCAGTGTTGGGGTTGAAATTTGATGTAAGCACCGGCGAGTTGTTGCCACCGGGTATGATGGTTTGTCTTGCTGCTGTTGCCGCTTTCCATGCCGATGTTCATGAAAAGGGCGGAGAGGCCAAGGGGAGCGTTGGGCATGTCGAAGTGGTACCAGAGGGTGTGCATGGTCTTGTAGGGCTGGGCGCCGTCGACGTAGTAGCTGCCTCCGTTGACGCTTTCGGCGTTCTGGTTATAGGCCAGGATGGCATGGACTTTGTGGGCACCGGTCTCGTAGCCCAGTTTGAGCACGTCGTGGGATGAAGCGGCCATGGCCCAGTCGTTGCTGCCTATGATGCGCTCGTCGTCGTAGGCGAGTTCCTGACGCCCCAGTTTGGCGAACAGGCCGCCCTCGGTCTGAAGGCGTGCCCATGCCTCGTAGATGTTGAAGCTGCCCTTTCCCGATTCTCCCCACACGCCGCTGTGTTGGGCCACGATGCTTGCCGACAGGTTTTTGCGTCCATAGTCGGCGCCGATGCGGGTACGTCCGGTGACAAAGGCGGCGCGGTCTTCGATTTCTTTTTCCGATTTTGCAGTTACACCGCCGTGCCGCCACTCGCCGCGGGTAATGAGTTGGGTCTTGATGGAGAGCGTATTGCTGTCGGGCTCCTGTGAACAGACGGGTAGGGGGGACAGTAGCAATAATAACAGGCTAGTCAGTTTGGTCGGAGTGGACGTTGACATGGTGTGTGAATGATTTTAGTTATTGAATTTCGAACAGCTCGATAAATCCGGTCATCTTGAAAACAGAAAGAATATCGTCGTTGAGATGACTGACGATGAGATGGTTGCCGTTGGCTTTGGCGTCTTTCATGAGCGCCAGGAAGAGTCGCAGTCCGCTGGAGGCGATGTATTCCAGTTGGGTGCAGTCAAGGATGATTTCCTTGCCCTGACATTCGTGGAGAGGTTGCAGGGTGCTTTTTGCCTCTATGCTGGCGGCGGTGTCGAGTTCGCCTTGCAGGCTGACGAGATATTGGTTGGCGGATTCTTTGATTGTAATTTGCATTGTTTTATTGTTTAATCGTTAGTTTTTTCTGTATTGTAAGGATATTTTTGCCGTTGGTGCGCTCATAGTTGATGCTGTCCATGAGTTGGCGCACCAGGAAGATGCCCAGGCCCCCGATAGGCCTGTCGTCGAGAGACGACGAGGTGTCGGCTTCGCGTACGGAGGTGGGGTCGAAGGGATTGCCCGAGTCAGTGAGGATGAACTTGAGGTGCTTGCCGTCGGATTCTGCCTCAAGGGTGATGCTTCCCCTGGTGTCGGCGGGATAGGCGTAGGTCATGGCGTTGACCATGGCTTCTTCGATGGCTAAGGTCAGTTGCTTCGTGGTCTTGGCATCGAGGTTGAGCTCGTGGCAGATGTCCTTGACAAATTGGTTCAGCCGGGTCACTTCCTTCACGTCGTTGTTGAGCGTGAGGGTGCGGTGGAGCAACCGCTCCTGCTGCGATTTCTTAAAATCGACCACCAGCATGGTCAAGTCGTCGCCGGGGTCGGCTCCGTCCAGGAAGCGGTGCACTCCCATGCTGACGGTTTTAATTATGCGGTCAGCCTTGTTGCCATGTTCCGGGAGAGTGAACGGTTGCAGGCATTGCAAGAGGCGCTCCGGGCCATACATTTGACGGCCGGGATTTTTGGCTTCGGTCAGTCCGTCGGTGTAGAGGAACAGGATGCTTTCCTCAGGTAGTTGCAGTTCCTGTCCCTTGTATCTGTAGTTGCCCATGATGCCTACGGGCAGGTTGGCCACGACGGGCAGGGGGCTGACGGTGTTGCTGACAAGGACGGGGGCGTTGTGGCCGGCGTTGCAGTAGCGCAGGCGTCCGGTGGGCAGGTCGAGCACGCCGACAAACATGGTCACAAACATGCTCGACTCGTTGCGCTCGGAGGCAATCTCGTTGATGGTCTGCATGATTGTGGCGGGGTGGGCCTCGTGGGAAGCAGCCGTGCGGAACAGCGATTTCGTCACGGCCATCACCAGGGCCGAGGGTATGCCCTTGCCGCTCACGTCGCCGATGCAGAAGAAGAGTTTCTCGTCGCGTATGAAGAAATTATAGAAGTCACCCCCCACCTCCTTTGCTGGCACGAGGGAGGCATAGACGCTGATGTCGTCGCGCTCGGGGTAGGAGGCCACTTCTGCCGGCAGCATCTCCATCTGTATGTTGCGGGCTATGCGCAGCTCGTTTTCCATATGTTCCTTGTCCATCGTGGCCCGGTGCAGCCGTTTGTCGTTGCGTGCCGTGCGGTGGACAATGTAGCCCAGGAAGAGCAAAGCCAAAGCCATCAGGGGCAGCATGGCATAGTGCATGCGGCGCAGGTCGCCGTACACCTCGTTTTCGGGGCATACCACCGACATGCGCCAGCCCGTCCGCCGGGTCAGCAGGGCGTGGAAAACGTAGTATTTCATGCCGTCGCAGGTGAAAGTCCCCTTCTTGAGCAACTGGCGTTCATGGGTTTTCCGGTTGACGACGGTGGCCGTGTCGCTCATAATCTTCATTACCTCACTGATGGAGGCGCTGTCCTTATCGCTCGGGTTGGCGATGAGGTGACCCGTGCGCGACACGATCAGGTTGTACGACGAGGGGAATATGTGCTGCTGGCTTATGATGTCGCCCAGCCAGTCCAGCGACACGTCGGCATCGAGGGTGGCGACGAGGCGGCCCCTGTCGTCGTGTATGGGTATGGAGAAGGTGGTGATGGTGCGCCCTTCGTTGAAGCTCTCGTAAGGCTCGCTCCAGTGGGCCGAATCGCGTTCTGCCGTGAAGGCGTAGTATTCCCTGCGCGTATAGTCGTAGTCCGTCGTCTGGCCCGGCGCATTGACTATGGTCCCGTCGCTGAGGCGCAGGGCATAAGCCTCAAACAGCCGCCCTTTTTGGGGATAATAGTCCGGCGCGAATGATATGGAGCTGCACACGACCTCCGGATTCTGCTCCACAATGCGCCCCACAGCGGCATTCATCGAGTCGGGCCAAGCCAACAGCCGCTTCACGTCCCATACATGATTCTTCAGAGCCACCTCGATGCTGCTCATCACAATCCTGATGCCGTGGCACTTGTATCGCAACTCTGCCAGCGCCCTTTGGTCGATGGCTTCGCCCAGCGTGCGGCGCACATAGTAATATTGCGCCAGCGACATCGCTTCCAGCAATACGGCCGCCGTAATAATAATCATCAGTCCACTGCGGGTTCTGGTCAGGCGTGACAAATAATCCCAAACCTTTCTCATCAATATATATAGTGACTATACTCAGGTAATTTCAATTTGCAAATTTACAAGAATTATATGTAAAAGCCAAGCATAATGGAAAAAAGATTCAGCCGGCAGGCCATGGCTCCTGTCGCGCCCCGCGCCGCCTCTCTTTTGGGGCACGAAAACGGAGTTGGTTTTTTCTAACTCCGATTTAGGCGCAACGAAAACGCAGTTGCTCCCCCCGGGAGCGCCATCGGGGGCAGAAAACCGTTTTTTAGGCCTTCAGGCAGCGGCGGTCGGCGGGAAATGATTATCTTTGCACCTGAAAAAGGAACGATAATGCAAGAAGTAAACCGTGACAAGGCTTTGGTGGTGTTCAGCGGGGGCCAGGATTCGACCACGTGTCTCTACTGGGCCATGCGCCACTTCAAGGAAGTGTGGGCGCTGACCTTCGTCTATGGCCAGAAGCATGTGGCCGAGGTGGACTGCGCCGGTCGCATTGCCCGCCTGGCAGGTGTGCACTGGGAGAAAATGGACGTGTCTTTTGTCGGCCAGTTGGGCCGCAACGCTTTGACCGACACCACGATGTTGATGGACGAAGTGCAGCCCTTGACGGGTGCGCCGCCCAACACGTTCGTGCCCGGCCGCAACCTGTTCTTCATCAGCATAGCCGCCGTCTATGCCCGCGAGCGCGGCATCAGCCATCTGGTGACCGGCGTGTCGCAGACCGACTACAGCGGCTATCCCGACTGCCGCGACGCCTTCATCAAGAGTCTTAACGTGACGCTCAACCTGTCGATGGACGAGCAGTTTGTCATACACACGCCCCTGATGTGGCTCGACAAGTGCGAGACGTGGGCCCTGGCCGACCAGTTGGGCGTGTTGGACCTGGTGCGCAGGGAGACGATGACATGCTACAACGCGGTGCAGGGCGACGGCTGCGGCCGCTGCCCCTCGTGCAAACTGCGCCGCGAGGGCCTGGAACGCTATCTGCGCGAGAAAGCCGAAGGAAAAGAATTCAACGATTTGATTTATGGATAGAAAACACGAAGGTTTGCAAGCCCTGGGCGCCAAGACCGAATATCGGCACGACTACGCCCCCGAGGTGCTCGAGGCGTTTGACAACAAACACCCCGACAACGACTACTGGGTGCGCTTCAACTGCCCCGAGTTCACCTCGCTGTGCCCCATCACCGGCCAGCCCGATTTTGCCGAGATACGCATCAGCTACCTGCCCGACAGGCGCATGGTGGAGAGCAAGAGCCTGAAGCTCTATCTCTTCAGTTATCGCAACCACGGCGACTTCCATGAAGACTGCGTCAACAAGATCATGAAAGACCTCATCGCCCTGATGGACCCGAAATATATCGAGGTGACCGGCATCTTCACCCCCCGCGGGGGCATCAGCATCTACCCCTACGCCAACTACGGGCGTCCCGGCACGAAATATGAGGAACTGGCCCGCTTCCGCATGATGCGCCACGACCTGTAAGCCATTGCATGGCAGAAACGAGCATCGGCTCAGACACGCGTGTCTGAGCCGATGCTCGTTGTGTTTGTATTGTCCGTATCCTTATTCTGCGACGGAGACTCTCCGCCGCAATTGGGCGGCAGACTCCGGACAATGGTGTCGCGCGAGGGCTGGAGGCGCTGCCCTTTTTCTGTGTAGGGCACGGGAGCGTGGATGGTGAGGGTGAGCGGCACGCGTTTGACGAATCCGATTTCATACTTGCTGCGCGGCAGGGCCCGGAAGGGACCGCTGACGGTGAGGGGCACAACGGGGAGCTTCAACTCGTCGGCGAGAACGAAGGCGCCTTTGCGGAAGGGGCCTACGCGGCCGGTACGGGTGCGTGTGCCTTCGGGGAAGACCACGAGCGAGGTGCCGCCTTGCAGGGTCTTTTCGGCCTGAATGAGCGAATGCTTCATGCGGGCGGGGGAGGAGCGGTCGATGAGTATCTCGCCGGCGCGCTCGCAGGCCAGTCCGATGAACGGGATGCTGCGCAGTTCGCGCTTCATCATCCAGCGGAAATTATGGCCCAGGAAGCCGTAGATGAGGAAGATGTCGAGATAGCTCTGGTGGTTGGACACAAATACATAGGAGGTGTCGGGGTCGAGACGGTGGCGCCCCTCGACGCGTATGGGCAGCAGCAGGATGCGGCACACGATGACGGCCCATACCCGACCGGGCCAGTAGCCCCACCAGGAGGCATTGCCCAACAGACAGCCGACGACAGTGGCCAGGGAGCAGACGACGGAGGCGATGACGACGACGGGCAGGGCTACGACAATTTGGTAGATGCGGTAGAGGAAGTTCATGGGGCAGGAGTTTTGAGGGTGAGAACGTCTATCTGGGGCCACCAGCCCAGGCGGAAGGCTACGAGGGCCTGGCCGAGGCCGGTGCTGATGTGGAGGACGGCGCCACCGGGTTCGGTGTAGGTGCCGCCCCATTCCTTATGAACCAGTTTGATGGGAGACCATCCGAAGAGGCGGAGTTGTCCGCCGTGGGTGTGTCCGGCGAGGGTGAGGGCAATGTCGGTTTCGGGCAGGACACGGTGGCGCCAATGGTAGGGGTCGTGGGTGAGGAGCAACTTGAAGATGCCTTCAGGCAGCCCCTTGCAGGCCAGGGTGAGGTCGCCCTTGGCGGGGAAGGGCGGGCGGCCGTAGTTCTCGCTGCCAATGACGGCGATGCTGTCGCCGGCACGGCGGACGAATTCGTGAGCATTGAGCAGGAGATGCCAGCCCATGCGACGCTGCGCTGCCTGAAGTTGCCGGACTTCTTCGGCTACCGGGCCTTTCTTACGGTACATCAGGTAATCGTGGTTGCCCATAACGGAATAGATGCCGTCACGGGCTTTCAAACGTTTAAGGACTGGTATGAACGGCTCCAGCTCGGAGGCATTGAAATTGACCAGGTCGCCGGTGAAGACGATGAGGTCGGGTTGACGGGCGTTGACGCTGTCGACGACACGGCGGATGAAAGTGGTGTCGCTGGCGTGGGAGCCCAAATGAAAGTCGGAGAGGTGGACGATACGATAGCCGTTGAACGCTTTGGGCAAAGAGGCAAAGGTTAGCTGCTCGTTGCTGACCGTCAGGCGCCGCGGTCCGTAGAGGGTGCCGTAAACAAGGGTACAAAACAACCCGATGGAGACCATGGCTCCTAATATAAGAAACATGCGGCGCGGAGTATTACTACGAAACCGACGGCTGAGCCATGCAAAAAGGGCCAGGAAGAACCACGGGATGCAAACGACCATGAACAGGGTGAGGTAGGCATTGGTCAGCCGGGCATGGAGCAGCGAATAGTCTTGGGTAAAGGTGAGGACCAGTGACGCTGTCAATAATAGCACACACAATCCCCACAGCACAACGCGCCAGAGGGTATGCTTCTTCGGGCGCAACCATACCTTGTCGAGGTAGTAGGGCGGCCATAGGATGAGCAGCAGTTGTATGGCAAGTATTCGTAGCAACATAATTTTCTTCTTATAGATTGGCCCGCAGGAACTGGCGCATGCGCGCTTCGTCGAGTCCGCGGCGGCTGACATAGTCCTGAAACTGGTCTTTGCCGATTTTGCCCACGGCAAAGTAGGTCGCCTTGGGATGGGCCAGCATCAGACCGCTCACGCTGCCGTGGGGTAGCATGGCCCCGTTTTCTGTCAGCCGGATGCCGATGGCTTTGAAATCAGTCAGTTCGTCAAGCAGGAAGTTCACACTCTGGTCGGGCAACGAGGGGTAGCCTACGGCAGGGCGGATGCCGGTGAATCGGCATTGGAACATATCTTCCGGCGTCAGGTCTTCGTCGGGTGCGTAACCCCACCACTTCTTGCGCACCTCCTCGTGCAGACGTTCGGCCGTGGCTTCTGCCAACCGGTCGCAGAGAGTCTGCACCAGCATGTGGCGGTAAGGGTCGTCGGCGTAGAGTGTTTCCATCGCGCTGTCAATGGTGGTGGCGAAGACGCCCATCCGGTCTTTTCTGTTCATGGTTTTCGGACGGATGAAGTCGGCCAGGCAGAGGCAGGGATTTCCGTGCTGCTGACGTAGTAGCGGCAGACGCACTTCGCCCTCCGGAGTGTATATCACCAAGTCGTCGCCGTCGCTGTTGGCGTCGAATAGGGCCAGCCGGGCGAGGGTCACGTATTTTTCAGACAGAGCCTCGAGCATGTCGCAGGCTTCGTCATAGAGGCGGATGCCTTCGCGGGCCTTGTCACGTTCGGCTTCAGGATACTGTGTCACCCAGTGCGCCCGGCACGACGGGCAACGGTGCAGGTGCTTCAGTGAAGCGTAGCCGGTGGGCAGTTGCCAGGCGTGGAAAAAGTAGAGCCAGTTGATGTAGGGCACTACGTCGGCGATAGGGTAACTAATGGTTTGTATCATCGGCTAAAAGTGACGGCTTGGCCGCGTACGTCATCGTCTATCTGATCGTAAAAGATGGTTTTGCCTGCAGCATTCGTTATTTCGTTGGTATTGTAAACACATTTTCCGTTGCACAAGGTCATGCCAACTCTCCAGTTGAGCGTACGGCCTTCGAGGGGGCTCCAGCCGCATTTGCTTATTATGTCATCTTTGTTCACGGTGTGTTTTGTTCGTTTTACATAAACGAAATCGGCATAGTAGCCTTCACGTATAAACCCGCGCCATTGTATGCCGAAGAGCCGTGCGGGAGCGTGGCACATGAGTTCTACCACACGTTCATACGAAAGAATGCCTTCGTCGGCCAGTGTCAGCATGGCTGGGAGTGAGTACTGTACCATCGGCATGCCCGAGGCTGCTTCAAGGCAACCGCCTTCTTTGTCCTTCAGCAGATGGGGAGCATGGTCGGTAGCGACGGTCGTGATGGTTCCGTCGTTGAGGGCACGTCGCAAAGCGTCGCGGTCGGCGCGTGTTTTAATGGCCGGATTACATTTGATGCGTGAGCCCAGACGTGAGTAGTCTTCGTCGCAGAAGAGCAAATGGCTCAGGCAGGCTTCGGCCGTTACGTTATCACCGGCTTCGGCTATCATCTGAAGTTCGCGTGCTGTGGAAACGTGTGCGATGTGAAGGCGTGCCCCGGTTTCCTGTGCCATACGGATGGCGAGGGCGGTGGAGCGCACGCAGGCTTCTTCGGAGCGGATGAGCGGATGGTATTTTATGGGGATGTCGTTGCCAAGTAACGAACGGTAGCGGTGGGCATTGGCATTGATAATGTCAGAGTCTTCGCAATGGGCTACGATGGGCAGGGATGAGGATTGGAAGATGTTACGTAGGGTCTCCTTATTGTCCACGAGCATATTGCCGGTGCTGGCTCCCATAAACAGTTTTATGCCCGGCACCCGTCTCTTGTCGAGTCTCTTGAGTTCGTCGGCATTATCGTTGGTGGCACCGAAGAAGCAGGCGAAGTTTACACGGCTTTTATTCTCGGCAGTCGCCGTCTTCTTTACCCATTCTCTAGGTGTCGTCGTCGTAGGCTGGCA
>Ga0256404_1005797_pt1 | contig 21307 bp, 16 predicted proteins | sample RumenRJG_01DNA_FD_185990 | JGI IMG/M metagenome (GOLD analysis project Ga0256404, IMG submission 185990) | Bovine rumen microbial communities from Lethbridge, Alberta, Canada - RJG_01 | ecosystem: Host-associated > Mammals > Digestive system > Stomach > Rumen | place: Canada: Alberta | collected...
GCAGCGCTTACGACGTTTTCTCCGCCGCCGATATTCGCAGCGATCTGTTCCGCGCATTTTCTGTAATCCAGTGCCATATGAAATTCCCCCTCACGATTTTTGGTACTGCATGTAGATATGAAACAAATGATTGACGGGCTGCCCTAACACAATAAACACTTTTCCATATATATTTTAACGCCGGATGTTCTGCCGGTGTTAAGACATATCGTTTTCAGACCAGGCCCAGGTCATGGAACGCCTTCGCCAGTCCGTCCTCCGCTACGGAGGGGCAGATGATGTCGCTGAGACCCTTCAGCGTCTCGCTGCCGTTGGCCATGCAGACAGAGGTTCCGACAGTCTGGATCATCGCAAGATCATTCATGCTGTCCCCGAATCCGTAGGTGTTCTCCACCGGGATCCCAAGCTTCTCGCAGACATGCAGGACACCGCGGCCTTTGTCGAAGGCCTTCGGGCAGATCTCGCCGTTCACACATCCGTGCTCCGGGACATCCTGGACCACGAAGTCATATCTGTCGGACAGCAGGAGTTTCGCCGCGTCCAGCTGCTCCATCTTCAGGCACATGATGACGACCTTGTAGACCGGCCGCCAGTCATACTGGCCCATGGGGCGGATATTCAGGTTTTCGGAGAGGGCCTTCCTCCAGCGCTCGATCTCGGAATTGCCCTCGGCCTGTCCGCTGAGGAACTCTCCGAGGTTCTCGTCACCAAAGGAGCCGTCCACCGCTTCCACCGTGCAGAACACACCGTTCTCGTGGAGAACCGCCAGTGCAAGCTTGGTATCCTCCACCGTCATGGGATTGTCGTAGATCACCTCGTCCCCGACCGTAACATATCCGCCGGAGCTGGCCACCATGCCGTCAAATCCGAAGCGGAGCAGGGGCTTCAGCATATCGAGGTTCCGTCCGGTACAGAGGAACACCTTGTTTCCCTTCGCCTGTGCCGCCTTGATGGCCTGCACCGCGCTCTCCGGGGGGGTATTCTCTCCCGGCTGCACCAGCGTTCCGTCAATGTCAAGAAAGATCAGCTTTTTATCCGTACTCATCTCACTTCTCCGCCTTTGCATCCTTTTTTTCAGTTTTCTTCGCAGCCTTCTTCCTTGCCGGAGCTTTTTTCTTCTCCGGTGCCGGTTCGGCTTCCGCCGCCGGTGAGGCAGCTGCTTCCGCTTCCGGCTCTGCCGCTGCTTCCGGAGTCTCTTCCTTCACCGGCTTATAGCTGTGATACAGCCAGAGGAAGCCGTGGGACGGAACACTGACCGCCTTTGCGTCCCGCTTTTCTCCGGTCATGAGGTCCGTATACTCCTCTCCCTCGTTGAGCCATGCGGTCTCCTCGCGCTCGCCGAAGTTGAAGAGGGCCAGGAGTTTTTCCTCCTGATAATAGCGGCCTATGCACAGGATGTGATCGTTGTAGGGCTCCAGCGTCCAGGTGTCCGCAGCGCTTTCGAAGACCGGATGCTCATTCCGGATCGCTTCCAGCTTCTTCAGCGCCTGGAAGATCCGTCCCTGCCGGGTCTCCGGATCATTCCGCTTTTCCGCATCGCTCCAGATCATATCGCCGCGGTGCAGATAGCGGCTGTCCTCCGCCTTGATGGGATCGTCGTGGTAGGTGTAATCGTTCAGCTGGCCGATCTCATCTCCCGCGTACAGTACCGGGATGCCGCTCTGGGTGAACAGGAATGCGTGGAGCATGATATCAAGATTAATGGTCCAGTCAGTCTTCTCCGGATTCCGCTCATACTCCGCAGCCTCGATGCCGCAGAGAGAAGCGGTGGTTCCGCAGAGGCGCGCGTCGCCAAGCCGCGGGTCGTCGTTGTAAAGCTCGCCTCTCGCGTCACTGCCCCAGTAATTGCCGGTCAGATAGTCGTTCAGGTACTTCTTGTGCTTCACCTCTTCCATGCCGAACTGCTTCAGGAACTGGTAGTCCAGGCCCCAGCCGATGTCGTCGTGGCAGCGAAGGTAATTCAGGAAGGTATACTGCTTCGGGAGTGCGAAGACCTGGTCCAGCTGATGGCGAAGCAGACGGACGTCCCGCGTCGCGACGGTGTGCCAGGTGCTGGCCATGGTCGTGACATTGTAAAGCATGTGGCACTCGGGCTTTTCCACGGTTCCGAAATACGGGACGACCTTGGACGGCTCCATGACCACCTCTCCGAGAAGCAGAGTGCCGGGGCAGACGATGTCGGCTGCCATGTGCATGATCCGCACCAGCGTGTGGACCTGCGGCAGGTTGCGGCAGTTCGTTCCCAGGGTCTTCCAGATATAGGGGACTGCATCCAGACGGATGATGTCGATGCCGTGGTTGCAGAGGTTCAGCATGTTCGCGGTCATGTCGTTGAAAACGACCGGATTCGCGTAGTTCAGATCCCACTGATAGGGATAGAAGGTGGTCATGACGACCTTCTTCGCCTCTTCACACCAGGTGAAGTTCCCGGGAGCCGTGGTCGGGAAGACCTGGGGGACGTACTTTTCATATTCGTTCGGCAGCAGCCAGTCGTCATAGAAGAAATAGCGGTCCTGGTATTCCTTCTCCCCGGCGCGGGCCCGCTTTGCCCACTCATGGTCCTCGCTGGTGTGGTTCATGACAAAGTCAAGGCATACGCTCATGCCCCGTTCATGGCAGGCATCTGCAAGATCCGCAAGGTCTTCCATGGTGCCCAGCTCCGGCTGGACCTTCCGGAAATCCGAAACAGCGTAGCCGCCGTCGCTCCGGTCCTTCGGGCTCTCCAGCAGCGGCATGAGATGCACGTAGTTCACCCCGGTCTCCTGAAGGTAGGGGATGTGCTTCTTAACGCCCTGCAGCGTTCCCGCGAAGGCACCGGTATAGAGCATCATGCCGAGGATCTCATTTCCCCGGTACCAGTCCGGAACCAGCTCCCGGGCTTCGTCCCACTCTTTCAGAGCCGGCTTCCGGGCGCAGTAATACTCATAAAGCATGGAGACAAAGTAATCAAATGCCTGCATATCATTGTGGTAGATCTCACAGTACAGCCACTTCAGTTCATCATAATACCTGTCCAGACGCTGCCGGAATTCCGGCGCATACTCCCTGGTCTCATTTGCCATATCGCGACGCTCCAATCGTTTTTTGATACTATACGGATAATTGTGCCAGTTTTCTATTCTTTAATATAATACTTTTTTGCCGAATTGAACAGGTTCGCCCATGGGATTCCCGTCAATTATCACAGAATCGTGCCGTCATAAAGGGGGTTAATTAAGAGTTTTACACATATATTGACATTTTTGTGTTCTCCGGCACTGAAAAAGAACTGCCGCATTAAGGAGTATGTCTTCAGACACCTTAATGCGGCAGCCCGTTTCGTCTTATTGTTCCGGCCTGTTTCGTCTTATTGCACCAGCCTCGTTCACATCCGGTCAGGAGATCTTGCGGTACAGTTCGTAGCCGATAGATTCGAGATATTCCGGGACATTCCGGACAGATCTCCGGATAAATTCCTGCACCCGCGGTTCAAGCTCATTATAGGGGACCATTTCCGGGGTGAGCTTCAGTTCCGGATCCGGATTCCTTCCGTAACGCCAGCCGTCCGCCAGCTTGTCCTGCATCCAGCGCTCGTGCTCCCACTCGGACATTTCCTCCAGCAGCGGCCCGTAAAGCTCATGCACGGAATCCGTCGCCCCGAGGATGATGGGGCGCAGTCCGATGTTGCTGTCATAAGCCATGAGCTTCTCCCCGAGATACCGGATCTGGGAACGGTGGCCTTCTTTGTAGAATTCATCCAGCTGCGCCCAGTCCGCCATCTCCGGCTCCTTCCGGATCTCCTCGATCTCTTCCGCCGAAAGGCCGCGCTTCTCCGCCTCTGAAATGACCCTCTCGCAGTACTTTTTATGGGCGACCTCTGCATACTTGTTGACGGAGTCCCCCATGACCTGCTCAAACATCAGCTTGCGCCGGAAATCCTGCACATCCAGATGAATGTCCAGCTGCTCGTCGGTAGGCAGGGAGGACGGCGTGAAGCGGGAGACCTCCGTAAGACGGCTCATTGCCAGGAAGAAGGAGATGGATCTCGAGCCGTGGCGGTACTCGGAAACACTCAGCATCGCCGCCAGAAGGCTCTTCGAGATATTGACCCAGTGCATCTGCTCGTAATAGATCCCGGGGACGTTCTTGATGATCTGTTCCCGGAGCAGGATGGCCCGCCGGATAATGGAGCTCCGGTCCGTCACGTCTGTGGGGTTCGGCCCCTTGATGTTCAGGATGCCCTTCAGGCGGCTGACGAAGTCCGTTCCCTTGACTCTCCGGAAGAGCTCGTTCTCCTCCTGCGTCTGGGGCAGAAACTCCTTGAAACTGGAGGCGGTCGCCCCCGCGAACACGAAAACCGCGCCTTCCGTGCGGCAGAGCGTGCCGTTCAGCGTGTATTCCCCGTCCTGCATCGGGGCAAGGAAATACTTGAGCCATCCCCGCGGAGTGCCGTTCAGTTCGGAATCAAATTCATCGAAAAAGATCAGGGGGATATCATCCTTCCGGCGGTTGAGGGCTTCCTTCATCGCCTCGAACAGTTCCACCGGGTTGCTGTACTGGGAAAGATTCAGCGTCGCGATGACGAAACGGCCGCAGGTCTTCGCGATCTGCTTCACGCCGAAGGATTTTCCCGCACCGGGAGGTCCGAACACGGCAATGGAAAGCGGCTGAAGTTCCTCTTCCTCCTCATTGTGGTCATAACGGTAGATATAGTCCTCCAGCAGCGCCTTGATGGTGTGATAATTCTCCACCTCGTCCTTGTCCACCGTGGCCATCTTGTTGTACTTGCAGACCGGGACATTCCGGAACAGCTCGTCGGTCCCTCCGAGGACGATCTGCTCTGCAACGGAAAGATACCGTCCGGGCTGGCGCTTGCAGTATTCATCCAGGATCGAGAAGGGTGCGATGCCTGACACCAGGGTCTTCAGGCTCCGCTCCGGCACCGGCAGGCTGCAGACCGTCCCGGTTTTGATATCCTTCATCAGCTGCTTCAGGACAGGATAGAGCGGTGCGTCCTCCGCGAGGGTCAGCTTCTCGCCGCGGGTCGGCGTAAACAGAAGGGTCCAGCTTCCGTTCTCCCGGATCAGCGCTCCCTCCTCATTCAGGCAGATCACCATATCCTTCCGGTTCCGCAGTCCCCGCAGCGCGTCATTCGTCGCCAGCTGCAGCAGGAACTCATCCACAGTGCGCTCATAGGAGATGCGCCGTGTGATGGGAAAATCCAGTTCCCGCAGATGCGCCATCTGGAGCATTGGGATCTTGTCCTCCGGAAAAGCTTCCGACAGCGGCGTCCCGGGAGTATATGTACAGTATGATGCTTCCGACTTCAAAGCAGTTCCCTCCTTTCCATGTTCCGGAGCGCGTGCTCCACTGTGTTCATGACATGCTTCTTGTCCGCCGACCAGAGCGGCGCCAGAAGAAGCCGCTTCGGGCCGTCCCCCGTCAGCCGGTGAATGGTCACTGTATCCGGGATCAGCGGCACCAGGCGCTGGAGCAGCGCCGTATATTCTTCGAGACTCATCACCGGCACCCGGCCGGCAAGGTATTCCTCCGCCAGGTCCGTGCCCTTCAGGATGTGGAGGAGCTGCAGCTTGATCCCGTCCGCCGCGGGCCGGACCGCCCCGGTCACCGGGTCTGTCCGGGGATGTACCACATAACGGACCGTCTCTTCCATGTCCTCCGCCGTCTCCCCGGGAAGTCCGAGGATCACGTGGACGATGACCTCCAGCCCGGCCTTTTTCAGCCGGCAGACCGCATCGTCATAGACCTCCAGCGGATAGCCGCGGCGGATATACTCCGCGGTACGTTCATGGATGGTCTGGAGCCCCAGCTCCACCCATACCGGTTTCTTCCGGTTCAGTTCCGAGAGAAGGGTGACGACATCGTCCCCCAGACAGTCGGGCCGCGTCCCCACGGACAGGGCGCAGATCTCCTCCGGAGCTATGGCCTCCGTGAAGATCCTGCGGAGATAGGGTACCGGGGCGTAGGTCCCGGTAAAGCTCTGGAAATAAGCGATGTAGCGGCAGCCGGGTCCTGCCTTGGCGGCGACCCGCTTCTTTGCCTCCGCGATCTGCTGACCGACGGGAAGCGCAGCGGACGCAGCGAAATCTCCGGAACCGCCTGCCGAACAGAAAATACAGCCCCGGGTCCCCAGGGTCCCGTCCCTGTTCGGGCAGGTCACGTCCGCGCTGAGGGAAAGCTTATAGACCTTCCCGCCGAAACGCTCCCGCAGGACCTCATTCAGCCGGCGCATGGTCAGTCTTCCGTCTCAAAAGCCGCCCGGACCGCTTTCCGGACTTCCGCGTCCGTCACGATCTCCAGGGCCGACGCCGCCATGCTCTTCGCCGCGGTGTGGAGAAGCCCGTGCGCGTAATCCGAATCCGTGACCTTGAGATATCCGGCTTCATGGATATCCGCCCCGGTTCCCATCTCCGCTGTGCTGAAGATCGCGTAGAGGGACGGGACTTCATAGGAAATGTTCCCGATGTCCCCTGTCACCGCGGTGTTGATGTCGTCTTTCCGGAAATCCGTGATCCCGAAAGCCTCCATGCTCTCCTGCATGGACTGCATCAGCGGACCGTTGTTCCGCATGTCCGCAAAGGTGTAGCGGTTCCGCTCGATGTCCACGGTACAGCCGGTCATCAGCGCCGCGCCTCTTGCGCAGTTGTTCATCTTTTCGATCACCGTCTCCAGATAGTCCCGCTTCGCAGAGCGCGCGTAGAACTGCATCACGGTATAGTCGGGGACGATGTTGCAGGCCTGTCCGCCTTTCACCACGATGCCGTGCATCTTGGTGGCGGGGCGCAGGTGCTGCCGGAGGCAGCTGATGCCGGCATAAGTCAGGTTCACCGCATCCAGGGCGTTGATGCCGTTCTCCGGATGGGCGGAGGCGTGGCTCGCCTTCCCGTGGAAGGTGTAGATGATATCCGTGCAGGCAAGCATGTAGTTTTCGAGGCAGAAGCCTTTCGCGCCGCTCAGATGGCTCTCGAAAGCCGCGTCGATGCCCAGTGCCCGGAACACGCCGTCCTCGGACATCTTGATCTTGCCGCCCCAGGTCTCCTCGGAAGGGGTGCCGATCAGCAGGATGCGGGCCTTGAGACCGGGATCCTCCGCTGCCAGTTCTTCCAGCGTCTCTTTGAGGGTCACCGACGCGGCAAAGGCTGCAGCGGCGATCCAGTTGTGCCCGCAGGCGTGGCCGTTTCCGCTGCCGTCAGGGCTCAGGTCCCCGTAGCCCGGGAGGGCATCATATTCCGCCAGGAAAGCGGCGGTGGGAATGTGCGCGGCATCGCCCGCATCACTTTTCGGATCCTCCGCCCCGATCGTGAACTCGGCGAGGAAGGCGGTCTCCAGCCCGGCAAATGGGATCGTCACCTGAAACCCCTTCTCCCGGGCTCTTTCCGTGAGACACCGGCTGGCGCCGAATTCCTGGTCGCTGATCTCAGGATGGCTCCAGAGCCAGGTGCTGATCTCCTCCGCTTCCGCGGCGATGCGGTCCTCCGCCGCCGCGATCCGGTCCTTCCATTCTTTTCTGATCATCTCTTCATCCTCTGCCTCCGCATTTATACGGAGTTCTTTCCTCTGTTCCCGGGACTGCCTGTTTTCCTGCAGTTCATCCGGGCTGCCCGCAGGATGGCAGAGAGTTATTCCGTTTATTCCATGACTTTACAGTCTTTTCTATAGTATAGTGTAAGCAGTTGATTTTTTCCACACACCGGAGAAGGTTCGGAAGCGCGTTCAGCGCCCGTCCCCGCCCGGCAGACTGAATGGAGGCGCCATGTCCGACTACTTTGTTTCCGCAATCGATCCCCGCGACCGCCGCGCGCAGCTGGAGATGGATGAGCTTCTCCGGCAGGAAGGCATCCGCCGGGACGCGAACCTTGACTACTCCTGCGGGCTCTACACCGAAGATTACGAGATGGCCGGCACCGGCAGCTGCTTCGAAAGCACCCTGCGCTGTCTCGCCGTGCGGAAGGATTTCCAGGGCGAAGGTCTCATGAACCAGATCGTCTCCCACCTGTCGGATGTCCAGTTTGCCCGCGGTAATACCCATCTTTTCGTCTATACCAAGTGCAGTTCCGCAAAGTTCTTTGCGGACCTGGGCTTTTTCGAGATCGCCCGGGCGGAGGATCAGGCCGTGTTCATGGAGAACCGGAGAACCGGCTTCGCGTCCTATCTGGAAAAGCTGAAGCAGGATCCGGTCCCCTCGGACGAGGATCTTGACCCCAATGCTGCCGGCACCGCAGCGGTGGTCATGAACGCGAACCCCTTCACCCTGGGACACCGGGCTCTCCTGGAGGGCGCATGCAGAGGAAACCGCCTGGTGCATCTTTTCATCGTGAGCGAGGACGCAAGCCTCGTCCCTTTCGCTGTCCGGAAACAGCTGATCCGGGAAGGGACGGCGGACCTGAAGAACATCGTCTTTCATGAGAGCGGCCCCTACATCATCAGCAGCGCTACTTTCCCGAGCTATTTCCAGAAGGACGCTGACGCGGTGGTGGAAAGCCACGCGAAGATCGACCTGGACATCTTTGTCCGCATCGCGAAAGCGCTGGGCATCGACCGCCGCATCGTGGCGGAGGAGCCCTTCAGCGAGACCACGTCCATCTATAACCGGGTCATGAGGGAATCCCTGCCCGCTGCCGGCATCGGCTGCATGATCATTCCCAGATTCTGCGTCGACGGAACGGCCGTCAGCGCTTCCGCAGCCCGCCAGGCCATCCACGACGACGACTGGGACGCGCTGGAGAAGCTGGTCCCGCCGACCACCGCAGCTTTCTTCCGCAGCCCCGAAGCCGCGCCTGTCATCGCCCGGATCCGCGGCACTGACGACGTGATACACCACTGAGGCCATCTGACGCTGAAAAATAATACGCTCCGGAACCGCGGAAACGGTTTCCGGAGCGTATTATTTTTCAGGAAAGGCTCTCCTCTTTCTCTGTTTCCGCCCACATTTTTTTCATGGAAAACAGCGTATAGAAAAGAAGCAGCAGCATGGCAGCGCTCCACCCCATCGGATAAGCGGCGTAGATCACTCTGACGCTGCTCCACCGTCTCGTGGCGAGCGCGAGAAAAAGCTGCCTCGCGCCTACCATACCGATGAGAGAGAGCAGCGCCGGCTCCCGGCTTCTTCCGTAGCCCCGCAGGTAACCCGCCAGCAGTTCCCGGGCAGCAAGGATCAGATAAAACGGGGCAAGGAAACGTGACATGCCTGCCCCGGCTTCTATGACTGCGCTCTCCCGGCTGAACAGGCCGATCAGCGGCTCCGCGAAAGTAAAAAGCAGCACGGAAAGCAGGCACGTAACTGTCGCGCTCAGGGCAAATCCATACAGGATCCCCTTGCGGGCGCGCCTGTGTTTTTTTGCGCCGATATTCTGGCTCACGAAAGTCGTGGTCGTCATGGCCAGCGCCTTCGGCGGCAGCACTACGAAACGGTCGATCTTGTTGGCCGCCCCGATCCCCGCCGTGACGGCAGTCGGGAAGCGGTTGATGTAGGACCAGACAAAAATGTTGGAGAAAGAGATCAGGGCATTCTGCAGGCCTGCGGCGATGCCGATATTCACCGAGGAGACCACCGTTTTTCTTCCTTCCCGGAACGTCTCATCGAGGTCGATGCACCGTGTCCCGGTCCTTCTGCTGATCCTTCTGTGAATGAGGAGCACAGATACTCCCTGCGCCAGAATGGTGGCGATGCCTACGCCTGCCGTTCCCAGACTGAACACTGCCACCAGGATGTAATCCAGGACGATGTTCAGACAGCAGCTCACCGCAAGGATCCTCAGAGGACCGGAAGAATCGCCCACGGCCCTGAGGATGCCTGTCCCGCAGTTATAGATCACCATGAACATGACGCCGCCAAGATAGATCCTGAGATACAGGATCGCCTCTGAATAGATCTCCTCGTTGCAGCCCGTCAGGGAAAGCAGAAACGGCGCGATCAGGATGCTGAAGACGGATACCATGATCCCCAGCACCACGGAAAAAGTGAAGGCGACGCGGATGGCTTTTCCCGTCTTCTGTTCATCCCCGCTTCCGCAGGCCCTGGCAACCACCACGGTATTTCCGACGGACATGCCGTTGAAAAACCCTACCAGCAGGTTCGTGATGGGGCCGCACACGCTGACGGCTGCAAGCGCCGCCCTGCCTGCGAAGTTTCCCACCACCAGGGAATCCACCGTGTTGTACAGATTCTGGAGGAGCTCACTCAGCACAATGGGGACCGCAAAGCGGATCAAGTTCCATGCAATGCGGTCCCCTGTAAAACTTATGTCATGACTTCCCGCATTCCGCGGCATAGCTTTTCCTCAGTCCTCCTCTTCTGCGGGCGCATCCGTTTTCTTCTTCGGAAGAACATGTTCCTGGATCAGCGGCCAGAGGATGGTGCCTGCCACAAGGACCGCAAGGAAGACGGATATAGGCCTGGTGAAGAAATACTTCGGCAGATTTCCCTTCGCCAGGACCATGGTCCGGCGGATGTTGTTTTCAATGATCTCGCTGAGGATCAGTCCCAGCACCAGCGGCGAGAGTTCAAAGCCTGTCTTCCTCATGAAATATCCCAGCGTGCCGGAAAGCAGCATCACGATGACGTCAATGCTTCTGCCCTTGATGGCAAAGGCGCCGAGAGAAGCGAGACATATGATCATGGGAAGAAGGATGCTCATGGGCACGACGGCCAGCATGGCAGCATAACGGGCAAAGGCAAGTCCGAGGATCCCCATGAGAATATTCGCCAGAAGGAAACCGACAATGATGGAATAGGCATAATCTCCGGTCTTTGAGAACATGGCATAGCCCGTATTGAGACCGTGGATCAGGAATCCTCCCATGATGATAGCTGTGGATCCGGAACCCGGGATGCCGAGGGCCATCATTGGGATCAGGGCGCCGCCCGTGACCGCATTGTTCGCTGTCTCGGAAGCAAAAACTCCTTCTATGGAACCTTTGCCGAAGAGTTCCGGCCGCTTTGAACGCTTTTTCGCTTCATTGTAGCCGATCCAGGATCCGATGGAAGCCCCGGCTGCCGGAATGATACCGATGATGACGCCGAGCACGCTGGAACGGACAATGGTTCTGGTCGATTCCTTCATCTCCTGCCTGGTGGGCCAGATGGAGCCCTGAAGAGCTTTCTTCGGGTCATCCACGATGGTGGTCTGGTTTTTGGCGATCTTCTCAATATTTACCAGCACCTGTGAAATGGAGAAAAGTCCCATCAGCACCGCTGCGGAGGTCAGGCCGTCTTCCAGATAAAGGTTCCCGAAGGTAAACCGGGGCGTGCTGTAATCCGGATCCAGGCCGATCACACCCAGCAGAAGGCCGATCACAGCCGCGATCAGTCCCTTCAGGGGAGATTTTGCGGAGAGAGAAGAAATGATGGTCAGTCCGAAAAGTCCCACAAAGAAAAACTCCAGGGGTCCGAACTTCAGGGAGACATCTGCCAGAGGTCTCGCCATAAGCAGAAGGGCCACAGCGGAAACAGCTCCGCCGATCATGGAGCCGATGGTGGCAGCTCCTACTGCCGTCATTCCTCTGCCCTGCTTTGTCAGCTCAAATCCGTCGATGGCGGTGGCTGCCGAGGAGGCGGTCCCGGGGGTATGCAGAAGCACTGCCGTAATGGATCCGCCGTACACTGTGGAGGTGTAGACCGCCGTCAGCATGACAAGGCCGGCCACCGGTTTCATGGTAAAGGTAATGGGAAGCAGAAGACTGGTCGCGAGATTCGCGCCCATTCCGGGAAGCGCGCCGATGATGATCCCCGCCACGGTGCCGATCACCAGGGCGATCATCACGTCGACTGTAAAGACATTTTGAATCACCGTCTGAAGCATAGTTTACTCCTTTAAAGCAGCTTTACTTTCAAGAGCAGCACGAATACCAGGTAAACCATCACCAGGTAGCAGGCGATCAGAGCGATCATCAGCTTCCAGTTCCGCTGTTTGAGATAGCTGAAGAGCGCGATCAGGAACAGCGGAGTAGCAATAAAGTAGTTGGTCTTGATAAACAGGAATTCATAGGCCGCGATGATCAGCAGCGAGATCAGCGGCATCTTCATGCCCTTCACATCGATCTTTTCTTCGTTCCCGGCGGCACTCTTCCGGAGGCCTCCAATCAGCATAAGAATATTCAGCGCTGCCATGATCCCTATCAGGAAGCGCGGATAGACTGCCGTCTTATCCACCTGACGGAAAGTCGTTGTCAGATACCAGACCCAGCCCATAAAAACGAAAAGACCGAGACTGATCCACACATCATAATGGATTTTTCTCTTATTATTCATAGCTTACTCCTGCAGACAGGGCGATTCCGAATGTGCCGTTTTTTTAAATTCGCCGGCTGTCCGGTCATTCCGGACAGCCGGCAATCTGAAGCCTCCGGTTTCAGGAAAAACCCGCCGGTACGCTGTTTATTTCTGCCGGATCACGGGATCGCCTTGTCCTCAACAGTCTTTCCGTAGATCGCAAGACGCTCTGTCAGAAGCTTCTGCTCCATCTCCTCATACTCCGTACCGGAAACCACGTAGGTCTCCATTCCCATCTCGAGGACCTTGGGACCAGCGGCCTCACAGGCCTTGGAAAGTGCCGTGACCATGTTGTCGATGATCTCCTGGTCGACGCCTGCCGGGAATGCAAATCCGCGTGCCACATAATCCGCGAAATCATATCCAAGCTCCTGCATGCAGGGGACATCAGGCATCAGCTCGGAACGGCCCTCGCTGAAGGTGCAGATGACCTTGTAGATGCCGGCATCCTGGTCAGTCAGAAGGTCTCCGATGGAGCCGAAGAAGCAGTCCGTATCGCCTGCGTAGAAGCGGGCAATGCCGTCGGCGGAGGAATCGACCGTCATGACATCGATCTGCGTTCCGAGGTTCATGTTGAACCACTCAGCGCGGGAAGCATCTCCGTTGGCAATGCCTCTGGCACCGGCGGTGCAGACCAGCGGATTCTCCTTCGCATAAGCCACGAAGGACTCGAAATCAGTGTATCTTTCGTCATTCAGACGGATCGCCAGCGCGCCATAGTCCACGACGTCGTTGCAGATCTTCGTAAAGTTGCTGGGATTCTCTTCCATGGGGTTCGCGTCGTTGTAATTCGCGATGGCGACCAGCGGGCAGTTGTAGATCACGAAGGTATAGCCGTCCGGATCCGAGTTGATGGCCTGCTTAAGGCCGATCCACATGCCGCCTCCGGGAACGTTCTCGACCACGACCGTGGCGCCAAGTTCCTTCTCAAGCTCCGCCACGACCAGGCGTGCCACCAGGTCCATGGTGCCGCCGGCGCCTGCCGGGACGATCAGGGTGATGTTCTTCTTCTTCGGCCAGCCGCTGGCGGTCTCATAGGAGCCGCTTTCCGCAGCCTTGGTCTCTTCGGCTTTGGTCTCCTCGGCCTTTGTCTCTTCGGCCTTGGTCTCTTCCGCAGCCTTCGTCTCCGCCGGAGCTGCCGTTGTGGCCGGTGCAGCCGTTGTGGCAGCAGGCGCAGCCGTTGTCGCGGGAGCAGAAGAACCTCCGCATGCAGCGAGTGACGCGCCGAGCATCAAGCTCATAACAATTGCAAGAACCTTTTTCATTTTTTTCCTCCTCTTTTGTACTTAAATGTGAATTGGATCATTCCAAAAAGCATTCATTCATCGATGACGATAGCGCCTGCTTCCGCCAGCTGCTTCTCGTAGTTCGGGCGGTGCTTGTCCTCGTCGATACCCACGGTCCGGTAGCCTTCCAGCTTTTTCTCCTCTGTGGCGAACTTCTTTTCCGCCTTCTCGATAATGAACGGCGCATCCTCCGGGCGGATAAAGACGATGCCGTCCTCATCTCCCACTACGATGTCGCCGGGAAGCACAGCCACACCGCCGCAGCAGACCGGGACATTGATCTCCCCTGGGCCGTGCTTGTAGGGACCCTGGGGGGTAATGGCCTTGCAGTAGATCGGCATCGGGCAGTTCTTCAGTCCTTCTGCGTCCCGGAGCGCTCCGTCCACCACGATCCCGGCGAGGCCGCGCTTCGCGGCGTAAGTCATCATGATCTCACCCGCGAGGGCACGGTCGCAGCATCCGCCGCCGTCCACCACGATTACGTCGCCCGGCTGTGCGATATCCAGGGCTCTGTGGAAGAACATGTTGTCCCCGATGGGCGCCTTCACCGTGATGGCGGTGCCGAGCATGGGCACCTTGTTCATGGGATGGATGGAACCGTTGGTATTGTAAAGACGGTTCATCATGTCGTTGATGTTGCTGGTGGGGATCCCGCGGAACCGTTCCACCAGTGCCCTGTCAGGTCTTTTGACATTTGTGAATACCCGTAATCCTGCTCCTGCCGGCATAGCTTCAACCCTCCTCTGTTTTTCTGGTATCCTTCACTACCATGGCGACCGACTCCCGGAGGCCCGGTTTCGCGTCCCCGATGCGGTCCATGTAACCCTGTTCCGCCAGGATCTTCAGTTTCTTTGCCGTGGCCCGGGAGACAGAAGCGTCATATCCCAGCGCCTCCACAGTCCTGGCTACCGCGTCCATCTCCGCGGAGCGGCGTTTTGCGTGGACCAGGGTCCGGTAGAGGTTTTCCTCGGCGAACGCCTCCACGCTTCTCTCCTTGAAAGTATCTTTTGTAAGTTCCACCACCTGGTCCAGAACCCCGCAGGCCGCCGCGGGAACATACATCTCCAGCAGCAGCTGCATGATCCCTTTGCTGAACACGCTCTTGAACATCTTGATGGCAGAGGCGCCGCCTGCCGGCGCGTCCAGGATCTTCACCACCGTGTTCCACCTGGAATACATATCGTAAAATGCCTGGGAACCGTCCCCTGAAAGGTACATTTTTGTCCTGTGCCTGCCCTTCGGCACCGATCCCAGGACCGCAACGTCCACGAATTTCACGCCCGCCGGGCGGGGCATCGCGTCGATCGTTTTCATGTCCACCGGATCCGCGGAATTCAGATCGCAGAAGACCTGTCCCTCTTTGAGGAAGGGCAGTGCCTGCTCCGCTACCTTTACGCAGACCGCCGGGCTTGTCAGTGAGATGATAAAATCAGAATTCCGGCAAAGCTCCTCCATGGAGGATACAAGGCGGACGCCTGCTTCAGCGGCTCTCTCCCTGATCCTGGGCCCTCTTTCCGGGTCGTTCTCCATGGCGTCATAGGCTGCCATCCTGTCCAGGCCTTCGCCCTTCAGCCCTGAAGAAATATTGTAGGCTGCCTCGCCGTACCCGATAAAACCGATCAGATATTCCATTTCCGGTTTCTCCTCTCCGAATGATCGCTGGATTGCTGGTTTTTCTCAGTTTTACTGATTTAATCATAATATCCGGAGCCACAAACCGGAAACAAAGCTTTTGGATGATTTCCACAACTTTCAGTTGTTGTATAATGCATTTGAAGGATTGTTTTATGTCATGACTGCTTCAGGGAGGAGATCCTATGAATCTGGAAGACTACGCATACTTTGAAATACTCGCCAGGACCCGCAACGTCACCCGTGCTGCGGAGCAGGTGGGGCTCACCCAGCAGGCGCTCAGCGCGAAGATCAGCCGCCTTGAGCGCTATTATGACGTAAAGCTGTTTGACCGGGAGAACCGCTTTGCCCTTACCTACGCAGGGGAACGGCTGCTGGAGCACTGCCGTATGCTGAATCTCTGGTCTGTCCGGTTAGACTCGGAAATGCGCAATATTGCCTGTGGCGACAGCGATATCATCAACATAGGCGCCACCGCGAAGCGCGGCTACACCATGATCCCGCCCGTCTTCCGTGCATTCCGCCGGGAATGGCCTCTGGTCCGGGTGAATGTGGTGGAATCCGGAGCCCAGGAGCTGATCCCGAATATCCTGAACCGGAAGACGGACTTCTGCTTCCTTGTCAGCAAGACCGATGATCCCAGGATCCGGACCGAAGCGATCTTCGAGGACCGCCTCCAGCTCTTTATCTCCGACCGGCTTCTCCGGGAATGCTGCGGAGATCATCTTGAGGAGATCCTGTCCCATGAAAACCGGGAGCTTCCCATCCGATACTTCGCAGAGTGTCCGTTCTGCCTTCAGGGAAATCCCGCAAACCGGGTCCGGCTGAGCTGCATCCGTCTATTCGAGCAGAACGGCATCATCCCGAACATCGTTTTTACGGCTACCAACGCCATGACGCTCCTGGAGATGGTCCTTCAGGACATCGGCGCAGCCTTCCTGGTCTCATCCACAAAGGCTGTGTCCGGTGAAACGCTGCACCGCTTTTACATTGAAGACCTGTCCCAGACAGACTATCTGAACATCGCCTGGCTGCAGGGCACCTCCCTGTCCCGGGCTTCAAAGCGTTTTATCGAACTTACCCGGGAGATCCTTTCAAAGCAGCTCGGCGACTGAGTCCCGGGATCTGCTGCCGGTCAGGTTCAGATGACGCCCTTTTCCCGCAGGGCTGCCAGTTCTTCGTCTGTCTTCCCGAGAAGGCCTTTGTAAACTTCTTCGTTGAACGCGCCTACAGGCTGGCCGATCCAGCGGATCTTTCCGGGCGTCTCCGACAGTACCGGGGTGACGGAAGGAATATGCACCTTTCCGAAGTCCGGGCTGTCAAACTCTACCAGATTGTGCCGCGCCTTGTACTGAGGATCCCTGAAAATGTCTTCGATGCTGTAGATGGGGCTCATGGCCACCTTATGCGCTTTGCAGAGCTCGATGAGTTCGGCGCATTCGCTGCCGGCGATCCATTCCCTGGTCTCCCGGGTGACTTCCCCCGCATTTTTAAAACGGTCTGACATATCCGGATACTTCTCATAGAGATCCGGCCGTTCCATTGCCTCCGTCACATACTTGAACGCGTTGTTGGTGGCGCAGGTCAGCTGGACCCATTTCCCGTCCTTCGTCAGGAACTTTCCTCCGGGCACGGATCCGCCCTCGGGCCGCTCGGCCCTTTCTCTTATCTTCCCGTTGATGTCATAATCCGCGATCAGGGAGTCCTGCATCCGGAACAGCCCTTCATACAGCGCCACATCCACCTCCTGGCCGCCGCCCTTCTGGACAAAGCGGTTGAACAGGGCGATCAGGGTGCCGATGGCGGCGTTCATGCCGGCCACGTAGTCCGCCAGAGAAAAGCTGGGATTCACCGGGGGCTTGTCCGGAAATCCGCAGGTGTAGATGATGCCGGCGAAAGCGGCGCAGGGAGCGCCGAAACCGGACATACGGGCGTTGGGCCCGGTCTGGCCATATCCTGTTACCCTTGTCACGATGATGTCCGGGTTAGCCTTCTTCAGAGTCTCCATATCCAGACCCCAGCTGTCGAAGGTTCCCGTTCGGAAATTTTCGATGATGACGTCGGCCTGCTTCACCAGTTCCAGAAACAGCTGCCGCCCCTCTTCGTAATGAAAATCCAGGGTGACGCAGCGCTTGTTCCTTCCCATGGAAGGCCAGCGGATACTCTTTCCGTCCTTGCTCCTCGGCCCCATGGAGCGGAAATTGTCTCCCTTTCCGGGCTGCTCCACTTTGATGACATCCGCGCCGAACTCTGAAAGAATGCTGGCGCAGTAAGGTCCGGCGATCACATTTGCCGCGTCAATGACACGGATCCCTCTCAGTGCATCCATCGTTTTCTCCCTCCAAAAACTCTGATTACGGGCAATTAATTCCGGGTTCCGCTGATGCGCCGGACCAGATCCGCGCTGGTGCCGGCACGCAGGACAAAGCTGGTACCGCTGTGTCCTGTGAGCTGCTCTGCTTTTCTTCCGATCTCCAGGACCTTGCTGATATCGACCCCGGTCTCGATGCCGAGTTCATTCATCATGTTCAGAAGATCTTCCGTGGGAATGTTTCCCGCCGCCTCCGGAACAAACGGACAGCCGCCAAGTCCGGCAAAGGAGGAATCGAACTCCGTGATGCCCGCTTCCATGGCTGCCAGCACGTTGCTGAGCCCAAGCCCCCTGGCTGTGTGCAGGTGAAGCTTGAAATGGATCTCCGGGTATTTCTCCAGAAGCGCCGAACAGAGCGCGTAGGTGCTGCGCGGGTTCGCCATGCTGGCTGTATCCCCGAGGCCGACGCGGCTGATCCCGAAAGACTTGTAAATATTCACGATGGACATGATCTTTTCCGGCGGGATCTCTCCGTCCCAGGGAGACCCGAAAGCCATCTGCACCGTCCCGATCACCTGGATGCCTTCCTCTGCTGCTTTGGCGAAGATCTTCTCAAAGGCCGAGATGCTCTCTTCCGGTGTCCGGTTGTAATTTCTCATATTGTGGACCGGACTTGCGGAGACGCCGATCTTTACGCTTCTGCATCCGCTGGCCAGCGCGTTTTCCAGACCTCTGTAATTCGGGATCAGGGCACGGAATTCCACATCATCCCTTCCCATGTCTCCGATCTTCCGGAACAGTTCCCCGGTATCCGCCATCTGGGGGACCCGGTCCGGACGGACAAAGGAACCGACTTCTACTGCCCGGAATCCGGCGTCCAGGATGTCAGTGAGAAGGTCAAACTTCTGGTCTGTGCTGATCTTTGTACACTCATTCTGGATCCCGTCCCTGAGTCCCACTTCCGTCAGCGTCACTTTTCCCGGATATTTCATCGTTTCTCTCCTTGTTTCTCTTCCTGTAAAAAGTCTTTGATCCAAATCTCAGCTTCATTATACGGATCCCCGCGTTACAAGAGAAACAATGTGCTATAATAGAATTCAACAACATTCGCTTGTGCTGGAAAGTATCCCGGGGACATCCATCTCAGCATGCCGGAAAGGAGCAAGCCTTGAATCTGAATCTGAACGCCTATCTCTACTTCGAAGTGCTGGCCCGGGAAGGCAATATGACCGCGGCAGCAGCAAAGCTTTTTATCACCCAGCAGGCCCTGAGCCAGCAGATCCAGCGCCTGGAAAACTACTACGGCGTCACACTCTTCGAGCGTCCGAAAATGAAGCTGACCTACGCCGGGCAGCGGCTGCTTTCCCACTGCCGCAGACTGAGTCTCTGGAGCCGGCAGGTGGAGGATGAGCTGCGGGACATCAGTGATGAAGAGGCCGGGGAGATCCATATCGGGGTCACGTCAAAACGGGGGCTGAACACCATCCCCCATCTCTTCCCTGTTTTTCATGAGGAATATCCTCTGATCGAAGTGCATCTTCACGAGGGCAAAACTTCAGAGATCCTGAAGGAGCTGGAGGAGGAGACCACGGACATGGCCATAGCAGTCTCGGATTTTGACAACCCGGAGGCGGAATCTGTCCCCCTCACAGAGGAGCGGACCTTTCTCTTCCTGTCGGAGGATGCCCTCCGCCGCTGGTGCAGCGAAGACTACAGTTATCTCATCTCCCACAGGACGGAGATGCTTCCCGTTTCCTTTTTCCGGAACTGTCCCTTCCTCCTGAACAGTCCCGGGACCCGGCTCCGCAGGAAGTGCGATGCCGCGTTCCGCGCAGCGGGACTCAGCCCCCGCGTGATCCTGACCTCCGGCAACACCATGAATCTCGCAGAGCTTGCCGCCCAGGGCCTGGGGGCAACCTTCCTCAGCAGTTCCACCAGCCCGCAGTACCTGCACCACATGCACCGCTTCATGATCGAGGGGATCTCCGACCTTGAGATCCTGAAGATCAGCTGGCTCCGGACGCACTATCTCTCTGCCCCGGCGAAGCGCTTTATTGCCCTTGCCCAGGAGACGCTGCCGAAAACCACCGCCCTGCCGGAACCCGGACCGGGCCTTTACTGACCGGCAGTCATTGAAAACGAAGAAAACCCCGGAAGCCTTGAATGTTCAAGGTTTTCCGGGGTTTTTCACTGCGCTGGGCCGGCGGGATTCGAACCCTCGATCAAGGAGTCAAAGTCCTTTGCCTTAACCGCTTGGCGACGGCCCATTACGACGACTATAGTACCATACCATCAAAGTGTTTTCAAATACAGAAAAAGAACAGCCTTCCTTCCGGCCGGGATGGACAGTCCGGGATAATTCCGGCCCGGGATCTCCCCCAGGCTGCCTTGAAATCCGTCGGATTATCCGAAAAACTTTTCATTATCTTCCGATTTATTATTAAATCTTGCCACGATCACGAAACTGCCTTAAACTGAGATTATCAGTATTCCGCACTGCGGAACACAAGAATATACAGGAGGTACGGCTTATGGAAATGTATTTCGCAATCGGTTTTATCGGCTCCCTGATTGCGCTGGGATTTGCCCAGAGCAGGAGAGCCGCCGTCATGTCCCAGTCGGAAGGCACCGACAGGATGACTGAGATCGCCCAGGCGATCCGTGATGGTGCTGACGCGTACCTGAAGGCGCAGTATTCGACTGTCGCAAAGATCTTCGCGATCGTCTTCGTGGCGCTGCTGGCCATGGCCTTCGGTACCAATGGCTCCATGCTTTCCAAGTTCACGCCCTTCGCATTTCTGACGGGCGGCATCTTCTCCATGCTGGCCGGCTACATCGGCATGAAGATCTCCACCAACGCGAACGCACGAACGGCGAATGCCGCGATGGACAGCCTGAACCACGGCCTCCGCGTCGCGTTCTCCTCCGGCTCCGTCATGGGCTTCACTGTCGTCGGCCTCGGCATGCTGGACATCTCCATCTGGTTCTTCCTGCTCCGGTTTGCCTTCGGCATCACCGATCCTCTGGAGATCGGCAATGTCATGGTCATGAACGGAATGGGCGCTTCTTTCATGGCTCTGTTTGCCCGCGTGGGCGGCGGCATCTACACGAAGGCGGCCGATGTCGGCGCAGACCTGGTCGGTAAGGTCGAGGCAGGCATCCCTGAGGATGACCCCCGGAACCCGGCGACCATCGCGGACAATGTCGGCGACAACGTCGGTGACGTGGCAGGCATGGGCGCAGACCTCTATGAGTCTTATGTCGGCTCCATTCTTGCGACTTTCGCATTGGGCCCGCTGGCCGGCTACGGCTATCAGGGCATGCTTCTTCCGATCGCCATCGCAGTCACCGGCATCCTCTGTTCCGTCATCGGCACCTTCCTCGTGAAGACCGATGAAAACACGGACCAGCTGGCGCTGCTCGGTTCTCTCCGTAAGGGCACCTACTCCGCGGCTGTCATGGCAGCGATCATCGCGGCGCCCCTCACCATCATGCTGGTCGGCAACATCGGCGTCTACATCGCGATCCTCTGCGGACTGGCCGGCGGCACCGCCATCGGCTATTTCACTGAGTACTACACCTCCGACAGCTACAAGCCCACCCAGAAGCTGTCTGAGTCCTCCCAGAGCGGCGCTGCACCGCTGATCATCGGCGGCATCTCCCTCGGTCTCAAATCCACCATGGCTTCGATCCTGATCGTCGCGGCGGCAGTCATGATCTCCTTCGCGGCGTCCGGCGGCTTCGCTGAGTACAACCGGGGCCTGTACGGCATCGGCATCGCTGCGGTCGGCATGCTCTCCACCCTGG